>Ga0190359_1002056_pt1 | contig 12212 bp, 11 predicted proteins | sample 48721823_MG_FD_161269 | JGI IMG/M metagenome (GOLD analysis project Ga0190359, IMG submission 161269) | Hydrothermal vent microbial mat bacterial communities from Southern Trench, Guaymas Basin, Mexico - 4872-18-2-3_MG | ecosystem: Environmental > Aquatic > Marine > Hydrothermal vents >...
CCTTTGCCATTTGTTCGATATTCAAAAAATAGAGAGCCTTCCCCACATTGGGACGATTATCATTGTAAACATTACTGGCAAGTGAATCATTCCAGTAGCCACCGCCAAAGAATGCTATGAATCTGTCTCTTATGGTCGTTGAGTCGGCACCGAGAGCTAATTGTATTTTATACATCATCGGTTTGGACCAGGTTTCTCCGAGAATAGTATCAATTCCGTTTGTGAAGTGAAATTTATATATCGGATTATATGTGTCTGTAAAGTCAAAGGCGGAATATCCCCTTCCTCCTTGTCTTTCTCCAACCATCACAATTGTTCTCCATTCGTTTTCATTCTTGAATGTATCGAGTTTTGTTGCCGGGAACCAGATATCTGCTCCGGAGGGTTCTCCGTCAACATAGTAGGAATGTCCTTTTAACATATTTTTAATCTTGGGAATTTGATCTTCAAGCATAATGTTACAGATCTCTTCCCCTGTTGTGTCTTTAAAAACATGCAGAAGCCCGTCGTTTGCTCCCGAAATAACGATACGTTTCCCCTGTCGCAGGATTGTCATTGAATCCCTGAAGTTTCTAAATTCATCATCTTCGTAGAATAAATTCGGAGTTCCTATGAGAAGAGGGGATGAATGGAACACATCACCGAGATTTGCATGGTTTGCCGAACCATAAACAAAATTTATGAGGACATTACGTAATGAATCCGTATTGCCGAGGGAATCAATGCCCAACATACTATCCCATTCCGCAGTTGTGTAATCGGATATGGAGTGTAAAGCTCCATCTTTGACGACATAACTATTTCTGCTTGATTGGCTGGTGTTGTAAAGAATGTCGTGAGCATCCCAAACGAGTATATTATTCCAAGAGGCTGTGTCGTTAGGAGCCGGTAATTGCCCGTTTGAAGGTAGGTTAAAAGCTTTTAAATGCCCCTCCCATTTTGCATTTGCTCTCGGAATAAAAAAGGCGGAATAGAGTCTATCCGCGTAGTTTGTATTTAAATTTCTGACGGTAGGTATACTGACGGCAGTATAACTTACCGATTTCATAAGAATATCGGAAAAGATCTGCTCAAAAGCATCGATAACCTCTTGCGGGTTATTTGCCGGATAATAATGTTCTGTCCCTCCTGCTTCTGCAATGGCTTGAAGTGTTGCATTTCCGTTAAGACCTACACCTATGACGTAAGTCTGTATGTCAACTGTCATTGCCGTATCACTGCCATGAGCGGGAACGTAGGTATGCCTTAATGAATCGGCTTCCGCAACACAAACATCTTTTCCACCCCACCAATTGGGTTCCCCGTCGGTAATAAGCACGACAAAGTACTTTCTACACCATTTTGCATTATCTGTTGGTATGATATCGTTTCCATAATGTAAACGAACTCCTCTTAATGCCCCGGCAGTAGGTGTTCCACCGTCTGCCCTAAGTTCCTTTTTATCGTTGTTATTATTAACGGAATTATCTATATAGCTCTCTATGAGATTTATATGTGCTTGATTGCTTCCTCCCTGTGCTTGTGGAATATCGGCAACAATTTGAAAACTCGCTTCCGGTGTCCTTGTCTTTTGTCCATGATATTGTATTGCAGGTTTATGATTATTATCTGAAGCAAGCCATAGTCCATTTGTATGCTTACAATAACGATAGTAATATCCGGAATATAGAGACACTCTTTGATAGAATTTCGCAAGCCCCCATCTAACGAGCCCCCCGAACTGTTCAAGAACCTGATATAGCGCCGTTTTGACAATATAAAGCCTTGAATCGTTTACAAGACCGTCTCCATTCACATCATATCCTCTGAATATATTGTTTACGTTATATCGACGATAGCCGTAATAGTGCCAATTTGGCAATGTGTACCAAGCACATCGTACACTTTCACTTCCTCCTACGGAACCGTCACCGTATGTACTGTGCCCTGCCATATCCCATGCCATACTTCCCGAAGTATCGAATATTAGAAAAACATCGGGACTTACCTTAATCGTGAAAAACTGCGTATCATCTGCGTGAATAAACGATATTGCGCATATGAGAATGAGGCTGAAAATCAAAAACTTCTTCATAATTGCCTCCTAATTAGGTTCCTCTGTATTTTGTAGTTTGTGTATAAGTTCAAACCATTTATCGAAATCAATTGCCATTGTGGTATGATTTTCCTCTATGTCTATACTAAGTATATCTCCGTTTGCCATTTCAATTTCTGTCTCTTTTGGCAGATAGCCAAAACCGTTATATCTGTTATAATCATTATATTTAAATTTCATCTTGTTAAACGAGTAATATAACGGGTACCGGTTAGCACGATCATAAACTCCATAATTGCCCTGTCTTCCTTTGTATGCTATGGAAGAAGACATAGTACTTGCTACTTCTCTTTCGGCACCGTAAAAAACCGCCATTCCTTCGGGATCCCCCGTGAGTAAGATACCAAGAAATTGTTTAGGGGAAATAGTGCGATGCGTTGCCATTTCAATCAAGCCGTATCTGCTGTTTTCCTTATATGTTAGCCACATTAATGTGTTTGTGTCGGGAGTTTCTTCTCTATATGTGATGCAAAGAATCTTATTCCCGTTTCTCGCAATGATCTGATTAAAATGGAGAGTGGAGTCTTGAAGTTGTATATTAATTGTCCTGAAAACTTGATTGGAAATATTCCCTTTGTTTTCGAAAACTTCCTTGCTTCTTACATTGATTTCCACGCTGTATAGATTAATAGTAAGCATAAACAAAAGGAAAGATAGAATTATTTTTTTCATATAAGCCTCCTTATATTAGTACATTGTGTTTCCCATCATTTTAATAGCGCTACCTACAGGCATAATAAATGCAGCCCCGAGAGATATCTGTGTAGAATATCTCTTGTTACTGTTAAATATGCCGATGGTTGTATCCGGATAGATCCAATAACTTTTGCCAAAAGCTCCTGATGTCCTGTATGGAACTATATTCCTCGGTGCGGGGGATAGAATGAACGTATCCCTTGCACTACTAAGCATTACCGTATCTTTCCCTGAGTTCATTTGCCCCGGGATCAACGAAAATAGATAATTTTTCCCTGATTCTGCGTTAATCATTGTTCTTTTCTCATTGCTGACCATAAGCGATCTGAATATATCGGTATTAGAAACGACGACATAGACAGCAGCAAACAGTGTTATTATTATTATTATCCATAAAGTGGTAATTAATGCTATTCCGTCTCTGTTACTATTCATATATCCTCCTGAGTTAATGGTTCCTGAAATCGACAATGGAATGGTATTCCTTTGTAAAATATTTGGTATTACTAATTTTTTGTGTTACGCAGAGATCGAAACTGACACCGATAATATTGCTATAAGTCAATGGCGTCGGAACTTTTGAAGATGTGCCATCGTTGTAAAGGTAAGTTATTTTGAAAGAATCGATACCCGATGCTATTGGCTTTATATTACCGTTTGTATACTTGTATAGTTTATTGTTATTGAAGAAAAATGCAAAGGTATCTAATGGATCTAACATACCGTTATCATTTATATCCGCCGTGTATGCGATTGCGGTAGAATCGGTAGTTGTACCTGTACTTAGATTCTGAATGATGCCGAATCCGCTGATTCTCGGATTGGAACAATACCCCACCATTCTCAAATTGTATAAAAGGTAATTGTTTACCTTATCCGCTCTTTGAATTACGTCGATTTTTGTTTTTTGTTTAGTGATGTTTCTGTGCTGAAATATCATAAAGTTGGTAACGAATAGCATTACAATGGAGAGAAGAACAATAACGATTACGAGTTCTATTATAGTCATACCTTTCTTCATATTCACTCCTATTTGAACTTTGAGAGTTTAAAGCACATTGTTGAAGAATCGGAATTGCTCCCACCGGATAAAAAATGTAATTTAATGACGATATAGTTATTAGAGGAAGCAACATTGGGGACAAAGGAGTCTATTGTAGCGAAGATCTTATATGCTGCTTGGGAATCCTCATATATCTGTTCTCCTATTGATTTGTTCAAGAGACTGTCATAGCCCATTGAACCGTCAGGAAAGGAGAGTTTTGAATATCCCTGGACTTCTTCCATGGCTTTTTCCATCAAATTTGCGCGATTTAAGACGGTATTTGACTTGACATTCTCGTGCATAGTTGAAGTAATAGTCATAATGATTGCTAAAGATGCAAAAGAAAATATTAAAATCGTAACAAGTATTTCAATTAAAGTAAAACCATTTTTGTTCATTTACTTATCACCTCCCCTAAAAGAGTAATTTCAGCGTACTTATTTCCTTCTTTGGTAACTAAAAATAATGAGTCTCCATTGTAAATCTGGGTTTCGCCGTTGGGAGAAAAGTGTAGCGAGCATGTTACTGCGGCAAGACTGGAATGATCGGGTGATTCAAAGGAAATAGCTTGATCAAAAGTCCAAATATTTGAACCGGAAGAAGCATTCCCCGTATAAAGATTTGCATGGCTACTATCACTGTACAAAACCAATTTTACTTCACTATGAGAAAAGACAGCTCGGGTTGATGCAATTGTAATAACATTTTTTAATTTTGCCATTGCACTGTCCTTTGAATATAGTTTTAAATTTTTCATTGGATTTGCCGAAAATACGATAGCCACGATTACACCGATCAAAACTATTACTACGAGCAGCTCGATTATAGTGAAACCTTTCTTAAATCTATCCATATAAACCTCCGTTAATTTTATATGCAATTTAGATGCCAAAACATTTATACATTTATTCTAAGCTATTTCTGGAAAATATTCAATAGGTATATGCAATAAATTTCATAGTGTGCAAAAAATTGCACACTTATCGGATTAAAGATATATTTTTCTCGCGAACTATTTCACCTCTGTTTAAAGCCTTCATTTGCAAAAAGCGATGTTTTGATTTTGACACGGTTCTTGTTTATGAATCCGAGACCCTGAAACGAGTTCAGGGTGACATAAGGGGGAAGGCGAGTCCTTGAAACGAGTTCATGGTAACACGTAGGGGATTCTTCTTCTGCTATTGACATTTGGAATCAATATGGTATTATTAATATAAGATGAGAAATAAAAGTAGTTGCACAATAAACAAACCGAACTTTCCTGACAATGGAAAGTTTTTTTATTGCCCCGGGAGGTAATATGAGAAATATTCGTATTTTAATGGTGCGTCTCGGAATTGATAATAACGATCAGGAATCCAAAAGGCTTTACAAAGAACTTGAAAATGTAGGATTTGATATTCTTTACACGGGTTTACACCAAACGGCAGAAATGATACTTGATGTAACACTCTCTTTTAACGCCGACGTTGTCCTATTCGATCTTGCTCCCAATGCGAATACGAAAGAAATAGAACATTTCGAAAAAATCATAAAATATAACGATTTGTACGAACCGTTGATTGTTGTAAGATCCGGCAAAACAGTTGAAGAACCGTATATAAATTTTAATAAAAACGAAAATATAACAAATATAGCGGAAAGAATAAAAAAACACGTTCATGTCATGAAAATAGTATAATTCCAACCTTGACATAAGAGTGATTAAGTTCTATCATCCTTCATAATGAATGATAGTGATATACTTCGAAATTTAAACGAGCAACAAAAAGCCGCTTGTAAAATCATTGAAGGTCCTCTACTTATTCTCGCCGGTGCGGGAAGTGGAAAAACGAGAACCATAACATATCGAATCGCTTATCTTATTGCTCACGATATCTCTCCGGAAAACATACTTGCCGTTACATTTACGAATAAGGCTGCGGAAGAAATGAAGGAGCGAGTCTATAAAATTGTTGGACCTGTTGCCAATAAAATCACAATGGGGACATTTCACTCCATCTGTTCGAGAATTTTAAGGAAACATGCCGAACTAATCGGATACACGAAAAATTTTGTGATATACGACGAAAAGGACGCACTGAACGTAATAAAGAAGATTATTAAGGAGATGGATCTCCCTGTAGAAAGTTTTGCTCCTAAGAAGATAAGAAAAATTATAAGCAAATACAAGAGGGAATTTGTTAAGCCGAATATGGTGGCAGGTGGATACAACCCCAATACACTTAAAATCGCTACGGTTTATGACAAATATGTTAAATTTTTATTAAGAAACAATGCTATGGATTTTGATGATTTGATAGGCAAAACCGTTGAATTGATGAGCAAGTATCCCGAAATAAAAGAATTTTACAATGAAAAGTTCCGATTCATTCTTGTTGATGAGTATCAGGATACCAACAGAATGCAGTTCGAACTAATAAAGTTACTCGGTGACAAATATAAAAATGTATGTGTTGTCGGTGATGATGATCAATCAATATACAGTTTCAGGGGAGCTGATATAGAAAACATATTGAGCTTTGATAAAATATTCGCAAATACGAAAGTAATCAAATTGGAGAAGAATTACAGATCGACTAAAAATATACTTAAAGCGGCATCCAATGTAATAAAAAACAATATGGGAAGAAAGGGGAAAACACTGTATACCGACTGGAAGGAGGGAGAAAAGATTGAGTTGATAGATGGTTATTCCTCCATGGAAGAGGCGAATCTTGTTATGGACAAAATTAAATCGCTCATTGCTAGGGGCACGAGAGCCGGAGATATAGCAATACTTTACAGGATAAACGCACTCAGCAGGGTTTTTGAAGTTGCGGCGCAAAAATACAGGATACCCTATGTAATAGTCGGAGGAACCAGATTCTTCGAGAGGGCGGAAGTAAAGGACATACTTGCCTATCTGAAAACAATTGTGAATCCGAGAGATAATGTATCGTTGTCGAGGATAATAAATACCCCCCCCCGAGGTATCGGGAAAAAAAGTTTGGAACTGCTTGAGCTTGAAGCTGCAATGAAAGGAGTTTCGCTTCTTGAAATGTTGGAAAATTTAGAGAGCATAGATTTACCATCAAGGACAAAAGAGGCATTTCGTAAATTTTACAAAATTTACAGTGATATAAAAAGGGAATCCGAAGGAAAGGGAGTTAAGGAAATTATAGAAGTCGTTTTGGATAAAACGGCGTATATCGAAAAGATGTACAATACGACAAGTCCGGAGGATATGTCCAAAATAGAGAATATCGACGAATTACTCAATTCGGCGGAAGAATACGATAGTCTAACGGAAACCCCCACACTGGAGGAGTATTTAAACCAAATATCTCTCTTTACAGACATAGATGCTTGGAAGGAAAAGGGTGATAGGATAAATATGATGACCGTTCACAGTGCAAAAGGTCTGGAATTCGACACGGTTTTTATTGTCGGAGCTGTAGACGGATTGTTTCCACATATCAACAATATAGATTCGGATAGCAAGATCGAAGAAGAGCGCCGTCTCTTCTATGTGGCAATGACGAGAGCGAAGGAGAAACTATTTGTTTCATATTCGCACACGAGGGATTTCAGAGGTTCCTTTATGCCGTCTGTTGTTTCCCGTTTCATAAAGGAAATCCCCGAAGAACTCCTTGTAGAGAAGAGAAAACCGCATGTTAAAACCATAAATGAGCTTCCTGCGGAAAATGTATCAAATAAACTTGCAATTCATCCGGTATTTGGTAAAATAAGAATATTGAAAACTGTTGGTGAAGGCGAGGGAAAAAGGGCGTACATTGCCCTTGAAAATGGTGAAAAAAAATGGGTTCTTGTAAAATATGCCAGGTTTAAATTCCCGGAGGAATAGATGAGAATAGAGAAAGAAGATATTAAAAAAGCGGCTGAAATAGCCAAAATACACCTCAGCGAAGAGGAGATTGAGTCGTATAAAAAGAATCTTGAAGATATGACTCAGGAATTTTTGGATGCTCTGGAATCTCTCGGTATAAATCTCGATGAAAACTTCGATTTCACGAAGAGTTCGTCGAAGCGAACGGTTCTGAGAGATGATGAGCCTGAAATATTCGAGAAAACAGAGATGATCATAAAAAACGCTCCTCTTGTAAAAGACGGGTTGTTCTCGGTGCCTACGATAATTAAGGGGGATAAATAAATGAATAATAAAGAGCTTTTGCTGAACGCAACAATAGAGGAAATCATAACCGCTCTAAAGGGTGGGGAAATTTCCGTTGAAGAGATGGTTCGATTTTTTATTGAGAGAATAAAGAAAAATAATTTAAACACATTTGTTGAAATATATGAAGATGAAGCTATTGAGAGAGCGAGAGAAGCGGATCGAAAGCTTGCAACGGGAAACGTTCACGGAACACTTTTCGGTATACCGTTTGCCCTTAAAGACAATATAGCCGTTAAGGGGCATAAACTTACATGCGCTTCAAGGATGCTCTTGGATTATACGGCTACGTATGATTCGACGGTATATAAGCGGATAGAATCGGAGGGTGGGATACTCATAGGAAGAACAAATATGGACGAATTTGCCATGGGTTCTTCTACGGAAACCTCATTTTACGGAAATACGCTAAATCCGTGGGATAGAAGTCGAGTCCCCGGTGGTTCAAGCGGAGGATCTGCCGCCGCCGTAGCGGCAAGAGAGGTTGTTTTTGCCCTTGGCTCGGATACGGGGGGGTCCATCAGGCAACCTGCTGCGTTGTGCGGGGTAACCGGTCTCAAACCGACGTATGGTAGAGTGTCTCGATACGGACTTGTGGCATTTGCCTCATCGTTGGATCAAATCGGCCCCATATGCAGATCAGCGGAGGATGCAGAAAGGGTATTCACGGTTATAAACGGTTTTGATGAAAGGGACACGACATCAAAAGAAGTGGAGAAATATAACTTAACCGATAATACAACGAGACAATTCAAAGTAGCTGTAAGTAACGATTTAAACGATACGCATTTAAATCCGGACATTAAACTCAATCTCTTAAATTTACTCAATGATATAAAAGCGGACGGTAATATAGTGGAGGAAATTGATTTTGATTTTTCAAAATATTCGGTGCCTGTTTATCAGATCCTTTCCTGTTCGGAGGCATCTTCCAATTTAGCCCGCTATGATGGTATCAGATACGGGTACAGAGCGGAAAAGTACGATTCTCTGTTCGATATGTATAAGAAGACAAGAGGTGAAGGTTTTGGCGAAGAGGTTAAGCGTAGAATTCTTTTCGGTACCTATATACTGATGGCGAAGAATAGTGCTCTGTATGCCAGTTCTTTTAAGGTGGCTCGCCTTATAAGGAATAAATTGAAAGAAACATTTACAAAATACGATATATTGATAACCCCTACGACATTTAATACTGCCTTCAAATTCGGTGAAAAAATAGATGACCCCATTCAAATGCACCATTCCGATGCACTTACATCGGTCTGTAATTTGTCGGGAAATCCGGGGCTTTCTATTCCTGCAGGATTTTCGAGAGACGGATTACCAGTGGGATTGCAAATCATTACAAAGCGTTTTGATGAGAAAACGATGTTTCGGTTTGCGAAATATGTGCAGACGAAAAGTGATTGGCACAGAGCCTTGCCGGAGGAGTAAATTATGTATAAAGCGACTATAGGAATAGAAGTTCACGCCCAGATAAAAACGAAAACAAAGATGTTTTGCGGATGCAAAGTCGAGTTTTTGGGGAAACCGAACATGAATATTTGCCCTGTTTGTATGGGGGAACCGGGGATTTTACCGAGAATTAACGGGAGAGCGGTGAAACTTGCGGTAAGAACGGCGCTTGCTCTTCATGCAAAGATAAACATGAGATCAATTTTTGCTCGTAAGAATTATTTTTATCCGGATCTTCCAAAAGGATATCAAATAACCCAATCTATTCCCCTTGCTGAAGGCGGTTATGTAGAAATCTATACGGAAAATGGGAAGAAGAAGATTGCCATAACGAGATTACATATAGAGGAAGATGCGGGAAAACTCTTTCATACTGCTGAGGGGCATTCGTTCGTAGATTTTAATCGAAGCGGGGTCCCTTTAATGGAAATCGTTTCGGAACCGGTGATTGAGAATGAAAAGGAAGCGGTTGCTTACCTGAGAAGGTTGAGGCAGATACTAAGATATGTCGAGTCCTCCGATGCCGACATGGAAAAGGGACAATTTAGATGTGAACCGAACATTTCAGTTAGTAAAGAGGAAAAGAGAGGAATCAAAACGGAGGTCAAGAATCTCAATTCGTTAAAAGCGGTTGAAAGAGCCATAAAATACGAAATTTCAAGACAAAAAGAGGTGATTGAGGATGGTGGAACGGTAATACAACAGACGATGTTATGGGATGAAAAGAAGCAGATGGCAATACCTATGAGGGAAAAAGAGGGGGTTGCCGAATACAGATATTTCAAAGAACCCGATCTTATCCCGCTCTTTTTGCATGATGAAGATATTGATGAGCAGAGAAAATACATACCGGAATTGCCGAATGAAAAATTTGATCGTTTGATTGTGCAATACGGCATTAAAAAGGAGGAAGCGGAAATTCTCGTTGATTCTCCTGATATTGCCTCATATTTTGAAAAATCCGTTGGATCGGGGTGCTCGCCAAAATATGCGATTGGTTGGATAACAACGGATATTCTCGGGGAATTAAATAAGGCGGGCAAGAAATTTTCCCATATAAAAATAAAACCGTCACACCTCGCAGATCTCAATAAACTTATCGACAATAAAACGATCAATATGAATATTGCAAAGAAAATTCTTCACAGCATAATTTTTACGGGAGAAAGTGTGATTGATTATGTGAAGGTAAATAATCTTGCGCAGGTTACAGACGAAAATGCCATAGAAAATGCCGTAAAAGAGGTGATTGAAGAGAACGTGAAAGAAGTTGAACGTTACATGAATGGTGAAGAAAAATTATTCGGTTTTTTTGTCGGACAAGTTATGAAAAAAATGAAAGGAAAAGCAAATCCCGGTGTTGTAAATAAGATGTTAAAAGATATTTTAAACAGGAGGTAGAAATGTTTGGAAGTGTTGAGGCATTACATGATGCATTAAAGGGGATACTGAATATTGAAGGGGAAGATGTGAAAGTACTGGACGAAAACAGATTTAAAAGCGAAGCACTGAGAGAATTAGCACTTAATTCTGCAATTAATGATAAAATAGAAGTCGTTAAAGAGGCAAGAAGAATCATTAGAAAAATAGCATCGGATAGAGGTATTAAAACGGCATCCATACACGATTATTATATGTCTGTCCCACATGATGATACTGTAAATTTTACCGTTCCCGCAATAAATTTGAGGATGATGACATACGATTCTTCGAGAGCCGTTTTCAGAAGTGCAAAAAAAGTCAATGCGGGGCTTTTAATTTTTGAAATTGCGCGTTCGGAAATCGGTTACACGAAACAATCACCCGATGAGTATGTTTCTTCATTACTTGCCGCCGCAATAAGAGAGGATTATCCCGGTCCTATTTTTGTTCAGGGGGATCATTTTCAGGTAAAAGCGAAGAAATTTTTTGGAGAAGAGAGAGACACGGAAATCGATTCCATAAAAAAATTAATAGATCAGGCAATTGATGCGGGATTTTACAATATAGACATAGACAGTTCTACGCTTGTAGAACTGGATAAAGCGACAATAAAAGAGCAACAGTACCACAATTATAAAATATGTGCCGACTTGACACGATATATAAGAGAAAAACAACCTGCAGGTATCAATATATCCGTAGGAGGAGAAATCGGGGAAATCGGAAAGGGAAATACGACTGAAGAGGAGTTAAGAGCCTTTATGGAAGGATATCTTGAGGAATTGGGGGATATGCCTTCTATCAGTAAGATTAGTATACAAACGGGGACGGCTCATGGAGGAGTTGTCCTTCCGGACGGCTCTATCGCAAAGGTAAAAATCGATTTTGATACATTGAAGCGACTTGGAGAGGTGGCGCGAAAAGAATACAAAATAGGCGGTGTGGTGCAACACGGTGCATCGACTTTACCCGATGAAGCATTCCATCATTTTCCTGACAATAGAACGCTTGAAGTTCATCTTGCAACAGGATTTCAGAATATAATGTTTGATCATCCGAAATTTCCGAAAGATCTGTATGAAAAAATGGTCAAGACGATCTTTGAAAAATATGGCTCCGAGAGGAAAGATGGGATGACAGACGAGCAGTTTATTTACAAAACGAGAAAGAAGATGAACGGCGATTACAAGAAGGAGTTGTGGATGCTTGATACTGACATAAGAGAAGCGATTGAAGAGGCATGGGAAAAGAAATTCGATTTTCTTTTCGAACAGCTGAGAATTAAAGATAACAGAAAATATCTCGATAAGTATATAAAAATTTAA
>Ga0190359_1002057_pt1 | contig 12209 bp, 7 predicted proteins | sample 48721823_MG_FD_161269 | JGI IMG/M metagenome (GOLD analysis project Ga0190359, IMG submission 161269) | Hydrothermal vent microbial mat bacterial communities from Southern Trench, Guaymas Basin, Mexico - 4872-18-2-3_MG | ecosystem: Environmental > Aquatic > Marine > Hydrothermal vents > Microbial...
AGGGCATCGCGATCCCCGTACCTGTCGCATACCCCCCCTACCATTTCCCAGATGGTGCTTTTCACCCTTTCCATGACTCCCGTCTCCTTTCGCCGCAGCGCATTCACCTGTTAACAATGCTTAGCGAGCGTATTCCCGGCTGCTTGCGGCGGGGTTGTTCAATTCCGGATCCAGCCGCCTGCCATGATCCACCCCGGCCGCGTCTTATAGCGTGGCGCCCTAAGCTTAACAGCTCAATAAACAGGGGCAGGAGGGTTTTTCTGACGCGACTGCCGGGAGGGCGCAAGAAAAAGCTCCTGCCCCGGTGGCGCCTTCGCTGTTATCCCCCCAATTATTGAGCTGATGCGATTTTCGCATATCAGTGTACCAAGGAGATCTCAAGACCCCGTGAACCTTTACATTTTATTTTACCATACCGCCCCGAATACAACAACCCCGCAATTGGCGTTTTGGAACTTGAAACCCCTTTCAAACCATTATATATAAGGCCTTACCCGAGAAGGAGCTTTGTGCCATGAGTCTGATCACCCTCATTCGAGTCTCGCTGTCCTTTTCAGAAAGGGAAATCTTCAGAGACATAGGCTTTCAAGTGGAACCGGGCGACAAGATTGGTCTGGTGGGTCGCAACGGGTCCGGTAAAACGACCCTCCTCAGGATTATTGCAGGTGAAATCCCTCCTGACAGCGGAGAGGTCAGAATCGCCAGGCGAACCCGCATCGCCTATCTTCCGCAGGATATCCACGAGACCGCATCAGGACCGCTGTTGAATACGGTCCTGAACGCCATTTTGGAACGGGCTGATCTGCAGGAAGCCCTTTGGTCCGCTGAGCGGTCCCTCAAGACCCCGAACGATGCGGAGGAGCAGGCCCGCTTAGGCAGGAAGATTGCGGACATTCATCATGAGATCAACGAGTTGGATCAGGAATTCCCCCCCCATGAGGCCGAAAAGATCCTTTTGGGTCTGGGTTTTGACACCAAGGATTTCACCCGCCCTGTTTCTACCCTGAGCGGTGGATGGAAGATGCGGGCAGCCCTTGCGGCCCTCCTTTACCAGAAACCGGACGTGCTTCTTTTGGACGAGCCCACCAACCACCTGGACATGCCCTCCGTCAGGTGGTTGGAGAGATTCCTCCAGGGGTTTAAGGGGGCCCTGGTCCTTGTTTCCCACGACAGGGAATTTCTCAACCGGCAGGTGAACCGCATTGTCTCTTTTGAGCCGGAGGGAATGCGCTCGTACAGCGGCAATTATGATTTCTATCTCAAGGCGCGGGAACAAGAGATTCGAGCAATCGAGGCCAGGGCCAGGAACCAGGAACAACGCATAAGGGAGGCCGAACGTTTCATTGAACGATTCCGGTCCAAGGCCAGCAAGGCAAGGCAGGCCCAGAGCAAGATCAAGCTGGTCAAAAAAATGGAGCTGGTGGAAACACGTCGAAAGGAAAAGACCATTCGCTTCACCTTCCCGGAGGCGCCGCGAAGCGGCAGAGAGGCGGCATCCCTGGAAGGGGTATCCAAACGGTTCGGCGAGCATATCCTTTATGAAAACCTCAATCTGAAGGTCATGCGGGGACAAAGGATCGCCATTATCGGTCCCAACGGCTGCGGCAAGACCACCCTTCTTCGACTGATAGCCGGGGAGTTGGAACCGGACCGGGGAAGGATCTCTCTGGGGCCTAAGGTCCATCCCGCCTATTTTGCCCAGCATCACTCGGACTGGCTCAATCCCGCGAATACGGTCCTTGAAGAGGTATATCAGGCGGTCCCCCGCGCGACCATCGGGTTTGTCCGTTCGGTCTGCGGGGCCTTTCTCTTTTCGGGCAACGACGTTGACAAGCCCATAGGAGTCCTGTCAGGGGGAGAACGGGCAAGGGTCTCCCTGGCGAAACTGCTGGTGAAACCGGGCAATCTCATGCTGATGGATGAGCCCACCAACCACCTGGACATCGAATCCTCAGAGAACCTGATAGAGGCCCTGAAAGGATATGGCGGTACCCTTGTGTTTGTCTCCCACAACCAGTCCTTTGTAAACAGTCTGGCGGAAAAAATATGGGACATTCGGGAGCAGGGGATTGTGGAATATCCGGGCCGCCTGGAGGAATATTACGACCATATGCGCCAGAAGGATGATGCTGCGGATCAAGGGAAACGCCGCGCCGGCGACGCAACTCCCTTGAACAGCTTGCCGGCCGCCAAAAAAACAGGGGCTGTTCCGCCTCCGGCAAGAAGGAACCGCAAGAGCGAAAAGCGGGAACAGGCAAGACACCGCCAGCTCATTTATAATACGCTCCACCCGATCCGGAAGCGGATCCAGGAGGTGGAAGACAGGATCGCCTCCCTTGAATCAAGGCAAAAGGAGATTGAAAAGCGGCTTGCAGACCCAGACGCCTTTGCAGATAACGCGGTCAGCGTGCCCCTTCTTGCTGAATACCGGGATATCCGCGACGAATTGGATGAACGGCTCCTCGAATGGGAGAAGATGCAACACAGGCTGGAATCCACCAAAAAGCGGCTGGGTGTATCAGCCCAATAATCAGGGGGATAACGCTGTTGCGCCTGGGCGTCAGGATTGATCTGAAATATCGCTAAGTTATAAGGCAAGGAGGGACTCATGAAAATCAAAGCAAAACATAAACCCCTCTTAAAGAAAATGGGCCTGAGCGAAGATGATTTTGCCCGCTTTGACGGGAAACATGTAAGTTATGAATTCGACCCGGAGCGGGGCGTCCGGATCTACGATCCCTTTTATACGACATCTTACGATGAATATATCGGCATTGACGGCTGGAGCGCCTGGAGCAGTGAAAACGATACATTCATGAGCCATATCCTGAAAGGATCAGGAGAAAAGCGCGAAGGAACAAAGGCCCCGCGCCCTAAAGCGGACATCCAGCAGATGTCCTCATACCTTCAAAAGAAATTCGGAAAAAGCTCGGAAACGGACGTTCAATAGGCCCCATCGTGACCCTCGCCCAATACATTGGTATGCTGAAAGCCCACCCCGATTTCCGGGAGGCCTTTGTCTGCCATCGCTTTCTTCCCCCCCGCGCACCCGCCTTCGGCCCATGGCCGCAACTTCGCAGCGAGACCATGGAGGCGGCCAGACAGTCCGGTATCCGGCAACTGTATTGCCACCAGACCGAGGCAATCCAACGCCTCCAGACCGGAGCAAGCCTCCTCGTGGCAACCGATACGGCCAGCGGAAAGAGCCTGATCTACAATATGGCAGTCACCGAAGAGATCCTTGCGCACAGGGATGCCAGGGCCCTTTATATCTTTCCTCTCAAGGCCCTTGAGCAGGACCAGTTGAAAAACCTGTGCCTGTGGCTCAAGGGCATTCCCGACAGAAAAATCGCCGCCGACATCTATGACGGCGATACCACGCCCTATCACCGTAAAAAGATCAGGGAAAGAGCGCCTGACATCCTGTTTACCAACCCCGACATGCTCCACCGCGGCATCCTGGCCTTCCACCAGGGCTGGAAGACCTTTTTTAGGCACCTCTCGCTGGTGGTATTGGACGAAGTCCACACTTACCGGGGCATCTTCGGGTCCCATCTCAACCAGGTCATCCGCCGGCTGAAGCGTCTTTGTCGGCACTATGGGTCCTCTCCCCGCTTTATTCTGCTGTCCGCTACCATCAGCAATCCGGAGAGCTTTGGTGAAAAGCTGGTGGAGGAGAAGATCGAGGTGGTACGCGTCGCCGGAAATCCCAGGGCAGGCCAACATGTCGTCTTCCTGAATCCACAGGAAGGCCCCAATTTTTATTCGGCCAGGCTCCTTGCCCATTGTCTCCGAAACGGGTTTCGAACCATTGTTTTCACCCAGGCCAGGAAAGCAACCGAGTTGATCCACCTCTGGGTGTCCCAGTTGGCGCCCGAACTAAGACGGAAGATCAGCTCCTACCGGGCCGGCTTCACGGCCCCGGAGAGACGGGGCATTGAAAAGGGGCTGGCAGAAGGACGCCTTTTGGGCGTCATCTCCACCAGCGCCCTGGAGATGGGGATCGACATCGGCTATCTCGATGTCTGCATCCTGGTAGGATATCCTGGCGCCATCATTAACACCTGGCAGCGGGGAGGCCGCGTGGGCCGTTCCGGTCAGGAATCCATGATCATCCTTGTGGGAAAGCCTGACGCCCTGGATCAGTATTTCATGAAACACCCGGAAGACCTCTTCGAAAGGTCCTTTGAGGCCGCGGTCCTGGATTCGAACAACCCCTATGTAGTGGATGCCCACCTCCCCTGTGCCGCAGCAGAAATCCCGTTGACCCTGAAAGATCGGGCGTTCTGGCCCAAAGACATGCCTGCCCATCTGGAGAAACTGGAAAAGGACGGTCTCCTGAACCGCACCGCCGAAGGAGATCCTGTCTGGTTTTCCTCCCGCCGAAATCCGGCCCTCTCGGTCAATATACGGTCCACAGGGGAGACTTACACCATCTTTGACGCCGGCGCCGGAGAGGCCATCGGAACCGTGGACGGAATCCGTGCCTTCAAAGAATGCCATCCAGGAGCCGTCTATCTGCACCGGTCCATCCCCTACAAGGTGGATCGTCTCCTTATAGATAAAAAGGATATTGTGGTTCACCGGTCACGCCTTCAGTACTTTACGCGCACCCGCAGTGAAAAGGAGACTGAAATCATCCAGACCCACCGCAGCCAACCCCGGGGCCAGTTCCTGGTGCGACAGGGCATGCTCAGGGTCACCGAGGTCATTACCGGTTATGAAAAACGGGCATTGCCGGGCCAGGACCTGATTGGGGTCTTTGATTTGGATCTGCCGGAGCAGGTCTTTGAAACCACCGGCTTCTGGATCGAAATCGAGCCGGTGTTAAAGCGGTTCATTGAGGCCAAAAGCCTTCATTTTATGGGAGGGATCCACGCCATAGAGCATGCGGCCATCGGCATTTTCCCCCTCTTCGCCCTGTGTGACCGCAATGATGTGGGCGGGATATGTTACCCGTATCACCCCCAGGTCGGCAAAAGCGCCATCTTTATCTACGATGCCTATCCCGGGGGCGTGGGACTGGCCGAGCAGGGGTTCGATAGCGTCCTGAAACTGCTGGAAAAAACCCTGGAGGTAATCAAGGAATGTCCCTGCGAAGAGGGATGCCCCTCCTGCATCTATTCCCCCAAATGCGGATCAGGGAACAAGCCCCTGGACAAAGGGGCTGCCCGATTGATCCTGGAAGGTCTCCTGGGACATATTCCCTTCAGTGAGATGCTTCCGGACACACAAGATGCGGTCAGGATCGAGTCGGTTCCTGACCGGAGGCCCACTCCTGAGAAGAGGACAGATTCCCGGATCCTCTACCTGGATCTGGAGACACAGAAGATCGCACAGGAAGTGGGAGGGTGGCAGAACAGCCATCTCATGAGGGTCTCGGTGGCGGTCCTCTTCGACAGCGTTGAGGATACATTTCTTGCATTTGAAGAAGACCGGGTGGCGGAACTCCTCACTCGCCTCAGGAGGGCCGACCTGATTATCGGCTTCAACATCAAGCGGTTTGATTACCGGGTTCTGAGCGCCTATTCGGAACAGGATCTGTCCAGTCTCCCCACCTTTGACATACTGGAAGATGTGCATCGCCGGCTGGGATTCAGGCTCGGACTCGACCACCTGGCATCAGAGACCTTAAAAAAGGGAAAGATCGCAGACGCTCTTCAGGCAGTGGCGTGGTTCAGGGAGGGAAAGATGAAAAAACTCACGGACTACTGCCGTCAGGATGTGGCCGTAACCAGGGACCTGTTCCTGTATGGACTTGAAAAGGGACATCTTATTTATCGAAGGAAGGACAACCATACCAGGATGAGGCTCCTCGTAGACTGGGACCTGAACCGGTTGCTCGGTTCGGATTTATCGTGAAGGTCGGCAGTCCAGATCCTGCTTTGCCTTGTTGCAACACTGAGGACAGTAGCGGGCGGCAATGTCTATCCCGGCCCTGTCCCCGGCTTCCTGCCGGTGTTATCCCGCATCTTCTTGCACATGCAGCAGACTGCCGGTATGGTCTCATACATCTTGATCTTTCGCCTGAGCTCCAGTTGAGTTCCGGTTTTTCGAGGCAAGGTGATATCCTGGAATACATCTCTTCAGGGTCGCAGAGCTTCAGCAGGTAATCATTCGCATCCAGCCGCACGGCATCAATGCCAGAGGCCGTGCTCCCGTATCCGGTGAGGACAATGACCATAGTCTCCGGCTGCATCTCCTTTGAGTCCTTCAAAAACCTCCAGGCCGTTGACAGGAGTCATCGCCAGCTCCACGATAACCAGGTCAAAGAAAAACTTTTTCAACAATTCAAGGGTCACTCTTCCGCTGTTGGGCGTTGTGACTGGATACCCGCTTCGGGCAGGCTCGGCCCCCGTGCCAGCGGTGATCAAGGGATCATCGTCCACCGGCAGTACTGCGTACTTTCTTGAATTATCGGACGGTGCCGATGTCATGCTACTGGCAACCTGACCGTAAAAACCGCACCCCCTCCGGATCCATTTCTCGCTGTAATAGCGCCTCTGTGATTTTCTATGATGCTGTGACAAAGGGACAGTCCGATACCCATTCCCATCTCCTTCTTTCTGCTAAAGAAAGGATCAAAAATATGGCCCATATCATCTTCTGAAATCCCCGGCCCTGTGTCATCCACTTGCACAACAACATCGTCGCCTTTGCGCTGCGAGGTAATGGTGATCGTTTTATCCAGGATCGCCACAGGCTTCGGGCCGGTCTTAAGCCTCTCAAGCCCTGTCATCGCTTCGACCGCATTGCTAATGAGCTCCATGAAGACCTGGCCCAACTGCTGAGGTGAGGCCACAATGTCCGGTATTGCCGAAGACAGGTTCAGCAAAACCCGCACCTGGTTTTTTTCCAGATGGCCTTTCAGCAATGCGATGGTGCCCCTAATCAGCCTGTTGACATTTGTCGGCTGTCGGGCCTCCTTTCCCGGGCGGTTGAGATCCAGGAGCTTTTTTACCATGTCCCGGATGCTCATCACACCCCTTTTGACCAGGGAGACCTTTTCCAACAATGCCTTGTCCGCCGCATGGTCTTTCTCGATCAAATGAATAAGGGAGGTAATACCCTGCAAAGGCGATTTTATCTCGTAGGCTATGCTGTCTGCCAGCTGACCTGCGGCCAACAGACGGCCAGAACGCAGCAACTGCTCCTGCAAACGTTTAGCGACGGTTATGTCCCTGTAAATAATCATGGAGGACACGGATCCGTCCCTATGAACGATGGGGGAGCAGGTAACGTGATAAATATGCTTGTTTTTCGGATAGACCATCTCCGTTTCTGAGATCTCGCCCCGTTGAGCCGCCTTATGGGGGCACCAGGGACACGGGGTGTCACGGTTAAACAACGCGTGATGGCAAACCTCGCCCGTGGCATCCCGACCGGTCAATTGTATCATGGCGGGATTCATGTAGAGAATCCGCAGATCAGCCGAGCAGATATAGACTGACTCGTGCATCGCCTGCATCATGGAACGATATTTTTCCTCGCTCTCCCGCAGGGTTTCCTGGGCCTGCTTTCGTTCGGTCACATCCCTCATGATAGACAGTACGGCAGGTCTGTTCCTGTATTGAATAATGCTCGACGCCAGTTCTACAAACCTGTGTACGCCGTCCGACCGACAGATGCATGCTGTTACCGTATGAGGCCTGTGCTCGCCCTTCACGAGCCTCCTGAAGTGCTCGAAGACCCTCCTGCGATCTTCTGGTGCAGTCAGGTCCAATAGATCCCTGGCCGCTGAATTGGCCAGGGGCAAACCTGCCAAATCGCAACACGCGGAATTTCTGAAAACGATGCTTCCATCCTGGATCACCGCGATGCAATCCTTTGCGAATTCAGCAATCACCCGATATTTTTCTTCGGCCGCGGTTTCCAGATAACTGTTGAATGCCCCCCACACACAGGCAATGACAAAGGCAAAAAATCCGTATTCCATCAGATAGAGAAAAGTTGGAAAACCCAGTACTGCCAGGCTGTCATGGATCCCGAGCACCACCCATATTGTCCAGGCGGTCAGGTAGGCGATACGATGCTTAGGCTGCACCTCTTTGTGCCTGATCCAGATGATGAAGGCGCCCACGCCAGCTGCGACTGCATAGATAACGAACAGGCTGCCGAGGGGCCCCAGGCCCGATTCAACAAAGGGGGAGGGCAATCCAATGAAGTTGCGCGTAATAAAGTCTTCACTGATAATGTACGGCGTAAACCACAGGAAGATAAGGATGAGACCATGCCAGATGCAAGCAATGGGCTGGTACTGGTTGCCACGGATGCCAAGATACGAAAATGTAAAGCCGTACACCACATGGATCCAGCAGATGATGGCGGTAAATTCCATCATTCCTGCAATCCGGTTCAGCAGTCCGGCAGGGGCATTATACTCGATAAAGACCCCGATGGAATACATCAGCGAGGAGAACGAGATGCCTGCGGCCCAGATATACCATACGGATTCGCGCCTCTTGAGAAAAAAGAGGAGCTGCAAGACCAGCAGAAGAAACGATAAAACAGCCACGGAAAAAGAGCCTGCGGACTCGAATACAATGTGCTCGGGCAACATGATGGGTTCTCGCTCCTTCTGTTGAATTTTTCTTTAAAAAAATCCTGAGCAATACATGGATGGTTCCTTCATTTTCCTTGCGACCTTTTGTACCGCTTTTGTTCCCGAATCGCTTGATTCAGTCCTTCACAGGTGCACTGTATCAGCTCAATAAATAGGGGGATAACAGCGAACGTACCACCGGGGCAGGATGATTTTTGTTCCGCTCCAGGCCTCCGGGCTGAGTCGAGCGAAGCGAGCGAAGAAGAGACGGGGCCCTTCCGGCACTCGCGTCAGAAAAACCCTTCAGTCCTTATTTATTGAGCTATTACTGTGCATTTTGTCTGCCTACAAGATACCCTGGATACGAGTAAAAATCCTGGCCCAGAGGGCCATGCCTTGCTTATCCCTGGAGGCAATTTAGTCTGGTGCAATTCCCCGCAGGCGATCCGCCGCGGGCCAAAATCGATTGGGAAACAAAGAGCTTTGCGACCGTGCACGCTTAGAGAGATTGGGTAACGGCTCAATGATCCGGACTTCCACCCGCCTCGGGTCCCTCGTTTTTGTCAAACGAGATATACAGCGGTGGGGCCTTCCCCTGTTTGGGTTCGCCCATGTAGATGGTCTGGTGTGGAAACGGGATCTCGATGCCGCGCTCATCAAAGCGCCGTTTCATGCGACGGTAGAATTCGCGCCTAACGCCCCACTGTTTCAGGGGCAGGGTCTTGAACCGAGCGCGTATGATCACCGCTGAGTCATCAAACCGGTCCAGGCCGAAAATCTCCAGCGGTTCGAGAATGCTCGGCCCATAGTCCGGATCCCTTCGAAGCTCTTCACCCAGTTCTCTCAGTATCTCCATGACCTCGTCCACGTCCTCCCGATAGGCGATGCCGATATCCATGACCGCCCGGGAGTAGATCTTGGAATAATTGCTGACAGAATCGATAGCGCTGTTGGGGATCACATGCACTGTTCCGCCGAGATCCCTCAACCTTACGGTCCGCAGTCCCACAGACTCAACCATTCCCCCCTGATTGCCCACCGTTGCATAGTCCCCCACCCGAATGCTCTCCTCAAAAAGGATGAAAAGACCGTTGATCAGATCCTTGACCAGGGTTTGCGAACCAAAGCCGATGGCCAGGCCTATAATTCCGGCCCCTGCCAGGATAGGGGTCGTATTGACGCCGAGACGATCCAGGATGATAATCCCGCCCACAAAACCCGCGCTGATGTTGATGGCCGTCCTGATCACCGGAATGAGCGTCTTTTGTTTCTGAGAAATCTCCTTTTTCCTTCTCCATTTTTTCTCTTTCAAGAGATAGGCGGAAACCATGGTGCAGATCTCAATAACCGAAACCACTACCGCCAGTGTGATAACAATGGCCAGCCCCCGAAGCAGAATCATACCCCCCGCGTCGGAGACCACAAATTCAGTGACCGGAACTCCCCAGGTCTGAGCCATAACACCACAACCCATCGCGATGACCACCACGGACAGCCCTTTTCGCATAATCCGCACGTATCGGTTCGCCCGCGCTTCCATTCCCGGGAACCGTTGCATCACCCTCTCGTTAATCCGAAAAAATCCTCGAAAGCTCTGATCCAGAACCCTCAGGCACAGAAACATCGCGAAAATCGTAGCTGCCGTGCCCACGGTAGCGTGAAACAGGTATTCAAATCCCCTTTCATACTGAAATGCCAGGGTCAGAAAAATCGCCCAGATATACCCTGTCGCCAGGATGGGCCAGTACCGGATGAGGGCCGCCAAAGCGCGGCCTTTGTCCTTCTTGGGAGGTTCTGTTTCCTCTTCTTGATTCTCTAAGTTGTTATCCCGCCTCATCCGGATCTCACGGGCGACCTGAAGGACAAACACCGTCAGCATCACCGGAAAGGGCATGAGCAGAATGCCGCGCAGCATTGCGAAATAAGGCTGGCCCATGAGGGGCCAGAGAAAACAGGCCATGGACACAAAGTAGAAAAGGGCGTACGCGGCAAATCGCCGCACCCAGATCCAGGCATAGCGGGCATTCTCATCGGACAGTGCCAGGATCCTGAGACGCGCCTCGTCAGGAAACAACAGGATATGGAAAAAAGACATAGCCATGCGGTAAAAGAACAGTATGAGAAACAGGTTTAGAAGGATATCACGGCCTGACGGAAAAGAGGGCATCAGTTCAAAGAGCAAGGCAAAAGTGAACCAGAGGATTACACAGGGAATGCATTTCAGCAAAATATAGACGCATCCCCATGCCGGCTTCGAGACCGGGGTCTTCATTTTTTCGAGTGAAGATCGGACCGGACGCACCAGCAGAGCAACTGACAGCAGGGAGATGATAATGGCAATTCCAGCGCTCAGCAACAGGATAAAAAGACGGGAGCGGTTTTCAGGGATCTTGAAAAATGCCTCTATGCTCATGAGGTCCGCGGGCATTTGTTCAATCATGCTGCTGGTCCTGATTACCGCGTTTTTCACGTCTTGAGAGATCCCCTCAAAACAGCCAAAGACCCATCGCACGATTAAAAGCTGCTGCGCACCCCCCTCAGAGACCTGTTTCCCTGATTCTTTAGTATCCAGGGCCTTCCTGGCTGCTATAATTCCCTTCAGGTTTCTGACAAAGTCTTCCCGTTTTTCCGGGTTTTCGATAACCTTCAGCAACTCCTCCAGGTCGCTGGACGAAGCCCCTACTGTCAGATCCAAGGATTCAGCCTGAACCGAAGCCGCGGCCAAGAACAAACACAAGACCAGGGCAAAAAAGGAACAAACATAGGCGGTATGCTCAATATGACGACGCATTGAAACCTCTTTCCTTCCTTCCTTGAGAGCATGAATCGACTGGCCTTGCCCGGGCCTTTACCACCGGTTACCCCCGTCGACGGGTTTTGTGCGACAATGATTTACGGTGATACTACGAGGACGTTATTTACAGTCCCGAAGGAGTTAGGACAGACTTGATAATTGTTCGGATCATTCTGCCACCGGCCGTCAACCAGAAAACGATATTCATACCTCCCGGGCTGCAGCATGATGGTCTTTTTCCAGTCCCCCTCTGTTTCCTGCTTCATAGGATGGGCCTTTTTATTCCACTCATTGAAATCACCCATCAGATAGACAGCCTCGGCATGAGGGGCGCTCAGAGACAGCGTGATCCTCTTGCGACCCGCCATAGGCTTTGCGGTTTTCGTGATTTTTTTCTTTGCCACGCTAAAACCCTCCTTTACGCTTCCTGCGTTTCTCATTGTAAAATTTATCGGTTGACATGGACCGTTATCCTGTAAACACCATTTTCTCAGACTCAATGGCCGCTTCTTTCATCGCGCTCATTAAACAATCCTATCAGATTCCCTCTGAAGGCAAAAGCCTTTTTGCCGGGATAGGCATGGGAGAGGTCCATCTCCGCAATTATTTTATTCGTAACCGTTCACGGGGTCTTGAGATCTCCCTGATACACCGATATGAGAAAATCGCATCAGCTCAATAATTAGGGGGATAGCAGCGACCGTACCACCGGGGCAGGAGGATTTTTCTTGTGCTCCGGGCCTCCGGGCCGGTCTCTTCAGTGACTTATCTGCGGGGGACACCCGCCTGCCAACGCCAATTGAGCGTTCTTGCCAAGACTTTCGTCCCGTGGATCTGCGATGGCAGAAGGAAGTAACATGGGTAACAAGGCAA
>Ga0190359_1002058_pt1 | contig 12209 bp, 11 predicted proteins | sample 48721823_MG_FD_161269 | JGI IMG/M metagenome (GOLD analysis project Ga0190359, IMG submission 161269) | Hydrothermal vent microbial mat bacterial communities from Southern Trench, Guaymas Basin, Mexico - 4872-18-2-3_MG | ecosystem: Environmental > Aquatic > Marine > Hydrothermal vents >...
GCCAGGTGCAGGAGGCCCGGGCCGGCGTTGAGCAGATTGCGTCCGCGGCCCAACAATCATCCAGCGCGGCCCAGCAGGCATCGGCAGCCGCTACCCAGCAGGCCAAGGGGATGCAGGAGCTGGCCCAGGCCATCGAGGATATCTCGGCCCTTGCAGACGAACTTCAGTCCTGATGCAGGACTTCCATATCAAGGAGAATAACCATGAGCGAACAGACAGCTCTACAACAGATAGCGGAAGACCAGCTCGTCACCTTCTCGCTCGGGAGGGAGAGCCTCGCCTTTCCCATCGGCCTGGTGCAGGAGATCGTAAAGCCATCGGCCATCACCCGGGTCCCCAATGCCCCTACGTATGTGGAGGGGATTGCCAACCTCAGGGGAAACATCCTGCCCGTGGTCAACCTGAGGAAGCGCCTTGGGATGGACCTGAAGGAGCAGGATGAAGACACGCGGGTGGTGGTCCTGAATGCGAACGGAGCGGCGACGGGCATGGTGGTGGACAGTGTCTCCGAAGTGCTGCACGTCGAGAAAAGCGCTATAGAAGCGCCTCCCGATGTGGTGGAGGGGATTGACGGCCAGTACCTCCGGGGTGTGGCAAAGACGGATGAGGGCAAACGTCTCACCCTGATCCTCTCGGCTGAAAAGATCCTCCCGGACACGGCGGGTCAAAAAGAGATCGGGGCATCCATCGATTCAGGCCATGGAGTTACAGCCGATGAGCGGGATAAGAAACAACTTGAAGAGGAAGAGCTCCTGGTGACCTTCAGGATGGCGGGCGAGGAGTTTGCCGTGGATATCATGCAGGTCCAGGAGATCATCCGGGTGACGGAGATCACGCGTGTCCCCAGGGCCCCCGAGTTTGTGAAGGGGATCACCTCGCTCAGGAACCGTCTTTTACCCATCGTCGATCTTAGGGCCCTTTTCGGCATGACATCGCCGGAAGATGACGTGAGCGGCCGCTCCATCCGGGAGGGGGAGACGCCTGAAGCGGACAAGGATACGGCGGTTGAGGCGGAGGGAGCCGATGACTCAATGGAAGCGGCGTCGACAGATGATGACACCGTCGATGCCCGTCGGATCGTGGTCATAGACATGGACGGCGTCCTCACCGGCATCCTCGTGGATTCGGTTTCAGAGGTCCTCCGATTGCCCGTAAAAAGCATTGAAGATCCGCCTTCGATCATAAACAGGGAGCAGGCTGCGAAGCTGAAAGGGGTGGGCAAGCTCAATAACGGTGAGCGGCTGGTGATGCTGCTGGATATGAGCACCCTCATATCCGCGGACCAGAAAGCGGCGCTTGCATCGACCGCGGGGGCCCAGGGAAAGGATGAGGAGCGTATGGCAAAAGAGATCATGGATGAAGAGCAGGCGGTCTGCTTCTGGATCGACAAGGAAGAGTACGGGATCGACATCATGCAGGTCCAGGAGATCATCCGCGTCGATGAGATCACCGCAGTGCCCAATGCGCCCCGGTTTGTGGAAGGGATTGTGAACCTTAGGGGCAACGTCCTGCCGGTGCTCGACATGCGGACCCGGTTCGGGCTGGAGAAGGGAGAGCGTACGGAGCAGAACCGGATCATCGTGGTGCATATCGCCGGCAAGACCACCGGCATCATCGTGGACTCGGTGAGCGAGGTGATCCGCATTCCCAGAGACCGGATCGAGCCTCCGCCTGATCTCATTACCGAAGCGGGCATAGAGGGCCGGTATATCGAAGGGATCGGAAAGCTCGATGAGGGCAAGAGGATCATCGTCCTGGTCCAGGTGGACGCCCTCCTTACCGGCGATGAAAAAGAGGAATTAAGCGCTGTTCGTGATGAAGAAGTCCTTGCGGGAGCCCCTGAAAAGGAAGTCGGTCTGAAAGGGCCGGAAGGCCACGTCCCGGATCAGCAACCGTCCCTTCCAAAAAGGGCCGCTGAATCAGGGAAGAAAAAGACAGCGGCAAAGGCCAAAAATGGCGTGAAAAACAACGGCCCCCGGAAAAAGAAGGCATAGGGTGGCTGCCATTGCGATACAGGGCGGATGGCATCTGATGACCGGCGACCTGCTGGTGGCCGAGGGGCACAAAATTCTATATACCGACGGGGTGGGGTCCTGTGTGGTGGTATGCCTCTGGGATATGAAAAGGCTCATCGGGGGCATGGCCCATATCCCCCAGCCCATCTCATCCCTGGTTGATGATCGGGAGATACCGGCCCATCCTGCCGGCTCCCCGGACAGGGCGCTTCCCCTCCTCTTCAGGCTGATGGAAAAGAGGGGGGCCAGGCGAGAGACCACATCCGCCCGGCTCGCGGGGGCCGGAAACATGTTCGGTATGCCGGATGATTGCTTCATGGGTAATATCGGCCGGTCCATTCTGGATAAGGCCAGGAACGTCATCTACGGGTTGGACCTCATCATTAACGGCGAATCCGTCGGTGGTGGTTATGGCCGGAGCGTCCGATTCGATATCGGCACCGGCGAGGTCTTCATCACCCTTACAAACGGAGAAAGACTGACATTATGATTCGGGAGCGATTATGAAATGATGAATATGAAACAGAAAATCCGGGTATTGATTGCAGACGATTCCGCATTTATGCGGCAGGAACTCAAAAAGATCATGGAACGGGACCCGGACATCGAGGTGGTTGCCGTGGCGCGTAACGGCGAGGAGGCCGTGGAGCGGACAAAGGCCCTTGATCCGGATGTGGTGGCCCTGGACATCAATATGCCGGTGATGGACGGGCTCACGGCCCTCCAGTATATCATGATGGAATCCCCCAGGCCCGTGGTCATGGTGAGTTCCTTGACCCAGGAGGGGGCCCTTACCACTTATGAGGCCCTGGAATTGGGGGCCGTGGATTTTGTGGGAAAGCCGGGCGGGACAATTTCCCGCGATATCGGTATGGTCGCCGATGAAATCGTCTACAAGATCCGCTCCGCGGCCGGGGCCAACACCTCGCGTCTCGGACCGGCCGGAAAACGACGAAGGCGGGAACGGGCCAAGAGGGCCACACCCACAGCCTCAGGCAGGGGGACCTCGGGGAAGGTCGTCGTGATCGGGCAGTCCACCGGAGGGCCCAACACCATCATGGATATCCTGCCCATGTTGCCTCCGGACCTGGGGGCGCCGGTCATCATCGTACAGCATATGCCGGGATCCTTTACCCCCTCGTTCGCCCAGCGGCTCGACAACAACTGCGCCCTCTCCTTCAAGGAGGCAAAAAGCGGTGATATTATCGAGCCCGATCACGGATACCTCGCGCCCGGCGACATCCACATGACCCTGGCGCCCAGAGGCATGGGAAACAACGGAAGCCTGGTAAGACTGACCAAGACCCCGCGCAATACCCTCCATACCCCTTCCGTGGACGTCACCATGGCGTCGGTCCTTTCTCAATATGGGGCAAACACCATCGGGGTCCTGCTTACCGGCATGGGAGCGGACGGCGCGGACGCCATGGTCAAGATACGCGAGGCGGGGGGCCGCACCATTGCGGAATCTGAAGAGACCACGGTGGTCTTCGGCATGCCCAAGGAGGCGATCCGCAGGGGGGGGGCGGAATTCGTGCTTCCATCATACGAGATCGGCGAAAAGATTGTGGAATTGGTCCAATCATAGGGAGACCCGCAATGGCGCATGAATATGCAAAAATAGACGATTCAACAGCGGTTGTGACAGTGGGACGTGAATTGTCCAGCGGTGGGCGCAACACGGTCAATGAACTTCGAGATCTCTGCCGCCGCCTTGCAGAAGAGGGTAAGAAGAGGATTATCCTCGATTTCTCTGATGTGAAGGTCTGCCCCAGCGTGGTTTTAGGCAATATCATCGTCCTTGACAAGCGCCTGAAGGAGAACGGGGGAGGGGTCGCCCTCGCGGCCCCCGCTGCACACGTGGCGAAAGCGGCGCGGATTGTAGGGCTGAACAGGACCATCCCGAGCTTTGACTCGGTCGATGATGCGGTCAAGAGCACGCAAAAAGAGGAGGACAATCATGAGTCCTGCGATTGATGAGTTGCTGAACGACCTGAAGAGTGAAGAAGAGGCCGACCGCCGATACGCGGCCGAAGATTTGGGGGACCTGGGCGATCCGGCCGCTGTTCCGGCCTTGATAAAGGCCCTGGAAGATCCGGCGGTGGGTGTCCGGGAGGCGGCGGCAGAATCCCTGGTTGCCATTGGCGGCAGGGACGTATGTGACAAGGTAATGCCGTTGCTTGGCTCGGATACCGCCTTTCTGCGCAACCATGCCATCGAAATCCTGGAAGAGATCGGGCCGGACGCGGCGGAGGGCCTCATAGGCCTCTGCCATTCTCCCTCTTCCGACCTGAGGAAATTCGCGATGGATATCCTGGGAAAAATCGGTGAATTGAGCGATGTGAACGCATTCGAGGTCATTGTTTCGGCGCTCGAGGATAAAAATATCAACGTGGCGGGCGCCGCAGCGGAGGCCCTGGGACGACTGGGCGACCCGGCGGCCGTCCCGATCCTGGCCGAGTACCTGGAAGGCGAACCATGGCTTCAGTGCAATGCCCTCAACGCCATTGCTCAGATCGGCGGAGATGAGGCCAGGCGGGTCATCTCCGGTTTGGATCCGGAACGGTTGGCGCCGGAAAACAGGCCTTACTACGACATGGCGCGAAGTATGCTCGAGATAAACAACGACTGAAGAGGAGCCGAATCATGGAGGCGCAACCCGATATATCGCCGACGGACCTGAACCGATTGAGGGAATTTATTTTTAAAGAGACAGGCATCTTCTATGAGTCAAAAAAGGATTCTTACATAGCGGCCCGTGTCCGTCAACGGATGATCGAGACAGGATGTGATACTTTCCATAAATACTTTCATAAGCTGGTATTTGAATCAAGGGATGGAGAAGTCCAAAATTTTATTGAAGAATTGACCGTGAATGAAACCTATTTCTTCCGGGATTTCCCTCAGCTTAAGGGGTTCGCCGAGCAGGTGCTTCCTCCCTACCTGGATAGAAAACGAATAAACGGAGATTATGCCCTGAAGGTATGGTCGGCGGCCTGCTCGACCGGGGAGGAACCCTATACCCTCTCCATCATTCTCCAAGAAATGATCGAGGATTTCGAACTGTGGGACCTGAGGATTGATGCGACGGACATTGACCGCCGGGTGCTCAGACAGGCCCGGTTGGGGCTTTACGGAGAGAGGGCCATGAAAGACACTCCCATCCCTTACCGGGCCAAGTATTTTCAGAAGACCCCAAACGGATGGCGGGTCTTGCCAAGTGTGACGAGATACGTTTCATTCGAACAGCTCAACCTCACGGACCGCCGCAAGGTGCGGAGAAGAAAAGGATACGACTTTATATTCTGCCGGAATGTCCTGATCTATTTCAATGACTCCTCACGCAAAAGGGTAGTCTCGGCCCTATATGACGCCCTGGTTCCCGGGGGGTACATCTTCCTTGGCCATGCGGAATCGGTCGGCCGGATCACGGCGGCATTTATACTGGAAAGGATGGGAGATTTTATTTGCTATAAGAGACCCTGTTGAATTGTAACAGCTCAATAACCCGGAGCAGGAGGGTCTTTCTGACGCGACTGCCGGGAGGGCGCCGTCTCTTCGTGACTTATCAGTGGGGGAAGCCGCAGCTCGACGAAGTCGAGAATGCGGAGGGGGCAAGTGTCCCCCGCAGATAAGTCACTGAAGAGACCAGCCCGGAGGCCCGGAGCGGAAGAAAAATCCTCCTGCCCCGGCGGTACGTTCACTGTGCTTCCCCTAAATATTGAGCTGTTACGTTGAATTTTTATCGTGATTGCCCGAGGAAAGAGGTTATGTCGAACAAGATATTGATCGTGGATGATTCAGAGATTGTGCGCAATCTGCACAGCTATATCCTTGAAGGGGCAGGGTTCCGGTGCACGGGCGCGGAAAACGGTTACATGGCCCTGGAGTTGTTGCTGCGGGAAGATTTTGACCTCATTATCACCGACATCAACATGCCGCGGATGGACGGCTATGAACTGACGAAAAAGATCAGGGCGACTGACGGCTACACCGAGGTCCCGATCATCATTATTTCCACCGAGGAAGAGGCCGGGGATAAGATGAAGGGCATGGCGGCGGGCGCCAATGTTTACATTGTCAAGCCGGCCCGGCCCGAGAGCCTTGTCACCAATGTGAAGATGCTCATTGAATACCGGAAAGAGGGAATGTGAAATGGACAAAGAGGCCCTGGAAGAGGATAGGATTTTACTCCTTGAGTTTATCGCCGAATCCCTAGAGCACCTTGAAGGGATTGACCGCGACCTTCTTGAATATGAAAGGGATCCCCAAAACAGGGAACTCATTGACGCCATATTCCGGGCCATTCATACTGTAAAGGGGACTTCGGGCTTCCTGGAGCTCGATCAGATCAATGCCCTGGCCCATCGGCTGGAAACCTTGTTGGACGGATTACGCAAGGGGGTGCGCACCCTTGACAGTGAAACTATGGAGCTGCTTCTCTCCGGGTTCGATCTGGTCCGGACGCTTGTTGAAGAGATGTCCAACCGCCTCGACATGGAGATCGAGGCCTGCATAGCCGCTGATGACGAACGGATCGATCTGGTCTTGTCCTCTTTGAACCGGCTCATTGACGGGGAAGGCGGAGAGGCTGAGGAGGCCGGGTCTCCGGAAAGAGAAACGGTAAAGGCCGCTCCGGCAGGGGCCTACGAGATCACGGAGAAGATGATTGTTGATTTCCGGGCAGAGGCATTTGAACATCTGGATGCGAGTGATGCCGCCCTCATCGCCCTTGACCGCAGGCGGGATGACCGGGACGCCCTGAACAATCTCTTCCGGTCGATCCACACCATCAAGGGAACCGCCGCCTACCTGGGCCTGGAGGATGTCTCCAAACTCTCGCACGCCTTTGAGGGGCTCCTCGAACTGGTGCGCCGGCATGCGGATTTTCATGTGGCTGATCACCTGCTGGATATTTTCTTTCGGAGCGTTGCGATCCTCCGGGAATTGGTTTCAGATCTGGAAGACAACGGGGCCAGGGAAAGCGCCCGGGAGATCCTGAAATTACTCGAGGAGGAGAACCGAAATCTCCAGAAGGGTGGGAAAGAGGGATTGACAGCGGCCCCCGATGAAGTCTCCTCAACAGATCCCAACGCCATATTTATTGCCGCGGCTTCTCAACATCTGGAAACCATGAAGGCCTGTCTGACCGGGATATCCGAGAAAGATGGCTTTGAACCCGGTGATCTTGATATATTCTTCCGTGCGGCTCATTCTTTGAAGAGCAGCGCGGCCTATATGGGTTTCGATGAAATTGAGAAGCAATCCATAACAATAGAAGACCTGCTGAATGATGTAAAAAACGAGACACTGGATTTCTCGCCCGCGGTCGCCCATCTGCTTGGGGAAACCGTCGAGACCATTGAAAGGTATCTCGGCAAGATCGGGATCGGGCCCCGGACCCAAACAGAATCGGAGGAGATGCCGGAAAAGGGGGAAGAAAAGGAACCCGCGCCGGAGACCCCGGCCGGAAACGACGGGCAACCGCAACAAACCGTGGCCCCCGCTCCGAGTCGTTCGCAGGCCCCGGCCAAGACCATGCGGATAGATCAGCGGCTCGTTGACGTATTCATGAATTTGGTGGGGGAGCTAATTGTGGCCCGAAATATGTTGGGCCATGTACAACGGCAGATGAATCAGGAGTCGAACCGGCAGGCCGAAACCGCAAAGGGGCTGCAAAAGGTCACGCAGACCATCACAAGAATCTCCGACGAGATGCAGCGAAACGTCATGGAGATGCGGATGGTCCCTGTCCGCACTGTTTTCCAGAAGTTCCCCAGGATTGTCCGGGATATTTCACGAAGGACCGGCAAGAAGGTTGACATCATTCTCCAGGGCGAAGACACCGAGATCGACAAGGGAATCGCCGAGGATATCGGAGACCCGCTGGTCCATATCATCCGCAATTCGGTGGATCACGGTATCGAGCGGCCCGAAGCCCGCCTGAAGGCGGGAAAACCGGAACGTGGAACCGTCATCTTGAGGGCGGCCCATGAGGGAAACCTTATCGTTATTGACATTATTGACGACGGGGCCGGGATGGATCCGGATGTCATCCTGAACAAGGCCCTGGAAAAGGGCATGATTACCCCTGAAAAGGCCGGGGAGATGAGCCGGGAAGCAATATTCAACCTGATCTTCATGCCCGGTTTCAGTACGGCCGGGGAGATCACCGATATATCCGGCCGGGGGGTCGGGATGGACGTGGTGAGGACCAATCTCAGTAAATTAAAGGGAAATGTCAGGGTGACTTCCGACCTCGGCCGGGGGACGCATGTTCGTTTGGAGGCGCCCCTGACCCTCGCGCTCATTGAGGCCATGCTCGTGGGTTCCGGGAGCAATATGTATGCGATTCCAGTTGAGGCGATCAGGGAGACGCTAAAGGTGAAGGCCTCCGAGATCAAATCCTTGATGAAGAAGAAGGCCTTTGTCCACCGTGGGGATGTGCTCGGTCTCGAGATGCTCTCTCACCTCATCAATCCTTCACAGAACGTTCATGGAACGGAAAAGGGCGAAGATATTCCCGTCCTCATCCTGGAGGCGGGAAGTGAACGCATCGGGATCGCGGTGGAAAGGCTTTACCGGAAAGAGGAGATTGTCATCAAGCCCTTGCCCGATTACCTGGCCGGGGTTCCGGGACTTTCCGGGGCATCCATCATGGGTGACGGCAAGGCCATCCTCATACTGGAACCGGCCGAACTGATCGCCATGGCAACCCGTCGCTAAGCAACTGAAGAAGATGCAAAAAGCCCTCTTGCAAAAGACCGAGGCCCTGGCCGGCGCGCTGAAGAAGATGCAGGACCATCAGGCGGAAGCCGAGCAGGAATTGAACGAGGCCAGAAGGATGCAGGACAGTCTTCTTCCCAAGCCTGCCAATCACGGATGCGGTTTCAAATTCGAATTCATGGTTGAGCCTTCAGAGAAAATGGGAGGCGATCACATCGATATCATTGACATGGGAGGATCCAGAAAGGGAGTGTTCCTCTCCGATGTTTCGGGGCACGGGATGCCGGCCGGCTTTATCAGCGGCATGGTTCATGCTTACTTGCACGCGCGATTCGATCCGGGTGTGAACATCGCCTCATTTGTTCGAAGGCTCAACGATTACATGTATCATTATACGCCGCCGGAGATCTATCTGGCTGTCTTTACGGGGGTGCTCGATATTGAAACGGGCGACCTCGAATATATTCTGGCGGCCCTCCCCGAACCCGTGATGTATAGAAACGGGAAAGGGGCCTGTTTCCTGCCGGAATCCGAATCCCCCGTACTGGGGCTTTACCAGGATATTTCGTGTCCGATATCCCGGATCCGGCTCGACGCGGGGGATGCCCTCTATGTGTATTCCGACGGCCTGAGCGACTCCTTTTCCGATCCGGATGCCGATCCCGTCTCCATGGAGATGCTGATAGCGCGATATCACCTCAATCACCGGAAAGAAGGCCTGAGATGGTTCTTGAACCAGGCTGTCATGCACAATGGAAAGGAATTGCCAAGCGACGACTTGTCTATCCTGTTGATCAGTCGTGATGCTTAGGACCTGAAGACGATGAACGGCAAATTGATGATTGTCGAAAATGAGGCAGGGACCCGTTTATGGATGGCGGAACTACTGAGGTCCAATGGTTATGAGATCCGTGAGGCATCCTCTTTTCATGAGGCCCTGAGACTGCTGGACCGGGAGGAGATCGATATGGTGATCTCCAGCGTCGGGATGTCGGACGGATCAGGCATTGAGTTAGCCGAGGTCGTAAAGAAAAGGCGACCCCGGACCAGGCTGGCCCTTATGGCCGGAGACGATGTCGAGGCGCATGCCATCAAGGGAATCCGATCGGGTGCGGATTTCTATCTCACGAAACCGTTTGCAGGGGTGGATCTCCTGGAAACTGTTCAAAATATGGCAGAGTTGAAACCGGAAGCCGCAAGGATCGACATTGATGGAGCCCGTCCGGGATGGTATGAGTTTGTTATTACGTCATCAGAGGATGCCCTGATCAGGCTCCAGTCGTTTCTCAATGCCATCCTGAAAAACGTCCTGGACGAGGAACGATTCTGGGATGTGCATTTTGCGATCAGCGAACTGGGCCGGAACGCCGTGGAGTGGGGCAACCGCTTTGACATCGAATCCGTGGTAAAGCTCTCGATCGGGATTAAGGACAATGCCGTGACCATTAAGATTGAAGATGAGGGAGATGGGTTTGACGTGCGGCAGATCCTTCAAACGCTTGAGGCAACACCCCTCCCGGAGCTGGAAGAGAAACGCATGGCTGAATCCAAACGGCCGGGCGGTATGGGAATTCGTGTAATCAATGAGACTGCCGACCGACTTATCTTTAACGAAGAAGGAAATATGGTCTTGATGCAATTTTTTGCCGGGGATTAGCGCATGGAGCCTCTCAGTTTTCAGCGTCTCGCCGAGGGCGTCAAAGACGATACCCTCCTGCCCTCCTTACCCGCGGCAGTGCTTGCCGCTCAACGACTCGTCAACAATCCGGAAAGCTCCATAAATCAGATCGCATCTCTGCTGGAAGCCGATCCCTCGATGACGTTAAAGCTACTTAAAGTCGCCAACTCCGCCTATTACGGAATGAGACGCAGGATCGACAGCATCGTGACGGCGCTGATCGTCCTGGGTCTCAGAACAACCAATCAACTCCTTCAAACCGTGGGGATCATATCCGCGTTTTCCGGTCGGGTCGAGCCCGATTTCCTCCAGGATCTTACAAGCCGCTCGGTCCTTGTGGCCATGGCCTGCTCCGTCATTGCCGATGTCGCGGGATCGCGATTCAACGGCGTCGAGTACACGGCAGGACTGCTTCATGACATGGGACATGCCGCGATCCACGTCATTGCCCCGCAACATGCGGGGTTGTTGAAAGAAATGGGAGATCCTTTCACCATGGGATGTGAGAAAGAACAGGCCCTCATCGGGGCGGACCACTGTCAGGTCGGAAAGCTTCTGGCCGAGGCATGGGGTCTTCCTGATATCGTCGCCGAATGCATGGCGACCCACCATCGGTCACTGGACGGGGATAAGAAATTAACCATCCCCGGCCTTGTTCGGTTTGCGGTCTATCTAACGCCCTGTCTCGCCCGGGAAGAACCGGGAGAAACAGCCCATGTCCCTTTACCGGAAGGGCATTTTGCGTCCGCCCTATCACTGGATGATATTCTCCATGCAGTGAAAGATCGCCTGGATGAGGTCGGAGAAATTAAAGACCTTCTCATCAGTTAATGCAAAGCTTCCCGGTGCGGTCAATGCCGATCTGCCATCCGGGCATCAATTTACGTTTGTCGTAACAGCTCAATAAATGGGGGCAGAAGGGTTTTTCTGACGCGACTGCCGGGAGGGCGCCGTCTCTTTCGCTGTTATCCCCCTAATTATTGAGCTGATACTCCTGCGCGATATCTTTTAAGGAAAACCCTAATTCCTTCATCTTTGCATAAAAGTTCTTCTTGTGCATGCCGGTAATTTCAAGGGCCTTTTGAAGCTTTCCGCCCGAGGCCATCAGGATCTGGAAAAAATACTTCCTGTCAAACGCATTAAGCGCCCTGGCTTTTTCCCTTTGATAGGAGCCAATCGTCTTACAGCCCTTGATCCCGATGCAACGCGCGACATCACGATACCGGATCTCGCCATCCGGCGACAGATCGCAGAGCAGGTGGATCGTATGTTTTAATTCTCTTACATTGCCCGGCCATTCATGGTCGGTGAGGGCGGAAATGACATCCTGCGAAACATGAAAGGAGCGGTTACGCTGTGAGGCCATGATCTCCAGGAAGTGCCAGACAAGCGGAGGAATATCTTCGGGATGCTTTCGGAGCGGAACGGTCCGGATACCGGCTCCGCGAACCCGGTAATAGAGATCCGTTCTGAATCGATTCTCCCGGCACATCTTTTCAAGGTCGCGGTTTGTGGCCGCGATGATCCGGATATCCGCCATGCGCAGCTCGGACTCTCCGACCTTCGTGTATTCACCCGTATCCAGGAACCGGAGGAGTTTGGATTGCAAAGATAAAGGCAATTCTCCGATTTCGTCGAGAAAGAGGGTCCCGCCTTCTGCTGACCCGACATAGCCCCTCGTGCTCCTCTTGGCATCGGTAAATGCGCCGGAGGCATGGCCGAACAACTCGCTTTCCGCGATACTGCCGAGGGTGGCGCAGTTGACGGGCAGGAAAGGCCTGTGTTGCTTC
>Ga0190359_1002060_pt1 | contig 12193 bp, 22 predicted proteins | sample 48721823_MG_FD_161269 | JGI IMG/M metagenome (GOLD analysis project Ga0190359, IMG submission 161269) | Hydrothermal vent microbial mat bacterial communities from Southern Trench, Guaymas Basin, Mexico - 4872-18-2-3_MG | ecosystem: Environmental > Aquatic > Marine > Hydrothermal vents >...
GGATTGCCCCACAAATAGCCGCCGGGTGTCTCATAGACAAGAACTTCCGGAACAAAATGATTCTTGTCGTGATTTCTAAGGGCAACTAATGCAGCATCATGAACCACCTGATGATCCTGATTTGTGTCCTTCATCGGTATCAAGACCCTTTGGGGCTTGTATTCATTTATTTTCTTTTCTATGTAATTTATTATCTCGTATTTTTGCTTGTAGAACCTGTTTACGCTGAAATCCATCATATGGTATTTTACTCCAGTCGCCTTTCCAACTTCGTTTGCTTCGCAGAGTCTGGTTTCGCGTGAAGGTCTATTGACAAATAGATAATCCTCATCTATTCCCACAACTATCACAGTGTTGCCACTATGAAGGAACGAAAATGCACCCAATACCTCATCATCCGCGTGAGGACTTATAATAAGAGTTCCACTCATTTTTCCACTTAGTTATATCTAGGGAAGTATCCCTTAAATATTTAAGCCCACATCTTCCTCTGGGATTGTCTTTCAGGCTAATCGGCTTTATGTCAGGATATCTCGTTTTTACGAAATCGTATATACTTTTTCGTTCTGTTCCTATGTGATATATTCCTCTAAGATTCATCTTTATTGCATCAACTATCTTTGGTGCTATTCTGTCAACCCAGTCTCCAGACCAGTATTTATCTTCAAATGCGGCGTCGAATCCAAAGTCTTTCATGAAACTGGTTCGTATCAGTAGGTATTTCTTGAGCGTCTGGACATAGAGTTCGCCAATCCATTTTGAATTTGCATAATGCCCCTTTGGATTCGGCTTGTCTGTCTCCTTATACATTCCCTTCTTGCCGTCGAAAATGTGGTCAGTCGATATGTGGACGAGCTTTATCCCGTATCGTTGGCACAGATTGACAAGCTTTGCCACGCCGATTACATTCAGATCATAGGCATAGGTCGGCTCTTTCTCGCATCTCACAGTGTCTGTTGCTCCGGTGCAATTTATTATGGTGTCGATATTTTTATGGACTAAATACCATTCCATGCCATAAGCATCGAGAATATTGAAATCATTCTTCGTTGGCTTAAGTGCACTCGGTAGCAGTTTGGCTATCTCTGAACCAAGTCTTCCGGTAGCACCAACTATCATTCTAGAAATGCTTTCAGCCTCGCTTTTATTTCATCCACACTGAGAATTTTGGTTGTATTTGAAGCATATCTTCCATTTGGATAATATGAGTCTATCCGATATTCTCCGTTTTGCTTATGAATAACGTAGTAACTGTCAAACTCCTCGGTTCTCGTCCTGAATTCGTCTTCGTTTATGAGCTCTTCGTTAACCTTTTCGCAGGGGCGCTCACCGATAACCTTGAATTCTTCGGAGAACAATCTGGCTACATCGCGTATTTTAACAGCATCCAGTTTGGGCACATAGACATCTCCATTCATATTCTTGAGGGCTATTTCTATCAGCTTTATTGCCTCATCGAAATTTATTATGAATCTGGTCATATTAGGGTTTGTAACAGTTATCTGTAGTCCTTCCTGCTTGCATTTTCTCCAATAGGGCAGGACGCTCCCCTTTGAATCATTGACATTGCCATATCTCACACAATTATATCCGGCATCAGTAACAATCCTTTCTGCCAATGCTTTGGTCATTCCATAAGTGTTTATCGGCTTGCACGCCTTATCTGTTGAAACCAAAAGAAACTTTGGGACACCGAGTCGCTTTGCATAGTGAACCATGTTCCTTGTTCCGATGAGATTTGTCATCACTGCTTCCCATGGGTTCATCTCGCAGATCTCTATTCGCTTGAGAGCGGCAGTATGGATAACGATATCCTGACCTCTTACAACTGTTTCGCATGTAAGTGGTTCTCTCACATCTCCTATCACAAACTTCACATCGGGATATTTCTTTATCATATCGGCTTGTTCGTGCTCCCCTCTACTCAATACAGTGATTTCGTATTTCGTGTGGAAATGCTCGACCAGCCTGCTTCCCAAGCTTCCGGTCCCACCTGTTATTAGCATTTTCATCCAAACACCTTCATTTAAGGAAAATGAATGTCCTTGCTTCTTTGTCATAATTCTTGTCGGAAAAGAATAATTCATATACAGCCTTTTCATTGCAGTCGGGAAAATCGCATGTTTCTTTTGGATCTATAAGAATGTAACCTATAAAATTAACGTTCTTTTTTTGTTTCGCTTCGATTACGCCACGCCTCTTGTGTTTTCTGCAGACTTTTGTCCAGAACGATCCTACCACAGTTTCATCACCTTTGGTAAATGCCCATCATAAAAAATTATTGGTCGGGACATCCTGAAAAGCTCGTGTGTAGCACAATATTGGTCTGGTGTCATTCCGACAAAATGCGGTCTGAATGGGTTTTCATCTATTTGCATTGACATCCTGTATTTGTTCCTGAGATCTTCCATGCCTTTACAATGACCGAAATGATAAATCCAGAAATGCTTTATGTTTGCTATTTTCGGCGTTGCTTTGAACTGAGGAAGCTCGTGGATCCGTCCGATATATTTTATGACGTCATCTCTCCTGAAGAATCTGGAAACACTGAAGTGGTTGCCATTATTTCTTCCATCTATCAGACGATAGTTATAGAGGAAATGCAACGTGAATATGTTATAGGCGTGTATTCCTTCTTCATCCGCTTTGTGGATTAGCATCTCCATTTCTTTTCTCGTAACGTTCTTTCCGTCGGGTTTGGCTAATACTTCGTCTGCATCTATATAGAGAACCCAGTCTCCAGTTATCTGTTTTAGTGCCTTGTTTCTCCATTTCGCAAAGTCGACCTTTCCTTTGTCGTTAATGTATACTATCTCATCCACAAGATCCTTTATTGATGCGATACAATAATCAAGATATGGTTCATTGTCTCCTACCAGAATCATCGCTGATATTTTCATCTATAATCCTCCATCTCTTCAAATATAGCCCATTTGCATTTATGGTTAGGAATGTCCAACTCACTGACGGTTTTTCCGCAAACAGAGCAAACATACATTGGAACCTTAATAACTCCTAGACGAATTAAAATCCTCAACTTGAGTTGCAAGAATTTCAGCCAGATTGGACGTATCAACAAGTATGCCTTCCACAAGATAGATCCTCGTCTCACACGCATTATTCAAGCACCTTTTCATATCCTTCCTTGAGTTCTTTCAATTCCATATATCTTTTATGCGACTCAGATAATTGTTGTTTTTCCAGATATATAAGGTTTTGCCTTCCAGCCGGAGTAAGGTTGTGCTTGTGCCTCTTATATTCCTCTTTGGCTTTCTTCAGCTCTTCCTCTATCCAATTCAGTTGTCTTCTTGCCTCTGTTTCATCCATCTCAAAGATTGTTGTTCTCGTCAGTTTTCCGCCCTTCTTTTTGGTGTTATCGCTGTCAATGACGCTCTCTGAAATGATTTTGTTTCCTTTACGATATACCTTTCTCATTGCATCTCCTCATAAAATTTTATCCACATACGGAAAATCTTTTCCCAGTCATAGTTTTTTATTGTGAACTTCTCTGCTAATTTGCCATGCTTTTCGAGAAGTTTTCGATTATCGTAGTATTTCTGAAAGCATTTCGCCATATGATCCGTATCAACAAGTGCTCTATGTGTATTCAGTTGTCCTTCTATAAATGTTTTTACTTTTACCAGTTGACCATGTCCCTTGACCAATTCACGTGATGTCGTATAATCTGTAATGACATTCGGAATGCCCACCGCCTGAGATTCTATTATTGGCAGCCCAAATCCTTCTCCTGTTGTTGAAAGTGCATGGACATCCATTACATTGTATAATTCATTCAATTCATGAAGCGAAATTCCATTTATGAACGAGACATTGGTAAACATAACTTTTTTCCTGTCCAATCCTATCCTGTTTATGAAATCAGGAAGATTTTGCCCGCTTGGGTCGATTGGATCGCAATGAAGTAAGAGAACAACATCATCCTTGTCCTCAGCAAATTTTTTGAAAGCCAGTAGAAGTTTTGTAGGCATTTTTCTGGTCTGGTTCCTGAACACTGAACCCACTACAAATTTTCCCTCAAGACCTCTTTTTTTCCTCATTTCATGCCGCTTTTTATCAGTGAGTCTCCTGAATATAAGCGTATCCACACCATGTGGAATATAATGCGAATCCAGTCCGGTTTCCTTTTTGAGCAACTCCTGACCGAACTTGCTCATGGCTACCCTGAAATCCATTTCTTTCAGGACATCATAAGAACCTTCATAAATGTCCGCAGAGTCGAATGGGAAATACATTCCCACTCTAGTCATCGTTTTTAGTTGGTCTATTTCTCTCATAATCACGCTTCCATTCAGCTTTCTCTGTATCAGATGCCTGATCATGAAAGAATCCAATAGTATTGTAAGAAAATTCGGGCGGACAGATGATACCCACTTGCCGATGCTGCCAGCATTCCCATATTGTTCACCGAAACGAAGCGATGGGAGAACAGGAAAACCAAGCCAGCCTTCTTGTATTCTAGATTCTATTAATGGCATGGAGAATTGCTGGAAACCAAGTGCACTGAATTCTATTCCAGCACGCTTCATTCCACGACCTATGTTCCTAGTGACTTGTGCATAGCCAGTAGGTATTAGTGGATTATCACTTGCCCATAAAATCTTCATTTGAAACCAACTGTTTTATCTATTTCTATTCCGAGAACTTCAAAAAAGCCTCTTTGCCTTTTCGACCATTCGAAGACGAGATCATCAACCTTGTAGACAATCCCTTCTCTGAATCGAAATCCATGTGCTTCAAAGACTATATCATTTTTGGCATACCACTTGTTTGGGGTATGATACATTATATAATGCTCTTTCGGCTTTTCTTTTGGCGGAGCATAATATTCTTTAGCCTTTGACAATTTTGGAACCACTAAAAATCACCTCTGTTGTTTTTTTATGTTTTTCGAGATCAACCGTTGACCCGAAAGCTTCAGATTTTGTCTGAATATTAAGATAGAGCTTCTTTCCTCTAGTCGGCTTTCGTTTTCTTAAGTCAGATGTCTGCAATACATAAATGATATCATTCCAAAGATCATGTAAACTCTTATCATATAATGCTCTGTAAGCCAGATTTATGCAGGTTAATGCGGCATTGCTTGGATACATGTTTGTCATATCCAAATCAGCATAAATTCCCTTAGCCATATCAAGAACAGACCCATTCAGAATGGGAGAGAACGACTCTATATTCTTGAAAACAAGTTCTTCGTAGGTATCCATTCCATCACGATTTTGCAGGGGCAGACAGACGCTGGCATGGAAACCAACACCTGCCCTTCTGCCTCATCTTCGTGTGGGTTTGTTTCACCAGACAACCCTGTCCGATTAGGCAGTGTGCCAGCCCAAGTCTGGTTCCTATGTGTCGGCTGGCTTATTAAACCCTTTCTGCATTTACCGTGGAGCATTGCAGTCAGTTCACCCACCATCTCAGCCAATTATGCAGGACATACAGCAAAGGCGACAAAGCGCATATTTGAGTTCATCACTCAAAGACATTTATGCTGTATGCCTTTCCACAAGTAGCGGAGACAGGATTTGAACCTGCGACCACCGGGTTATGAGCCCGGTGAGCACTCCGGGCTGCTCCACTCCGCTCATATACCTATTTAAATAATGATAGAAGTAGTATATAAAGGTTACATAAAAAAATAAGATAAAAAATAAAACGGGTTGTCGCTTAAAGAGCGTCCCTTAGTCCAACAAGACCGAGAGCTGCTGCGACTTTCTGTAGAGCAATCAGATCAAAGGTGCTTGTAGTAACAACCTGATAAAGTGCTGAAAGTCCAAGTATTAATCCTGCCCAAACAGTCTTCGACTTGAACCACGGCTTTACGTTAGTCTCTCCGACCATGCTTTCACCTCCCTTTACTATCTATAATATCAGAGGAACCTTAAAAAGATTCCGGTGCTGAGCAATATTCCCAATAAAACTAAAGCCCCCTTCGCCATGTTTATCTGGGATGATGCCCACTTGTTGTATTTCTGCTGGTCATTGTTGATATTCTTCTGGTCTTTTACAAAGCCATTCATTGTTTTAAGATGTTCCTCAATTCGTATTATTTTCTCATATATCGTGTCGATTTTTTCTGATTGTTTCATTTAATTACCACTATACAAGACTCAATGGATTTATGGCAACACTCAATCTAGCTCCACTTATAGCAAAACTTCCAGTATTATATACACGAAGTTTATAAACAGTCGTTCCAGATGGAACTAAAAATATTCCAGTTCCTAAATATTCAATTTCAGATATATACTTAGCAGTTGATTGTGATTTATAACCACCAGCACCAGATGCTTGAAGATTAAACCAGAAGTCGGCTGAAGTATCTCGGGCACCAAAACACAATTCTCCATTAACAATGGATACTCCTGAACATGGCATCGATATAACAACACTTCCGATTTCTCCATTATTTATCCATCCAGTGCTACCAATTCTAACAGCACCGTGTTTAACACCTATAACCTCATTCAAATCAGTGGCGGTCAAAACACTTCCTTCAGACCAAGGGTATCCCATTTAATCACCTAACTTATCCTTATTCCTTCTATGAACTGTATTTCAACATCTGTTGTTTTTTCCACATCTGCGAATGTGTTTCTGACGAACATATCTCCAGTAGGGGAACCATTGAACACACCCATCTCTTTCAAATGGACAGTAGAAGAGGGAACTGTTGTGGGGAGAACCATTTCGAATTCTACCATCCTGTCGTCAGAATATGTTGTGGAGTCGAATGCACGCCTTACTATTTCGCTGCCAAGAGAAGTATCATCATCTGTTGCTGCGGTTGAATCAGAGCCGACAGCAATATGTGAGGGTGGTGTTGGTGACTGACCAGCGAGCCAGTCCCTTATTAAATTCTTTCCGGTGTCAGTCATTACCATCCGTATTCCGCCTTGTATTTTGTAAGTATGGCTGTATTGCCTTTGGTCTCGGTAAATCTTAACTTAAGTGAGCTCCCCTTGTTGGTAAAAAAGTATTTGTCGACGCTTCCACTTGAAACATCTTCCCAATGAGTTCCGTCAGCAGTGGCTTCAATGCCAAGATTCGATAGACCTGATCCATACAGTGTTATTCCTATATTTGATATACTATCAACACCTAAATATATATTTTTTGTGGTTATGTAGGTGTATGGAGTGAAAACTATTGAACCCGGAGACCACGAAGTAGGCACAGCGCTTCCAATGTTGGCTGATACATAATCATTCAATGAAAGTGTTTCCGAAAGAGATTGTTGCTTTACAAATGCGGTATTAACGCTATCGCTTATAGACAATGTTTCTGTTTTTTCTCTTTTCATGTCTATTTTGTGCGTTTCATAATCACTAACAGATATATTTTCATTTTGTTCCCTGTCATAATTTGCCACTGATCTCATAAAGTCATTTACACTTATTGATTCAGATTGTAAAGAACCAGATTGTGTCGCATCAAAATATATCTTAAGATAGGGATACTCTGAAGAAGAACTTCTATTTAAAAATTCTCTTCTGCTATTAGCATCAGTTCCAATTTTTTCTCGTGACGAACTACCTTTACCGTTTAAACCCTCTGTGCTATCATCAGTAGAACGTAGTTTGATTGTTAAATATTGGCTTCCGGGAGTATATGAATTCAGAAAAATATCTTTTATTTCGATTGAAGCAATAACACCTGAACCTGTCCATGGATTAGCCAATGAAACACTTGTTCCAGTTGGGTATGCTTTAAGTGTAGTTACATCATCTGCTTCTCCCATATCCTGCGTTTCGACATAAAATACATCAATACTACCAATTGTGCCTGCTTCAGCATTGCAATTCATATTAAGCAGGCATGAACCAATTGTTTTTCCTGCAGGAATATTCCCTATATTAAACTTCATCCATGTTGCATATGGATAATAAACATAGCTATCAGCGACAAGTTCTCCCTGAGCTGTGAAATAGCTTCCCATTTTATCACTCCACGAATCTGCTCCCGTCAAATGTTTCTATGAATGTATTATTCGGCGAAACTATCCTTATGTCTTCCCAGTCAGATCCGCTCCATTCGCCTAAATATGGCTGAGAACCGGCAGGCAGAGACGCTCCCAATTTTCCCCATATTTGATGGTTCAATATGAAAGTGGAGCCAAGCGTCCTCTGTTGCACAATCATATATGGAGCTGTTACCGTGACGTCGTCATAATAAATGTTGACAAAACTGGTTATAGAGCCCTCATTGCCGAAGCTCCTGTTAGTGAGTTGTGCGTGTTTCGCCAAAGCGGCTATTTGCTCTTCATACATTATAGATCACTTATTGCGGTATCTTCATCGTCCTCAAACACGAGGCTGGTTTTCCATCCATTTATATCAAAGAACTGGCTCCTCTCAACGAGTCGCAATTTCTTTCCGTCAGACCATCCAAGCGTATTGCTTTTTATGGTGTAAATGTCTCCCAGAACATGCTCGGTTGTTCCCCTTATATCTATTGTCACTTTCCATCTCGGAACACCAAGCTTGTCTATTATCGGCTTCCACTTTGATTTTATTGCCTCGTCTAAATCTGTCCTGAGTTGGGCATTTCCGCCGCTATACAGCGTCTCGTCGCCGAATGGGAGTGTTTTAGTTGGACCAGCTCCTTGCTGAGCCTTCAGTATCTCAGCCAATTTTATGTCCTGAAAGTATTTCCATTTGAAACCGAGCTTCCCCACAGATCTCGCGTTTATGACGAATCTGAAAACAGGAGCTCCGTTGAAATCGTTGCCGCCATGAATTATTGCTGCATTCACAATATCGAATTTCGTCTTCTTTGCGTCATCCTTGAAAAAATCAACACCCTCTTCGAGTGTAGCCGATGATGTGGTTGGTCTAGCCTTCCATATGAAATTATTGTTTTTGTCTATGTAATAGATAAATTGCCCGGCTCCGGTATAATCATCAGATGAAAGTTCCTCGATATGCTCATGGACTGGCTTGTATTGCCTATAGAAATTTATCGTCTTTGTGGTTACATCGTTATTCGAATCCCAGCCAATCGGGACCCAGTCAGGGTTTCCGCCTATATTGGCATCGTTTGTCTGGGCTATCAGACCAGAGACCGCTGAAAATGCAGTCGTGGCGGTGAAAGCAGTAGGTCGCTGGTAACCGAACAGATACTCAAACCGATTTGTCCCCTTTATTTTCCAAGTGCGTGTGTCTATCGTCTCTTTCAGCGATATGTCAGACACTATGCCGTCGAAATCAACAGATGATGGCGTCGTAACAGAGCCGAGTGATATATGGATATTATCATTTGTGTTTATTTTTCGGTTGTTCGGCATGTTTTGGTCGGAGATTGTAATATCGAATGTGTCGACCACAGACTTTATTCCCTCTCTTGTGTGTATCGATTTGGGATACTGGAGTGTGACCCATGGCTTCTCTTCATCACTAAGATCCTGAAACTCGACAAATTGCCTGTAATTTGTCATTATCACCACTCTGCTGTTTCGACCATCTGCACAAAGTAATCCACTTCATCTTCGTTCTTGAAAGAATTCGTAACCTTCGGTTTTGACAAAAGAACCCTGAGTGATCCGGTTCCGTTCAAAATGAATTTGTCATAGACAAGCCACGATGGTGATCCTATGTTGCAATAGCTCCCAAGCAGACCGAATTGCATGGCAACAGAACCATCCGCTGTAAATGCGGAGCCTTCACAGAAATGCCCTTCCAAATCAAATAGCTGGTTGCCTACCCCATTGAAATCAACTTCATGTGGATTCCAAGGGAGCGTTTCCTTTCCGGGGATTGGCTCGTCCTGCAAAAAAACTCCCCACACTGTTGTAAGCTTTCTTGCCATCATATCGGTGTAACTTCCACCATTGATTAACGAATTGTGTATCCATATAGCCATATCAATCACTCTTTATATCCTCCACCATATCTTTGCAGAAGGGATTTTGTCTGTTCCATCTGATCCTTGTAAAGATTTTCCATTTCATATTGCGACATTACTCTGGGTGTTCCGTGTCCAGTCATATCTATATTCTCTATTGTCACGTTATTTGTTACACTGGTTCCGCCTGTAACGGCTCCGAGTCCGCCCGTGATAATGTTGGTCAACGGTTTTATGTCCATATAGCTTTCTTTGTCGATGGTTGCCAAGCTGTTTTTCACATCCTCGAGACGAGTATAGAATGTTGTCATTTTTACAATAGCATCATTCAGTCCGCTTGTATCCCAGCCGAGAAAGTTTCCGACCGCTTCTGCTGCAGTAAGTATTATTGAAATAAGATTTGTTAGCCCCTGTCCAATCTGGACAAATATTGGCATAACGGTCTTGAAGAGCTCGTATGTTGCATCCTTCATGCCAAATAGATTGTTCTCCCAAGCAATGTATAGTGCGACTATTGCAGTTATGAGAAGCACTATGGGATTCGTAGCAAAAGCCAACAGAGACCTGCCGAAAGATGCGAATGCCGGAATAACGCTTGCACGTATAAACACAACCAGTGCTTTGAGCGAAGCGATTATACCATCCTTTCCGATCCAAGCTTTGAGACCGGCTAATCCCAGCTTGATTATTCCTGTCCACATCAGGAAATTACCGAAAGCCAGTCCAGCAATAAGTAGACCAGAAACTAGTGCTTGGTTTTGCGCCACAAAATCCGAAACAGCTTCTATTAAACTAAGTAATATCGGCAATTTTGAAATAAGGGTGTTTCCAAGAGCTTCACCAACACTGAACTGAAGAAGGGCAAAGCCAGCCTGAAGACCATAGATAGCCTGAGATGCTTCTGTGGAGCCTTCGGTTATTTTGAGATATGTTGTCACGGATGTCTGCATTATCCCCTGCATTATTCGCTGAATAGCCATTCCGAAGAACAGTATAGAAAGATAGTGCATCTGGAATCTTTCATTTAGACCATCTATATTCTTTGTGACAGTTTTCAATGCCTTTCCTTGTCTATCGGTAACTGTGGTAAATTCTTCTATTCTCTTTCCAAAATTTCTTGTTTCTGTTTCAATTTTCTTGTATTTTTGTGTAGCCAAATCAACAACTTTAACAACTGTGGTTATTACCTGCGGTTTTGCCATTTCATCTCACGCTCTAGTTCTTTGTTCCTCTCGTTTATTCTTTTCACCAAGCCGATGAATGTCGGCATAGGCATATTTCCAATGTCCCATTGACCGAGTTCTATCATCAAATCGAGGATTGTATCTGCTATTTGTTTCTCGGTTCCGCCTCGCATTTTCAAGAGGTCTTCTTTGGGAATCGGTATCATTGTTCCACATCGAAGTTATTAACTTCCATGATAGCCTTGGTCAGTTCTTCCAGATGCTCTATGCTTATTTTTTCGATATCTTCATCCGTTATGTCTGGATAAGACTTTTTCAGGGTGATAGCAATAAGTTCTTTTATTGCTTCGCCTTTAGCTTCATCTTTTCCTTTAGTCACATCTTTTTCCATCTTGACAAAGATATCTGCGTCTTTTAGCTCAAGTGGCTTGAGCTTAAATTCCTGACCAGCTATGTTGAAAGTCTTTTCTTTGCCGAAAAGCACACTTATGTCCATTCTACTCCTCCAATTTATAAAAGTGGGCTACCGAATTCGTATGACACATCCTTTTTGGCACACTGGAAGGTAACAGTTCCTTCAAGAGAGCCATCCCTGTCCTGCGTAAATTCGACTGTATTGGGATATGCGGACGCGAACCTGATTCTCCAATATGAACCAGTTTCCTGATTCATCCACTCATAGTCTATCGGAGTTATCGGACCAGTCGGGTCATCTGGTGTTGGGCTGCCAAATTCATACACGATGGCTGGATCTTGGAACACAAAATCTATTGTCCCGTCAACAACACTCTCTGGTCGTTCCCTCTTTGTATAGGAAACATTACCGAAAACCCTTATTTCGGATATTTTCTGTATGTCGGGAAGATTTGCCTTTATGTTCTTGACCTCAGCATAGGCAGTCCCGCCTATCTTGACTGAACCGGTTAGTGCTGTAAATACTTCAGGCATATAGTTTCACCTCATTTTTTATTATTTCTTCAATCAGTTCTGATTTCTTGGTGTCTTTGGCTCCTACTTTATCACCAATTTCACGGAGCTCCTTCATCGAAAGGGACTCCAAGTAAGACCTTTCGTGAAGCTTGACATTCTTTTTGATTATCTCTATTTTTCCTCTTGACATCAGATAATCAATGCTTCCACCACTCGGGACT
>Ga0190359_1002061_pt1 | contig 12187 bp, 11 predicted proteins | sample 48721823_MG_FD_161269 | JGI IMG/M metagenome (GOLD analysis project Ga0190359, IMG submission 161269) | Hydrothermal vent microbial mat bacterial communities from Southern Trench, Guaymas Basin, Mexico - 4872-18-2-3_MG | ecosystem: Environmental > Aquatic > Marine > Hydrothermal vents >...
GAAGACGAAATGAGGGCTCCACCAATGGAGAACAACTACGATGCAATGGTGATGTTTCAGGGCACCGACCCCATCCTTCATCAGGTTTATGTATTGAAGATACCAATGGATGTAAAGTGGAAGGTGTACAATGATGAAGATGGTATGGTAAAATATACAAATAAGAATGAAAAAGGGAAATCGGTTCACATATGGGAGATTAAGGATGTCCCTGGCATTATCAGGGAACCCCTTATGCCAGCAATAACTGATGTTGCAAAGAAGATATTGATTTCAACAGTACCCTCATGGAAGGTATGGTCAAAATGGTACTGGGGCTTATGCAAGGACAAGTTTGCTGTGAATGATACCATGATAGCAGTGATGGACAGTCTCTTGAAGGGTACAAAGACAAAGATGGATACAATCAGGGCAATATATCACTATGTTGCTGATGAAGTAAGGTACGTGGGAACAACAATGTCAGGGAAAAAGGGTGGATATGAACCATTCCCTGCCACAAAGACCTTCAGGCAGAAGTATGGTGTATGCAGGGATAAGGCAGCCCTGATGGTTGCAATGTTGAGGCATCTCGGGATTGAGGCCTACACGGTTCTTACCAATCCTGCTATGAAGGTTGAGAAAGAGATACCTGTTGACCAGTTCAACCATGCAATTGTAGCAATCAAGGAGGGCGATTGGTACATATTCTCTGACCCGACTGTCCAGTTCTGTAAGGATCTGCTTGCCCCATATGAACAGAACAGGGGTGTGCTTGTCTGCACACCAGAGGGAGAAGACCTTGCATATACAGAGATACTACCACCTGACAGTAACACTTCAAACGTTACTGCAATTTTTAATCTGAATGAGGATGGAGGATTTGAGGCCGAAATAAACATAGTGGGAAAGGGAATGAATGATATGGGGCTGAGGATGCTTGCAAAGATGCTTTCGCCTGACAGAATCAAGCAGATATTTGAAGGCTCATTCCAGTCCATGGGGAGTGGGGTTGCTATTGACACAATAATCTTTTCAGACCCACAGGACTATACAAAACCCGTGAATATAAAGATAAAACTCAGTGCAGATGAGTTTGCACTTGTTCAGGGGAAGAAGATGAGGTTCACTTCCCCATTTTCAGGTGGGTCATCAGTGGGGATATCTGTGGGAAGGGGAGGTGGAGGAGACCCATTTGCACTTGAAAAGAGAAATTATCCATTATACCTCTATTCCAAATCAAAAAGTATTGCTGTGGAGAGGATAAAGATACCCAAAGGCTACAGGGTTGTTCAGATACCAGAAGATTACACCATTGATTCTGATTTTATGACGGTTAAAAGCACATGGAAGAGAAAGGTGAGGAGCATTGAGCACAAAACAGAGTTTATTATGAAGAAAATTGAAATTATGCCCGAGGAATATCCCTCTGCAAGGAAGGCGATGAAGGAGATGCAGGAGAAGTCCAAACGTGAAGTAATCCTTGAAAAGATATAGGAGGTGAGGAATGGTGTTGTTTCTTTTGCTTTCAATAAATCCGTCCCGGTTCCCCAATGCATCTGGATACATCCACAAGGATTCTACTGTTATAATCCAGCACCAGGACGGCAAGATTGAAAAGATTAGATACCTGAAGATAGAAATACTGAATGACAGGGGTAAGGACAAACTCGGTGACATTTCAGAGAGATATGATGCATCATCCCAGAAGTTTGTTATAGACTTTGCAAAAACAACCCTCCCTGATGGAAGTGTTTTTAATCCAGAGAAGGATGCCATATCCGATGTAAGTGCACCAGAGGTAGGTTTTGCCACAATCTATACAGATATGATGATGAAGGCTGTATCCTTTCCAGCACTCAGACCAGGTGCAATTATTGAATACAGATACAGGATTGAACCTAAAAAGGAGAGCAAGCATCCACTCTTTGGGAGGGTGCTTTTCAGGGGCACTGAACCTATGGGAGAAAAGATATTCACCATTGTTGTTCCCAGAAACAGGCCTGTGCACTACTCATTTGAGAATGGTGAGATACCTGTCAGTGTTGAGACCACAGAGACAAATCTAATATATACATTCAAAAAGAAGGATATTCCAATGTTCCTGGAAGAGATGGACATGCCCTCCATTTCAAAACTTGCACCAGCAATCCTGTTTTCACAGTTTGAATCAATGGATGATATGGGTGAATGGCTTTATGAAAAGTTCTCTTCCGCCTTTTCTTCAGATAAGGTGATAAAGAAAAAGGTTGAGGAACTCAGAGGTAATACCGATGAAGAGACTATGCTTAACATAGCAAGATTTGTTCAGAAGGATGTAAGGAATGTTTCACTATATCTCTGGGACGCAGGGTATAAACCCCATAAGGCTGATGTTGTTTTGAAGAACATGTATGGTGACCCCAGGGATAAGACGGTGCTTCTCTATTCACTACTAAAAACAGCAGGTTTTGATCCTGAAATGATACTTGTTAGTGCTCCCAAGGGGAAGTACTTTGCCATAGTTGGTTTGTCCTCAGTGCTTAAAGGTGATGAAAAGGTCTATTCACCAGCAGAATTCACAGATATAGTGATAAAGGTAAATCTAAATGGTAAGGATTATTACTTCCCTGTTATGGAGAACAGGAGCAGATGTGGATACCTTCCGGGGAGGTATCAGGGTGAAAAGGGCTTTGTTGTTTCAGAAAAAGGAGCATATGTTACACTCCCCGTGCTTCCATCCGAAGAAAGTGTTTCCAGGGTGAACATGACAGGAGAGGTGGATAAAGATGGTAATCTTAAGGGTGAAATGGAACTCTTCCTAACGGGTGAATTTGGCAGGTATGCAAGATGGGCATTGAGGGACAGGAAAAAGAGAGAAAGAGAGATATACATGAAGTCTGCCATTTCCTCTCTTTCCAGGGGTTCAACTGTGGAATATGAATTCAATGGTCTTGAGAATATTCTCAATGATGTTAAGGGAACTGTGAAGTTCACAGCCCCTGACTATTGCAAAAAAGAAGGCAAAGAGGTGACGTTCGTGATTCCACATCCACCTTTCGGGTTTGTTGATTTCGGGAATCCTGCCCAGACATTTAGGAGAAGGTATCCTGTTGATATTGGAGCACCTGGAAAGGTATTGTATTCATTCAGGGTAAAACTTCCAGAGAATGCAAAGATTGAATTTCTGCCAGAGGATGTGAATGTTGAAAATGAGGTAGGAAGCATAAAAAAGAGCATTAAAAGGGACGGAAATGACGTTGTGTACAATGTTGAACTGATAGTAAAGAAAAAGATTATTCAGCCTGAAGAATACAGGAGCCTTAGAAAACTTTTCCTGAAATACAGGAGCAAGAACACCAGAACCGTGATATTTGGGGACGGAGGTTGACAATTTGACATTTTGTTTATCCTGTTTATTTTCAGTTAGATAAGGGATAATAAATCGTGGCTGACCCTGATAAAAAGTAGATTAGTAGTTTAGACCTCCGTCCCTGATGGAGGGCAGGGTTATTGTTCCCTGCCCTTTATAATATAAAATACAACAAGGGAGAGTCCTGCAAAGAATATCACCGCTCCAATGGAGTAGAAGATATAGCCTGTGATTGTGTTCAGTATGGAGAGAATTCCACCTGCAATACCAAATCCCACACCTATTCCAATAGCCAGTATTCCCCTTCTGAGATAGTCAGCAGGTGTTAAAGGTGGTTTTACTGGTTCTGGAGGGGGTTCAAGCCCTTTCTCAATTGCCTTGATCCTCTCCTGCCTTCTCACGTACTCCTTCTTAAAGTCGTAGTAGAATGCAAATATGGGGATGAGCAGAGCCACAATCGGTATTAAAGTTGCAATAACTTCTGGACCCATGATTTCACCTCCTTTTTTGATAGTTTGATGCGATCCTAGGTATAATTGTTTCATGCTCCTTGCATTTTTTCGTGTTTACCATAGGATTTATTGAAACAAATTGTGTGCCATTCCATCTAACAGAGTGAAATGTTATGGATATAGACCTAAATCTTTTAAGGAAACAGAATGAGAAAGAGTTTGAAAGATTCTTTCATCAATATATACATAGAATATACACAATAATTTACAGGGTGGTGGGTGAGAGGGCAACAGCAGAAGACCTGACCCTGGAGGTGATGATGAAGGTGTATAAGAACATCAAAGGTTTTAAGGGAGAGGCAAAACTATCCACATGGGTTTACAGGATTGCCTACAATCATTCAATTGAATATATGAGAAAAAACAAAAAACTTGAGCCGCTTGAGAATATCAATCATGGACACAGTGAAGACCCACTTGAGAATGTAGAAAAAGGGGAGACTGAAGAACTTGTCAGGGAGATGATGCTCAGGCTACCTGAAAAACAGAGGGTTGCATTGACACTCTTCTACTATGATGACATGAGTTATAAAGAGATTGCCCATATTATGGGTGTTGATATTGGTCTTGTTAAAAACTATATTCACAGAGGAAAGAAAAAACTGAAGGAATATCTTAAAAACACATTAAAAGGGGTTTATCATGGAACTTGAAGAATTGATGAAGAATGCAGCCATTGAGAGGGCACCTGAAGGTATAGTGGATAAATGGGTTTTTATACTGAATGAACAGAAGAAAATCCGAAGGAAGAGGCTGCTTAACTTAATGATAAGTCTTGCCCTGATTATAACCTTCATACCCATACTCCTGCTGGGACAAAAATTTTACATCATCCCTGACAACTATATCCTGTGGTATTTCCACATACATGAAATTCTAACAAAGATACAGGTAACCCTCCCATGGATGCTCATCCTCTCTCTGGGTTTTTCCCTGTGTGTGGCCTCAATCTCTTCCACCCTGTATTTTTTCAAATTCAGAAGACAGGGCTATATTTACTCTAACTGATTTATCCCGTTGTTTCAGCCCTTCCTTTACCCACCTTCAGGGGAATGAATAAAGCAATAAATACAATTGATATGATTATAAGGGCATTCCCAACGCCTGTTTTATCCGCGAGGAAGCCAATGATTGGTGCAAGGATTGCCATGGATATGGTCTTGAGTTGTGATTCAACACTCAAGCCAGATGCCATTGTGGTTGATGGTATATTATCACTGATATATCCAACATTCATTGGCCTTCTCATGTTTTGGAGAATGTAAAACAGGATGTATGAGCATATGGCAATGGAAGGAATATTGAGGTTTGTGCTCAGACCAGAGATGAAAAGGAGTATGCCTCCAAGCAGGAATGTATTGTTTATGGCACGGGTAAGACTTCCTATCCTGCTCACCACCTTACCAGCATTCCTTGATGCAAGGCTTGTGAGGATATAGAGGAAGAAATAGACAACACCAACAATAATGGCGACCCTCTGTTTCTCTCCCAGATAAAGCAGAACAGGAAGCAAGAGTGCCTGTGCCTTCAATATGGGCTGTAGGTAGTCCTTTGATGACTTGAAGAATCCATCAAATATTGCAGAATTGAATATGGCCTTCAGTGCCTCAACGCTTTTGAACATGCTCAGAAAGTCCCTCATTGTCCTTTTGAACCTTTCTGTAACCCTCTGTTTCCATCTTCCCTTTACTTCTTCCTGTATTCCATCAAGATATGCAGGGTATGTGAACATCAGTATCAGACCCATTATGTATGGAATGATTGAGATAAGAAAAACAGGCCTGTAAGAGCGTGCATAGAATACAATGGCAATGGCTATGAGTGAGGATACTGCTGAACCAAACTGGGATGCTGACCTTGTATGGCCGTAGTACTCAACCTTTTTATCCTTCATACCCTTTATTCTCAGATACTCAAGAATCATTGCCTTGTGTGTTCCACTCCTGAATGCCTCACCCGATGCAAAGAAAATCATTGCAATGGCATACACATAGAATCTTGGGAAGAGATAAAAGATGGCAAAGGATATGATGTAGGATATAAAGGCGTATATCATGGACTTTCTTCTTCCATAGGCATCTGCAATAACTCCAGTTGGTATTTCAAGGATGTTTGTTGCGATCTCCCTGATTGAGAACAGGGTTCCTATCTCAAGGAAGGACATGCCCATCTCTCTGAAGAAGAGTATGATAAATGGGTCAAAGAACCTCTGGTTCTTAAGAAACCCATAAAGACAGAACCTGTAATACATACTGTCTTTTTTTATTGCCATTTATATCTCCTTCGCCTTTCTTAATGCCAGTTTTACAAGTGGTGGCCCAATCAGTTCGTATATAACAGTTGTGACAATGATTGTGCTCAGGATGAGGTCACCTTCAGGCAGGTATATCTTTGATATAATGGCAAGTCCTATTGCCACACCAGCCTGTGGAGCAAGGCCAAGCCCCAGATACTTCCTCACATTCGGTGGAGCCTTTGAAATTCGTGCACCAATGTATGCACCCAACATCTCTCCAGGGAGTCTTGTGAAAACATATACAAGACCAATAAACCCAAGTGCCTTCAGACTTGTTACCTCAAGGCTTGCACCTGCGAGCACAAAGAAGAGAAGATAGAGTGGCGGGTCAAAACCTTCCAGTATGTCAAATGCCCTTGTAGAGGGTTTTATTGTGTTTGCAATGGTTGTTCCAAGCATCATGTTTGAGAGGAGGATTGATAGTTTCAGTTCTTCACATATACCACCAGTGAGAAGGATAACACCTATTATTCCTATAAGTGTATGTGTGGGTGTTTTGAAGAACTTGAAGAGTTTTGAAAAGATGTAACCTATAATGAACCCTATTCCCAGACTTCCCACCACCTCAATAAAGGCATGACCCATCTGGTGAAACACACTTGAGAAGATAATCCCTTTGCTCATGGATAGTGCTCTTGCAAGTGCAATTGAAAAGGCAAATAGCATTATACCCCAGGCATCGTCTATGGCTACCACACCAAGGAGTGTATCAGTAAGAGGACCTTTTGCCCTGTACTCCCTCACCACCATCACCACTGCAGCAGGTGCTGTTGCAGGAGCAATGGCACCAATTACAATGGAAAGATAGAGTGGCTGGTGAAGTATAAATTTTAATGCGAGGGTCACGACAAGGAAGGAGACAACAACCTCTCCAATGGATATAGCAAAAACAGACTTTCCAATCTTCCTCATGCTTTTGAGTGTGAAACTCTTACCAAGTGTGTATGCAATGAATGAGAGTGCCACACTTGAAACGAAGTCTGAGCCATTGAGGATCCCTTTGTGGATTATATTCAGTCCATAGGGTCCCATCACAATGCCAGAGACAATATATCCTGTAACAGATGGGAGCCCCATCTTATTGAAGATTCTGCCAAAGATGAAACCTGCAATCACCAATAGGCCAAGACTCAGTATAGGGTTCAACATAACACTATCAGGATATATTCAACATCAGGATAGGTCAATAGGAATTTTCAGGTTGACAAAGATGGTTTGTTCAGTCATAATAAAAAAGAAAAAGAGAGTATACCACCTATCTCTATGAAGATAAAATACTGGCCTGAGAATGAAAGACCAAGGGAGAGGGCAAGGAATTACGGTATTGAATCCCTCTCCAATGCAGAATTACTTGCCATAATCATCGGGAAGGGGACAAAGGACCTCTCTGCTGTTGACCTTGGAAGGGAACTTCTCAGAAGGTTTAAGAACCTTAAAGGGCTTGGGAATGCACATATTGAGGATTTGAAGAAGATAAAGGGGATAAAGGATGCAAAGGCACTTGCCATATCCGCGGTTTTTGAACTCGCAAGAAGGTATCAATCAAGCAAAGAGGAAAGGAAGTGGGTTTTGAGTTCTCCTGAAGAGGTTTATGATTATTACTCCCCGAAACTTTCCCATTTGACCCATGAAGAATTTCATGTTGCCATACTTGACACCAGGAATACCCTTATAAAAGACCACCTTGTGTCAAAGGGGATACTTGACGCAACCGTTGTTCATCCAAGGGAGATATTCATGGAGGTTCTCAGATATCCATGTGCGGGGATTATACTTGTACACAATCACCCTGGTGGCAATCCTGAGCCCAGTGATGAGGACATTGGATTAACAAGAAGAATTGTGGAGGCAGGAAGAATCTTCGGGATTGATGTCCTTGACCATGTGATTGTTTGCCAGGGGAAGTATGTAAGTTTCAGGGCACGTTCCATAATATAGAATCATTTTTTAATGGGTTCTTCTCTCAGGAAACCAATCCCCTAAATTTTCAATTAAGGGAAAAATAAAACAGATCAGGTATTAATTTAAGGAAAGGATAGGTGGGGTCATGGACCTTTTTTGAGTCTGAAACTTCTGAGAACCTTTAATCATTTTAACTCCTCCTCCAGCCTCTTGAATAACCCTATCTCCCTTGCAAACGAACCTATTACCCCTAATCCAGCCCTGGATGTTACCCTCAAATTTTTCCCCTTTTCTACCTTGAATTTTTTTAAATTATCTCTTATATTCATATTAACTCCTTTAGGTTTATGTTGTTTTTTCCTTCACCCACCTTCACCCGGTGGGTGAAGTTTTTTATCCCTCTGTCCATGTGCAAAGAATACAGTATTTTCAAGGTTTTTCAATGGATTTTATGATAAAAGTTCATGTCTTAATTGATTTTTAGCCAATCCAGGTTTCCTTGACTTTTCAATTAAATGTGTTTACAATTTTTATATAAATAAACCAGGAGGAGTTATGGTTACTGTTCTTTTGTTTTATATACTGGGATTAACAATAAATAATGCACAGGGATTCTTCCCCGAGAAGATATACATCTCTGACCTTGAGCCTGAGGGATTTTACAGGGGAAATATACTCTTCCAGATTAGTGGGCAGGAGAATACAACCTCTCAATACCAGGTGAGATATCTCCTTTTTTATGATGAAAATATCCTTGTTGAAGGGAGGTCAGGTATATTTACACTCAACACTCGTGAAACATTCCAGTTAACAAGCAAAGACCTGGGAGACCCCTCAAGCAGATTCTATATTGTGGAACACAATCTTCATACAGAGAATAAACAGGTGATCGGAAGTTTCCTTGCCAGCGGTGTTCTGCTCCCAGGGGATTACCTTTTTGAGATTCAATTTATAAAAATGCCAGATGGTTTGATAGATACCAGCGTGGTTTTTGAATTCTCAATTATAGGAGGTAGTGAGGTTGAAGCCCTTTCACCAGGGGTTCCCTGTGGAGAATCACCCCCTGTTGTGGTTGAGAGACCTCTTTTTCTATGGTTGGGGGATTGTGATTCATTCACACTGAATATAGGGCTCATCCTGAACAGGGAAGTCTCTCCACTCCAGAATCTCCAACTTTACCCTGTTTTGAAGAAAAGCGGGCTCACTGGTAATTCCTTCCAGTTTCCACATGATTACCCTCCACTTGAGAAGGGAGAGTATATATGGCAGGTTGTGGGATTCAGGAGTACCTCCTCTGGTGTTGAGAAACTCAGTTCAACACCAATGTGTTTTATGGTGGGACCTGAAAAAATCCAGGAGATAATAGAGATACTGAAGGGAAAACTTGGAGAGGATAATCCAAGACTGGTTGAGATAGAAAAAGGAGGATTTTCTCCCACAGGGACAATACTTTTGAATGGGAGAATAATCACCATTGAAGAGTTCAGGCAGATTATGGCAGGGAGTAAAGAGATTAAGCGGGTGAGGTGGAAATGATGTTTTTAACCGTTTTACTGCTTTTCTCAGATTTGAGAGAAATGGCCGTGTCCATTAAAGCAAAGGGGGATGTGAAGGTTATAAGGGCAACAGAGGAAATGAATCTCACCAGGGGAATGATTCTGAAGGAAGGGGACGAGGTAAGGACAGGTGAGGATGGATATGCACTTATAAAGTATCTTGAGAAGGGCATAATCATTGAGGTAAAATCCAATTCCTCAATTTCAATACCTATAGATACCAGGTCCAGAAAAACAGGTAGATTGAGACGGGTTAAACTCTTCTTTGGAGAGATTATTTCTATTATTAAAGGTAAGTCCTTTGAGGTGGAGACCCCCAATGCTGTTGCAGCAGTTAAGGGGACCAAATTCTCAGTAACCCAGTCGGGTGATACAACAAGGGTATTTGTAATCTCTGGCTCAGTAAAATTGAAAAATGGGTCGGGTGAAATTGATATTAACCCTGGAGAGGGTGGTATATGCATTGGTGATAATCCACCTGAGAAAACAGAAACCCCGAAGAAAATCCAGATTGAGTTTGGGGACGGAAAAGGAAACATAAAAATTCTTGAGATAGAGGTTGAATGATATATATCCTTCTCTCATTAACAGTTGTTTATCCTGAGGATAATGAGGAGATAGAGGATTTCTTCATAGTGCTGTCAGAGTATCAGGATACTGTACTTCCAGGAATTTACCTTGATGCCTATCCAGTGAGTGGAGAGTTCAGGAAGGGGGATTATACACTGGTATTTTTCCCTTCCACCCCACTGCATCCAGGTTACCACACATTGATGATTGTTTCAGGGAAGGAAACCACATCTGTGAATTTTGTTATGAAGGGGGGAAAGAGGGAAGGGTTTTTATCTTTGAGTGTGGGTGTTTTTTACAGGTACTCAAGTGTTGCATCCCCTTCTTTTTCTTCATATATAAACCTGTCAGGTTATGGGGAGAATTACGGATTTCTTCTTGCCCCTCAATTTTCATGGAACAGGGATACATCAAGTTTTTATGTACCATTCTATGTTTATGCAGGTAAGTCACTGATGATGTTACGTGCAGGCCTTTTCTTCCCCCTTGGCAATAGCCCTTTCCTGAGAGGCAGGCAGATTTATGGGATTGGTGTTGGGTCAGGTGAAAACACAGGTGTTTTCTGGGGAAAAATTCCCTTTTTAAAGGAGAGAGAGGTATTCGGTTTTTCTCTCGGTGCTTCATCCCTCAGGTTTATAGGTGTAAGAACCCAATCCCTTGATACACTGGAACCTTTTGATAACTGGGTTGCTGGTCTTGAAAGCAGGTTCAATATCCTGAGACACAGTGTAGATTTTGCAACAGGCATAAGTGTATACACAAGGGATATGTACAGAATACCTGATGAAGGGATGCCACATATTCCAGGATGGCTGTTCCACCTGAATACAACCACAATTCCCATGATACCCACCATTGAATCATCATTCCTTGGTATTGAAGTGAGGTCCTCACAGAGGTATATTACATTCAGAATCAATGGTAATTCCTTTTATAACAGGGCCTGCCCTGATGTGATTCAGAATTTGTGGATGTTGAGGTACACAGAGAGGGTAAACATTGATAAATTCCATTTATTCACCCAGTTGGGTCTCACAAACACGGGAAGTAATCTCTATTTTCTGGGGAAGGTGGGATTGACAGGAATGGGGAACAGATTATGGTATTCATTCATCTCTTCCTCTTCCACCCATATCCTCAACTATTATCTTAACATTCCCTTTGTGACCCCTCAGGGATATATCATGGTTTCTGATTTATACAGGAGGTGTGAATTAAACCTTGTGTCAAATCTCCCTTTCAGGCCTGGATTGAAAATGGATTTTTCCTTAAACCAGTTTCCTATGTATTCTATCAGTTCACAATTCATAATTTATGGGATTAACCTCTATCCAGAGGCCATATATTCAGATGGATTGGGTTTCAGGATAAGGCTTTCAGGTAAGACATTTGAAACTCCATGGAATCTGGGTATTTTTTATACAGGCGGGAACTCTTCTGTTCAGTTCCAGACCTCACACAGATTCAGTTTTTAATCTTTTCCCTTGAACCTTTTTTGTTTAACTGTATTATAGGAATATGGCACTTGGTGTGATTATAATGGCTGGTGGAATAGGAAAGAGGATGAAGTCGGAGAGGGTGAAGGTTCTCCACAACCTTCTGGGGAAACCAGTTCTCTTTTATGTTGTGGAAAGGGCAAAATCCCTCAATCCAGATGAAATTGTTGTTGTTTATGGAAAGAAAGGTATGGAAATAAAGGGTATGTTTTCTGGTATAAGGTATGCATATCAGGAAGTTCCCATGGGAACAGGTGATGCTGTTATGAAGGCACTTGGAGAGATTGAAGGGTTTGAGGGAGAGATTATAGTCCTTTCAGGGGATGTTCCACTCCTCACTGAGGATACATTGAATAAACTTATACAGCATCACAGGAATGGAGGATACAAAAGCACCATACTCACATTCTATCCCCCTGAACCAGGTGCCTATGGAAGGATTGTTCGGGAGGGGGATGAGGTCCTGCGTATTGTTGAGGCAAGGGATGCAACTGATGAGGAGTTGCAGATTAAAGAGGTTAACA
>Ga0190359_1002062_pt1 | contig 12185 bp, 4 predicted proteins | sample 48721823_MG_FD_161269 | JGI IMG/M metagenome (GOLD analysis project Ga0190359, IMG submission 161269) | Hydrothermal vent microbial mat bacterial communities from Southern Trench, Guaymas Basin, Mexico - 4872-18-2-3_MG | ecosystem: Environmental > Aquatic > Marine > Hydrothermal vents > Microbial...
GTGAACAACGCCACGGAGCTGAACACCTACCTGGCTCGCGCCGACAACTACATCTTCGCCAACTTCCCCGGCGACACCACCTGGATGAACAAGCTCTCCTTCCTGGCTTCCTGCGACAACAGCTCCATCACCGAGGGGACCCACAACTACGTGATTAACACCCATACCGCTTCGCTCGGCTACACCGGAACCTTTCCCAGCGACCCCACCGCCGGTGGCGACCAGCTTTACTGCGGCAACGGCGGAGTGACCGAGAGCGTCATCCAGACCCACCTCGGAGATGGCCGGCTGATCGTCAACTTCTCCGGCCACGGTGACGTCACCTACTGGGCCGATCCCGGGTTCACCCAGTCTTACCTGGACGGCGTGCTGCCGACAGACGCGGCGCCCTTCGTGATATCCAATGCCTGCCTGACGGGAAGCTTCGGCGCCAGCTCGGACTGCTGGGGAGAGATGTGGCTGGCTCATTCCAAGGGTGCCATCCTCTACTGGGGAGCATCCAACTACTCTTACTGGGACGAGGACGACATCCTGGAAAAGAGGCTGTGGGACGGCATCTTCCAGGACGGCATCACCGTGCTTTCCGGCATCACCAGCAACGCCAAGATGCAGCTGCTGGCCCACTACGGCGCCACCAGCAGCGTGGAGTACTACTTCGAGGAATACAACGACCTGGGCGACGGCAGCATCGATCTCTACACCGCCCAGCCTTTCGACGCCACCGCCGTCTACCCGGCGCAGATCCCGCTGGGGGTGAGCGAGATCGACTTCAACGTGAGCCGGGGCGGTTCGGCGCTCGCCGGGGCGCTGGTGTGCGTGCGGGGACTCGGCGTCCAGCAGGTGGGATGGACGGACGCCGCGGGTAACGTGCGGCTGGTCATGAACCCGGCTCCCGCCACGGTGGGAGATCTCGACGTCACCATAACCGCCCACAACATGCGCCGGCAGCAGGGCACCATCCAGGTCGTTCCCGCCGACGGTCCCTACCTGGTCCACCAGGGACACGAGATCACCTCGGACGGCTCGACCCCCGTGCCCCCCAACCCCGGCCGGCACGTGGTGATGCCGATCACCCTGCACAACGTCGGCAGCGTCGACGCCACGGGGATCTCCGCCACCCTGAGCAGCGGCAGTCCCCTGGTCACCATCACCAACGCCAATCCCGTCTACGCAGACATCGCCTCCGGGGCGGACGGCCGTTCCACCACGCATGCCGAGTTCGACATCGCCCCCGGGGCGGCCGACGGCGAGATCCTCGACTTCTCCCTCGACTGGACGGCTGCGGGCAGCTACTCCGGCACCACCAGTTTCTCGGTGACGGTGGAAAGGCCGGTGCTGCTCTACGAATCACACGTGGTGAGCGATGCCGACTCCGGCTGCGACACCGACGGCATCGCCGACGCCGGCGAGGCGGCCACCTTCTCGGTGACCATCCGCAACCAGGGCAGCGGCAACGCCAGCGGGGTGGCAGCCACCCTGGCGGCCGCGGACTGCGGCATCTCGGGTCCGGTCAACGCCGGCGACATCGCCGCCGGCGCGGCGGCGGTGGTGGATTTCACCGTCACCCCCTCGGCCGGCATCGCCTGCCCGGCCGAAGACTGGCCCTTTACCCTGAGCGTAACCGCCGCGGAGCTTCCCCAGCCGGACGTTTCCGGCTTCAACGAGACGCTCAACGCCGACATCACGGGCTTTACCTACTCCGACGACATGGAGGGCACGCCTCCCAACGGCTGGTCGCACTCGGCCGGCAGCGGCAGCGACGACTGGGCCTACGCGACCAGTTCCTCCCATTCCCCCAGCCACGCCTGGTTCTGTTCGGATCCCGGTGAGTTGACGGACAAGTACCTCGAGACTCCGAGCTTCTCCATCGGCGACACCGCCACCATGAGCTTCTGGCAGAAAATGGATAGCGAGACGGGTTTCGACGGCGGCGTCATCGAGATCTCGGTAAACGGCGGCGCCTGGCAGGATCTGGGCGACTACATCACCCAGAACGGCTACAACGATACCATCAGTTCTTCCTATGGATCGCCGATAGCCGGCCGCCCGGCCTGGTCGGGAACCATAGACTGGCAGCAGGTGACGGTGGATCTTTCCTCCTTCGGGCCGGCCGATATCGTGGTTCGCTTCCGCTTCGCCGCCGACATTAGTATGTCGGGCGACGGCTGGTGGATCGACGACTTCAACATCGACGCCGAGACGCTCGTCTGCCACCAGCAGTCGTGCAACCAGCCGCCGGTCGTCGATGCCGGTCCCGACCAGGACGTCCAGTCCGGAGACCTGGTGCAACTGTCCGCGACGGCCTCCGATCCCGAGGGTCAGCCGCTGCAGGTCACCTGGAGCCAGACCGCCGGCCCCGCGGTGACCCTGAGCGATGCCAACATTCTCGATCCCACCTTCACCGCCCCCAGCGTGAGCGGCTCGGCCGTTCTCACCTTCGAACTGGCGGCCAGCGACGGAACCGGCACCTCCAGCGACACCGTGAACGTGACGGTCTGGAACTGCGACGACAACGAGCCCTGCACCACGGACAGCTTCACCGGAAGCGGCTGCAACCATGACCAGCTGGCCGATTGCAGCCTGTGCGGCACGGACGGCGTCTGCCTGAACGGCGTCTGCCAGGCGGGCGGGCAGAATACCGAGGTCATCTGCGACGACGGTGATGCCTGCACCCAGACCGACATCTGCCAGGGCGGCGCCTGTGTCGGCACCGATCCCGTGGTCTGCCAGCCTCTCGACCAGTGCCACGATGCCGGCAGCTGCAACCCGTCCAACGGCGCCTGCTCGAACCCGGTAAAGCCCGATGACAGCGCCTGCGACGACGGCGATGCCTGTACCCAGACCGACACCTGCCAGGCCGGGGTGTGCACCGGCTCCGACCCGGTCACCTGCACCGCGCCCGACCAGTGCCACGGGGCCGCCTGCAACAGCCAGACCGGCGCCTGCGAATACCCCGCTCTCGATGACGGCACCGCCTGCAACGACGGCGACGCCTGCACCCAGACCGACACCTGCCAGGCGGGGGTGTGCACCGGCTCCGACCCGGTCACCTGCACCGCGCCCGACCAGTGCCACGGGGCCGCCTGCAACAGCCAGACCGGCACCTGCGAGTACCCCGCCCTCGAAGACGGCACCGCCTGCGACGACGGCGACGCCTGCACCCAGACCGACACCTGCCAGGGAGGCAGCTGCGTGGGAGGCAACCCGGTGGTCTGCCAGCCTCTCGATTCCTGCCACCAGGCCGGCGTGTGCGACCCGGCCAGCGGAGAATGCTCGAACCCGCCGCTGGCCGATGGCAGCGCCTGCGACGACGGCAACGCCTGCACCCAGACCGACACCTGCCAGGCGGGGGTATGCACCGGCTCGAACCCGGTCACCTGCCAGCCCCTAGACCAGTGCCACGGGGCCGGCACCTGCGACCCGCAGAGCGGGGAATGCTCGAACCCGCCGCTGGAAGACGGCACCGCCTGCGACGACGGCGACGCCTGCACCCGGACCGACACCTGCCAGGCGGGGGTGTGCACCGGCTCGGACCCGATCACCTGCACCGCGCCCGACCAGTGCCACGGGGCCGCCTGCAACGCCCAGACCGGCGAATGCGAATACCCCCTGCTCGATGACGGTACTGCCTGCGACGACGGCGATGCCTGCACCCGGACAGACACCTGCCAGGCGGGGGTATGCACCGGCTCGGACCCGGTCACCTGCCAGCCCTTAGACCAGTGCCACGGGGCCGGAGAGTGCGACCCGCAGAGCGGTGAATGCTCGAACCCACCGCTGGCCGACGGCAGCGCTTGCGACGACGGTGATGCCTGCACCCGCAGCGACACCTGCCAGGCCGGGGTGTGCACCGGGGCCGACCCGGTGGTCTGCCAGGCCCCGGACGAGTGCCACCAGGCCGGCAGCTGCGACCCGCTGACCGGCAGTTGCCTGAGTCAGCCACTTCCCGACGGAACCGCTTGCAGCGATGGCACTTGCCAGGACGGGGTCTGCACCTCCGCGGCCGGCGGCTGCGGCTGCTCGTCCCCGGGCAAGCCCGTCTCCAGTTGGTGGCTGGTGCTGCTGGGAGCGTTGCTGCTGCGCCGCCGCCGGAAAAAGTGATCTCCGGGGTTGCCGTCGGCGGCGGCTCTCCGGGGAAAGCGCCTGCGCCCCAAGGACCGGCAATCGAAACACGTACAATTAGATTCACCGGCAAGGAGGATCTTTGGCTGCCGCCGAAGCCATAAGAGTGGAGAGAGTCAGCAAGCGCTTCGCCGAGGTCCAGGCGGTGGCGGACATCTCCTTTTCCGTGGAACGCGGGGAGGTGTTCGGCTTCCTGGGACCCAACGGCGCCGGCAAGACCACCACCATCAACATGCTCACCGGGCTGGCGCGGCCGGACAGCGGCCGCCTGCTGGTGGCCGGACACGACCTGGCCGGCAAGTCTCGGCGCGCCCAGCGCCACCTGGGTGTGGTGCCCGACGAGAGCAACCTTTATCCCGAGCTTTCCGGCTTTGCCAACCTGTGCTTCTGCGCGGCGCTCTACGGCCTGGGCCGGGCCGAGCGGCGGCAACGGGCCCGGCAGCTGCTGAAGCGCCTGGGCCTGGACGAGGCCGGCGGCCGGCGTTTCGGCGGCTACTCCAAAGGCATGAAGCGCAAGCTGACCATCGCCGCCGCCCTCATCCACCGGCCGGAGATCCTCTTTCTCGACGAACCAACCACCGGCATCGACGTGGCCAGCGCCCGGCAGATTCGCAATCTCATCGCCGAACAGCATGCCGGCGGCACCACCATCTTCCTGACCACCCACTACATCGAGGAGGCCGAGCGGCTCTGCAATCGCATCGCCTTCATCGTCTCCGGCCGCATCGTGCGCAGCGACAGCGTCGAGCGGCTGCTGGAGCCCTTGCAGGGCAAGCACCTGGTGCAGATAACCTGTGCCGGCGGTGCCGAGAAGGCCGCCGCCGTACTGGAGCAAAGCTTCGGGGAACTGAGGCTGCAAGCCGAGGCCGGGGGACGCTTGCGGGTCGAGGCCGACCGGCCCGTCCCCGTGGGGTCCCTGGTACGCCACCTGGAAGAGCGGGGAATCGAGGTACTGGAGGCCCGCCGCCGGAGGCCCTCCCTCGAGGAAGTGTTCATGCGGGTGACCGGCCTGGAGGCCGCCGAGATGAACCGGGAACCGCAAACGTCCCGGAGGCGCCGATGAAAAGCTGGATCGCCTTTCTCGCCATCCTGGACAAGGATATGCGCGCCTACTACCTCAAGCCGCCCAACATCAGCTGGGGAATAATCTTCCCGCTGGCCTGGACGGGCATGTTCTTCATAAAGTCGGGAAGCGGGGTGGAGGCCGTCTACCAGCTGCTTCCCGGGGTGGTGGCCATCTCCATCCTCTTCGGCACCACCTCCATGCTGGCCGTCACCGTCACCTTCGAGAAGAAGAACCGCTCCTTCGAGCGGCTGCTGCTGGCGCCCATCCCGCTGGAGCTGCTCATGCTGGCCAAGACCGCCGGGGCCATCATCTTCGGCACCGTCAATGCCTTCGTGCCGGTGCTGATGGCCCTGCTGCTGGTAGACCTGTCGGCCCTGCAATGGGGGGTCTTCCTGGCGGCGGTCTTATTGATGGCAGTGGCCTCGGCATTCCTGGGGCTGTTCGTGGCGGTGGCGGTGAGCGAGGTGTTCGAGGCTCAAACCTTCTCGAACTTCATCCGCTTTCCCATGATCTTCTTGTGCGGGCTGTTCTTTCCCATCGCCCGCCTGCCGCTGTTCCTACGCCCGCTCTCCTACGCGCTGCCGCTGACCTATGGGGTTGATATCCTGCAGGGAGCGACCCGCGGTGCCAACGTGATGCCTCTGGGACTCGATTTCGGACTTCTGGCGGCCTTCTGCCTGGTGCTTTTCCTGGCCAGCCTGCACAACATCAGGCGCCGCTGGATAATGTAGTCCCCCGCCTCACGTTCCGTACACCGAGCAGGGCATGCCGACGTGGCGCTTGCCGACTGCCCGCAGGTGGGCACCGGCCACCAACTCCAGCCGGCCTTCTCGACGTTGAACTTGCCCGGGGTACAACCGGAAGCACCGGCATCCCTCAGCGTATCTCCACCGTCCCGGCCGTGCTGCTGGCGACCAGTTCGGGTCTAAGCAGGGAGCGTACCTGTACCGCCGGCAGCTCGGCCCGGCCCCCCTGCCCGGCCAGCAGGGCAACCTGCAGCCGGCGTTCCTTTCCTCCCTGGAGCAGCAGTTCGAGCCCGTCGTCCTTGCTCCTGACCGCCAGCACCCCCGGGCTGCGGCGCAGGCTATCGAGGGCGTCACGGTCCAACCCGGTATTGGCCGCCAGCGGCACCTCGAGCAGCAGCTCGCCGGGAACCTTCCGGGCATCCACCGCGAGGTGCATCTGCAGGGGATGGCCCGACCGGGGAGCAGCCGGCTCCAGGGTGCGACTGACGCTGAGCCCGGCCGTCGCCTGCGGGCGGGCGGAGCCGGAACCGAAGCGCCGCACGACCAGCCGCAGCGGTGCCTCCAGGCGTCCGGAGTAGCTCACCCGAACCTGGTTGTCGCCCTCCTTCAGATAGGGCCCCAGCTGGAGATGACGCAGGCGCACCGCCGACAGGAAGGGATCGCGCGGATTCACCTTGACCCGGGCGATCACCTTGTCACCCACCTTGACCACCACCCGGGAAGCCACCTCGCGGCGCGGCGGCGGCAGCAGGGTGAAGGCGCGCAGCGCCGTGGCAGTGCCGAAAGGACAGTGCCACTGGCCCCACTCGCCGCGGGTGGACAGCAGGTAGAGCAGTCCCTGGCGCAGCTCGGCTGCGAAAGCGCGCCGGTCGAGGCGTGCCAACAACTCCAGAGCCGCCTCCGTGGCCTCTATGGTACCCCCGTAGGCATGAAACCAGCTCGGCTCCCAGTGGCTGCGCCGGCGCAACTCGAGCAGGCGGCGGGCGGCGGCGAGCAAGCGTCGTCGTGCCTGCTTGGGCAGGCGCCGGCCCTTGCTCTCGAAGGCGTACAACCCCAGGGCCGCCTCGGCGGCGGTGAGGGGATCGACAGGGTTTTCCAGGTATTTTCCGAAGCGGCCGGCCACCTCGGAGAGCCAGGCCCGGTGCTGGTTGCCCGGCAACAACGGCAACGCCTCGGCCAGCGCCCGGAACACCTGCGCCGAGACCTGCAGGCGTACCTTCTCGGTGCGGCCCTCCCAGAAGGCGATGTCGTCGATGGGCCACAGGCCGTCGGGACGCAGGCGGGTTTTCAGGTACTCTACGGAGCGTACTACCAGCTCCCGCGGCACGGCCAGGTCGGCGTCGGCCAGCGCCGCCATGAAACGCAGCGCCGTGGTCGTGGCCAGCAGGTTGGAGCGGGAACCGGTTCGCCACCAGGCGAAGCCACCGTCGGGGTTGATTTCGTGGCGAAGCCCACCGGCCATCCCGGCCAGGTAGGCACGCAGCCTCTGGCGCAACGGGTCCCGGGGCCGATGGCGGGCCAGGTAGGCCTCCACCGCGCAGGCGGCCAGCGAGGTCGCCAGCATGCCGTCCGACCACCAGGCGCTGTGATCGAGCAGCTGCCCGATCTCCTGCAGTGCCGGCACGATGGTGGGAAAGGCCACTTCCAGGTGGGCCTCGAGGTACTCGCCGGGAGCACGGGTGATGGTACGGGCAAACGGCCGTTTCCCGGTGAGCACGGCGGCCACCTCTTCCAGCCGGCCGTTGCCCCGCGGGCGCACCTCGAGCAGGCGCCGCTCGGCGTCGGCCAGCTGGTAGGTCGGGCCGCCGACATTCTGGCCGAGTTGCCGTTGGGAAATCTCCACGGTGGCCCGGGCACTGGCGGTGTAGTGGTGCGGTCCGGGTTCGCCGGGACTGATGGTGAAGTTCGCCCGGGTCGCTCCCCGGGCGGGGATCTCCACTTGCCGGCGGGCCGGATGGATTCCCAACCCCTCCCCCTCGAGCGACACCTCCGCGGTGAGCTTGTCGCCGGTGGTGTTGCGCACCAGCACCCCCACCTGGAGACGATCGCCGGCGCTGGCCACCCGGGGCAAGTCGGATTGCACCAGCAGCGGCTGGGTGAGCTTGACCACCCGGCGTAGCAGTCCCACGCCGCCGCGGCGATCGCTGGCCACGACGATAAGCTCGCTCTGGCCCAGGGTCTCCGGCAGCTTGATTTCCAGCGCCGCCCGGCCCCGGTAGGCGACAAGACGCGGCTCCCACAGGGCGGTGGCCGGCAGATCGGTGCGGATGACTATGCGCGGCGGCCGGGGCCGGGACGGGGACGGCCGCCCGGGCCGACCGCGGGCCAGGGCGCGGCTGGCAACCGCCTCCCGCTGCGGGGCGGCGGCCGGGGCCTTGACGATCGCGCTCCCGCTCAGCTGGCCACTGCCAACGCCCCCATCCATCGTTTTTTCGGCGGGCGGACCCCCACCGGCCTGGTACCGGCGGCGATGACGGTAGTAGGGCGCTCCCTCCTGGAAGCCGAAGGGGGGCAGGGCGATGTCGTAGAGACTGGCACCCCAGTTGCGGCTCACCACCGGCCAGGTGAGGATGTCCGAGCCGGTGGTGCTGAGCACCTTCAGGGTGGGGTTGTAGAAGCGATCCATGGGAGTCTTTTCCAGCGGATCGAGCAGCGACAGCACCGCCCGGTCCACCAGCATCACTCCCAGCTCGGCGGTGGTCGGCCGGCCGCGGGGATCGCGCACCGCGAAACGGGCTTGCAGCCGGTCTCGCGGCCGGGCCCAATCGGGCACCCCGTCGAGCTTGATGCGCAGCTGCTTGTCGGGATGAGCGGTGAGACTGAGGCCCTCGGTGAGCAGGCCCACGCTGGCCGGGCGGCGACCGTGGCGCACTTCTTCCCGGCGCTGGCCGGCGCAGTAGAGGGTGAGCAGCATCGAGCCCCAGGAGGGAGCCCGGAAGCTGCCCCGGGCCAGGTAGCGGCCATGCTTCCGGCGGATACGAACCTTGAAGCCGGCGGTGATGGCACCCGAGTAATCGGTGATGTCGCCGTGCACCACCCGTTCGACGGGCACGAAGTCCTCGTCGAAGGTCACCACGATGGGGATTCGCCGGTGTTCGGTGACCACCGGCCGGGGCAGGTGGGCCCGCAGCGGCTTCTGCTCCAGGTAGGGAATGTCGCTGTGGAACAGGGGTTCGGGCACGTCGGCCGCGCTCACCCGCACCTTGATACCGTGGTCGGGCATGGTGAACCTGAACAGGACCACTCCGCCCGGGTCGGAAACGGCGGTGAGCTTGATGCGCCCGTCGTCGCCGCTGAGCTCGAGTCGCTTGCCGCGCACCGGGATGCCGTCGGGGTCGGTCAGCCGCACCGTGAGCGTCACCTCCTCGCCGCTCGCATAGACGTCCTTGTCGAGATCGGGCACCGCCAGGTAGGGCCGGGCCGCGTAGAGTATGTCACGGACAAGGCGGTCGTGGCGGGATAGCTCGTCGCGGGCGCTGATCTCCACCTGGAAGCGCTCCCCGGCCGGCACCGCCTTACGCACCGGGGCCAGGGGTACGACCAGGCGGTAGCTGGCCTGCCCGCTGATGGGTACCTGCGTGCCGTGCAGCTGTTTGTCCGCGTACAGCACCCGCAACGACAGCCGGCCGCCCCGGGGCCGGCCACCGGTGAAGTAGGAGAGCTTGACCGTGGCCTGCAGATCGGCCGTGGCCGGGGCTATGAAGCGGGGCAGATCGTGTTCGATGCGAATCACGGGTGGACGAAAGCGCTCGACCCGCAGCCGGGCCTGCTCGCTGGCCCCGTGGTAATTGACGGAAAGCAGGTAGGCACCCTCGGCCACGTCGCCGGGCAGATCGAGTTCCCCCGCCGCCACGCCGAAGGGATCGGTCTGCAGCGCGGTTCCCGCCACCACCCGGCCGCCGGGATCCTGCAGCAGTACCTCCAGTCGCGCCCCGCTGATGGGCCGGAACTCGCCACGCAGGCGCCAGGCCAGGGAGCGCAGGTGGATGGTCTCGCCGGGCCGGTAGATGCCGCGGTCGGTGTAGACGAACAGGTTGCTGCTCTCGAACGAGCCGGTGCGCCGGTAGGCCTCCATGTGCACCGAGCCGTATGCCTCCCGCCCGCCCAGGCGGGCACGGGCCGAAAGCGTGAAGCCACCGCGCGGGCGGTGGGAAAACACCAGGGTGCCGTCCCGGTCGGTGACTCCCACCCGGCGCGAGCCGGCGAACACCGTCGCCCCGGCCACGGGCCGGAAGCGTGGCCCGAACACCACTACCTGCACCTTGGTGGTTGACCCGCGCCAGATCTCGTAGGGCGAGTCGGTGACCAGGTACAGCCGCGCGCTGCCGGCCCGGGCGGCGACACTCGCCAGCAACGCCAGGCACAGGGCCAACACCCGAACCGTTCTGGTTCCGCGGTCACTCATGGTTCCTCCCGTCGTCGGATTGACAGACAACATAGCTAATACGGACGGCCTAGTCACTGGGTTTTTTTTTGCGGGGAAGACGTTTCTCGTTTACCCGCTGGCCGAGCGGGAAGGGTCGTCAGCGACGACCTGCCGGGAGCACGGGAAGAATGGAGGAGGAAAGAGGGAGGTCTCCGGGCCCTCAGTTGCCATCCAGTGAAAAGAGGGCCTGGCGGGGGTTGGCGGACACGAGTTGCTGGTCTTGATACACTCCGGTCTGGAACAGCGACAGGGCCGACCACATGGCGGTGGGATGGATCTCTTCGGGGGTCCACCAAACGGCGCCGGCCAGCCGGTCGCCCTTGATCATCCAGGCGTGGAGATCTCGCATGAAATCGGCCTGTCCCTCCTCGCTGAAGGGATAGCCATCGATCTGGCGGTTCCACCATTTGCCCTGCTGGGGGTCCACGCTGGCGGGATCGAGCGCCGGGTAGGCATACTCGGCGATGAACACCGGCAGTCCCAACCGCTCGTAGAGGCTGTCGACGGTCTCGGGAAACTTGCTGAAGCCTTCCTGCCCCCAGGAGGAGGGATAGTAGGAAAGTCCGGCCAGATCGACCTGCACCCCCTGCCCGCGCATGAACGCGAAGAACTTCGTGGCAAAAGTCGGCTCCTGTCCCCGGGAAATGTGCAGGATGAACTCCAGATCGTCGCGACCGCTGGCATTGCGTACACCCTGCTCGGCGGCCGCCAGCAACACCGCCGCCCGCGGCCAGACGTATTTCTGCAGCCGGTCCGGCGAGGCACCGTATTCGAACTCGCCGCAGAAGCCGTAATCGGTCTCGTTGCCGATGGCATAGGTACGGGTGTCGATACCCGCGGTCAGCAGTGCTCCCACCGTCTTTTCCGTCCAGCGCCGGACTCGTTCGGCACGGGCCTGCAGATCCGTGTCCATCCAGTCGCGTGGGGGATACTGGCTGCTGTCGGCTCCCCAGCCCTTGCTGAGGAACAGGGTGGGAATGACGTAGAGACCGGCGTCCTGCGCCCGCAGCGCCAGTGGCAGGGTGTCTTCCAGGATACCGGGCTCGCCGTTTTCAGGGTTTTCAATCCAGATGCGCATGCGAAACACCTTGGCCCCCTGTTCCGCCGCCTCCACGAGAGGATCGATCTCCCGCCCGTCTTGCATCCAGACGCAGGGAATCTCTTCGCTCTCGAACAGGCCCAGGTAGTTTGCATCGATGCCCCAGAGCTTGTCCGGACGGTTGTCCTGCTGGCCGGCGCAGTCGGGGTCGGGCAACGGGCAGAATTCGTCGCATACCCCGTCGCCGTACCAGCCGAACAGTTCGCAGAAGTCGTCCCACCAGTCGGCCTTGCCCAGTTGCCGGACCTGGTCCTTGGAAAGCTGCTCGTCCGCCGACCCGCTCGTGCCCCCGCAGGAAACGAAGACCACCGACCAGGTCAGCAGGAAGACGACTGACAGTTTCCTCTTCATGACGATAACCCCCTTTCGCCGCAAGCGGCCCTGCAATCGCGATGCCAGGTTGCCGACACGAAAAAACAAGGAGTTAGCACAAGGAAAGCCATCCGGATGTAGCCGGGGGGCTGACCGGGTGTAGTCACTTGCGCAGCAGGTCGAGCGGCCGCGGCGGGAGATGTGCCAGAACCGCGGCATTTGACTATCGTGCCCGAAGTGACTACATACAGGACCGGAAAGGCGGCTCGACGAATTCATGAACCCCGGTGAGAACAAGCTATCGCCGGCACCCACCCGCAGGCGGGCGGCGGCCTGGTGCCTGCTGGCCATGGGGGTGCTGCTCTCCGGCGGACTCTACCACGTGCTGCCGAGCTCGAGGCACCAGGGGCACAT
>Ga0190359_1002065_pt1 | contig 12170 bp, 9 predicted proteins | sample 48721823_MG_FD_161269 | JGI IMG/M metagenome (GOLD analysis project Ga0190359, IMG submission 161269) | Hydrothermal vent microbial mat bacterial communities from Southern Trench, Guaymas Basin, Mexico - 4872-18-2-3_MG | ecosystem: Environmental > Aquatic > Marine > Hydrothermal vents > Microbial...
CATTTTCAATTCAAAATGCGGGAAAATGGATTCTATGGATCGGAAATAGATATAAAATCCAAGATAGCATGGCGTTTTCATATCATTTCAGTGGTACTATTAATAGTAGGAACAATTCTATTTCTGAAGGTCCGTTAAGGGATGAATTGAAGTGGATGCATATTTATGCCCTATGACGTCAATTCCATTATTCCAATGCTCCACTATTCCATAAATCCAGTGTAGTAACTATGGTTACCGACATACAAACAAATTACACATCACCGGCCGGTAGAGAGTTTACCCTCACTGCCGGACGATTTGCGGGGATCCATCCAGCCAGCCGGGTCCTTGATATCGGCTGCGGTTATGGTGAAGGCATCTGTAATCTTGCCGCCGAATTCCGGTGTAAAGCGGTTGCCGTAGATATTAAAAAAAGTAATGTGGAATTCGCCCAGAACCTCGCGATTGATCGTAAGGTAAGCCATCTCATTCAGTTTGAGAACAGGGATATTTTAAAGGCTGATTTCAGCGAGGAGCCCTTTGATCTCATTCTGGCAGAGGGCGGTGTGCTCAGTTTTATCGGCCGCAACGAAGGTTTTGAGTTGTTACATCCCTGGCTTGTGTCGCGAGGTTGGATTGAATTTTCAGACCTGATTCTTCTCTCGGAGAAAGTGCCTTCAGAGGTACTCACCATATTTGATCACGACGCCTACCAGTATGAAACGGAGGGCTCCTACCGTAAATTACTGGATGATGCCGGATTTTCCATTCAGTTTATGTGTCTGGTTCCTCCCAGCGGCTGGGATAATTATTATGCCCATATGGCACGGCGCCTTGAGGATGCCGACGGTTTCTTTGCGGATAAGAAGGTTAAACTGGCTTTTCATAAAGAGATTGATGTGTTTTATCGGCTTGAAGGATACCGGTTTGTCGGATACCTCGTTGGTATCGTCAGGAAAAAAAAGTAGCTCGTGTGATAAATATCACAGACAACAACCCGAAATCAATTTATATTTTTCTTGTATACCGGCGGACATAATTACATAATAGTATAATACCGCGAAGCCGGGTATCCAGGCAATACCGGCTGTAACATTTTACTGAAGAAAAAAATTACTATCCACTTTTCTAAGGAGGCTCTATGCTATACCTGATGAAGACCATGGTGTCATGTCTTGCTATGGTTGCGTGTGCAATGGCACAGATTCAACCTGTTGTTACCGGTGAAGACGGTGACGGAAATGTCAATTGGGAGACACGGGTTATTGTCGCCCGCGGAATTGGGGCGCCCAACCCCGATCTGCCGGAGGCGGCACAGCGACCCGGTGCAATTAGAGCAGCCCGGATGATCGCGTTGAGGAATGCGTTGGAAACGGTTAAAGGAATTTATCTGAATTCCAATACTACAGTACAGAATTTTATGACTACCAGTGATGTTGTTACCACACAGGTGAACGGGTACCTGAAAGGCTTTGAACAGAAGGGGCGCGAGCGGTATATGAGTGACGGTACTGTCGAGATTACGATGGAGATACCAATTGACGGTATCGGCGGGATTGGCGACGTCCTTATGGGCAATACGCTGACGGATCAACCGTCGGCTACCAAATTTGTGGGAAAGAAGGCCAGGAAGGAGCAGGTATTTACCGGTCTTATTATAGATTGTCGCGGGTTGAAAATAAAACCGGCACTCAGCCCCAAGGTGCTTGATGAAGAGGGGAAAGAGATTTACGGCAGTGCCTATGTTTCCAAGGAATGGGCGGTTAAGTATGGCATTGTCGGTTATGCCAAGAGTGTTGATGGTGCGGCGAAGAATGAGCGGATTGGTGATAAACCGGGTAAGGTTAAGGCGGTGAAAGCTTCGGGAGAGAATAATACCGATGTTGTTATTGGTAAAGATGATGCTGCAGATATCAGAAGTGCTGCAAAAAACCTGAAATTTCTCTCACAATGCCGTGTCATATTTGTTGTTGATTAACAGTAAGCTCATTTCTATACAGGAGGAAGTATATATCATGAAAACACCACTATCTGAAATCGGCAAATATATCATACTGGCGTGCGCCCTTGCACTGATGGTCGGGTGCGCGAAAATACGGAAAGCCGGCGGCCATATGGATACCCCGGAAGCCCATTATAAACAAGGTATGAAATACTGGGACCTGGATCAGTTTACAAAAGCTGAAGAAGAGTTTAAGCTGGCGGAATCCCTGGACCCCAAATTCGCACCGGCAATTGCAGGTCTTGCATTAACCACGGCAAAAAGAGCGCAACAGTCTACCAGCAAGGAGAGCGAGGAGGATGGATTTAAAGAGGCGCTTAAACTGGCTGACAAGGCACAGGACCTTGCATCGAAAGATCCGGTGGTATATATCGCCAAGGGACTCGTTTTAACCATGAAGTATGAGGGCAAGGAAAAGCCTGATAAATGGATTGGTAAAGTGGAAAGAGAGTATAACAAGGCAATTGATCTGGATCCGGCTAATTCCGAAGCCTATTACCGTCGAGGCTATTGCTATAAAAAGGCATATGAATTTCATAAGGCGGGCGAGGATTTCAAGAAAGTCATAGAACTCGGCAAGAAATTCACCGGCAAGGCGAATGAACAGTGGGAGATTATCCAGAAAATCGAGCGGGCAGCGCCGGGGACTGACGTGGGTAAGAGAATTGCACTGGTTGAGAAAATCTCACGTGCCGATATCGCCGCACTTTTCGTATCTGAGCTACAGATTGACAAACTGATGAAGAAAAAGCGTCCGGTGAAGGAGAATACTGATTTTCAGGCGCCGGACGACCCGCGTGAGATGCGGGTCGACGAAACAGTAAAAGCGGTACCGGAGATTACCGATCTTGAGGGACACTGGGCAAAGAATTTTATCATGGATATCGTCGATCTCAACATTCGCGGCCTGGAGCCGTATCCGGATCATACTTTCCGACCCCAGGATCTGGTAAACCGCGGCGAATATGCCATGATGGTCGAGGATGTCATTATTTCTATACTGGGCGATGAATCGCTGGCCACAAGGTATGTCGGCGCCGAACGGAGCCGGTTCCCTGATGTTAACCCGTCGCATCCTTATTATAATGCAATCTGTACTGCGGTTGATAAGAATGTTATGGATGCGGCGATGAACGGCCTGTTTGCTCCTGACGGTCCCGTCTCCGGGGCAGATGCTCTTCTGGTAATCAGAAATATTCAGCAACTTAATAAAATTGAGTAATTATACTATCGTACAACACGTTTGACTTCATTAAGGGTGGAAGAAGTATCCACCCTTTTTTACAGCGCTCTTTCCACCGGAATGATACGTCGCTGTAATAACACGGGAGTGGCGGACCTTACTATTAATGGTATACTATACTGTAAATACTGTAATTCTATTTGTGGCAGGTGATTAACATTTCCTATTTTTAGATGATTGTCGTGGAACGTGAATAGTGTAATCCCATTAACCAGATAACTGGATGTATATGAACCGATTTAATAAACCGGAAAAACCGATTACATTTCAGAAAGAGGATCAGGAACCTGTTTCCCACCGTACCAAAGGGAAGCGGGTGTTTACCCTGTTTCTGCTGATCCTGTTTATCTGTTCTGTTGGTGCAGGGATGGGGCTTCGATTCCTGTACCACATGTATCAAACACTGCCCAGTCCCAAAGAGTTGTGCAATATTGAACCGTCACTGGTTTCCCGGGTACTGGCCGCGGACAGTTCACTGGCCCATGAATTCAGTATCGAGCGCCGTTTCTGGATTCCGCTGAAGGAGATACCTGCGGATCTGCAGCATGCGGTTATCGCCATTGAAGACAGACGTTTTTACGAGCATTGGGGTATCAGTATAAAACGTATCCTCGGCGCAGTGGTGGCAAATGTTATTCGCGGGAAGTACGCCCAGGGCGCCTCTACTATTACGCAGCAGCTTGCCCGTAATGTCTATCTCACGGCGCGCCAGTCCCTCATTCGTAAAGTACGTGAGGCTATGACTGCGGTGCAGATTGAGTCCTATTATACCAAGGATGAAATTCTTGAACTCTATCTCAATATGGTCTACCTGGGCGCCGGGGTGTATGGTGTGGAGGCCGCTAGTCAGAGGTATTTCAGTAAATCGGCGCGTGATTTAACACTTAATGAGTGTGCCGTTCTTGCGGGCTGTATCCAGCTTCCTGAGCGATACCGACCCGATCGCAATAAAAATGCAAAGCGAACCCTGGACCGTCGAAATACCGTTCTCAGAGCTATGCGGAAAATGGGCTTTATCAGCAGGGATGTTGAGAAGCATGCAGGAACAGACACAATTCCGGCAAATCCCCAGGAGCCGGTTTCGAAACGGGCACCCTATTTTATTGAGTATGTGCGTCAGTATATGGAATCAAAGTATGGCGAACACAAACTGTATAATGCCGGTTTGACCATCTGTACCACCCTCGATCCCGTGGCTCAGGATTCGGCGGAACGGGCTGTTGATTATTTTCTTGATTCATTACAGCGGGGGACCAATCGTCTGTTTCTGGACAGCACCAAGGCATATCAGGAACTGGGTATCTCCAGAATTTACTATTTAAACCATTTTGATTCCATTTATGCCGCGAATAAGGAACGCTATAAAAATCTGCCGGATTCATTAAAACTAAGGATTGTCCAGGCATCGGTTGTGGCGCTGGATGTGCGGACCGGAGCGATACGGGTACTTATCGGCGGCAGGGATTTCAGTGAAAGTAAGTTCAACCGTGCAGTTCAGGCACGGCGCCAGCCCGGCTCGGCTTTTAAACCGTTTGTCTATACCGTCGCAATTGACAGCGGATATACACCGGCAACCGTTGTCATGGATCAACCTATCACACTGGAAACACCTGAGGGACCTTGGCGGCCGGAAAATTATGAGCATGAATTTTACGGTCCCGTGACCATTCGTGAAGCCCTTAAAAAATCGATCAATCTGGTAGCCATTCAGGTTCTTTTGGATATTGGCGCATACAATGTGATCAGCTATGCACGACGGGCGGGATTGAAGCACCGGATGAATCCGGTTCCGGCACTTGCTATCGGTGCCTGTGAGGTCACCAACATGGAAATGACCTCTGCATACAGTATTTATCCCAACCATGGCAATCAGGCAACACCCTATTGTATCGAGCGGGTCTATGACCGTAACGGACGCCTCCTTGAGGAGCATGAACCTGAAGTAAAACATGTGCTTTCGTCCTCAACGGCATATATCATGACCAGCCTGATGACAACAGTGGTACGGGCGGGTACAGGCGCCCGGGTAGGCGCCAGAGGGTTCAACCGCCCCTGTGGAGGGAAAACCGGAACCACCAATGATTATTCCGACGCCTGGTTTGTAGGATATACGCCCCAGATTGCCTGTGGCGTCTGGGTGGGGGTTGATGAACGACGCTCTATGGGTGCAGGGGTTACCGGTTCGCGAGGTGCCATTCCCATGTGGGTAAGTACCATGAAAGCGCTCCATAGAAATTTGCCGGTGAGGGGTTTCGGACAGCCTGAGGGAGTAATCGCAGCAAGAATATGTAATGAGACACACAAGATTGCAACGCGCTACTGCTCTGATGTTTCTGTTGAAATATTACCCCTGTCTCATAAAATGGATACCTGTGATGTGCATGTTCTTAAAAGGAAACTGAAGAAGCATGAGGTAATGAGGCGTTTTGGTACGAATAAGAAGAGACCTGCATCAAAGAAGAATGGGAAACGGAAACGGTCGCTTATATTTTAAGTGTATCATTTGTTTGATGCAACACCTTTAATACTAAAGTGTTAAACATATACCGCGAAAAAAAAACAATAAAAATATAGATTTCCCATAGCTATTCTTCGTACAATATTGTACAATACAACACAAAAAGGAGAAAACCACACATTTCTTCTATCACAAGAGGGTTACACAAGAACAAATGAAAGCAAAATTGTGGGGAGTACGGGGCTCCCTTCCGACGCCACTTGAACCGCATGAAATTGAACAGCGGCTGAAAGCTGTACTTGAAGGTTTTTTTGAAAAAGGGTATCAGTCACATGATGATATTGATGAATACCTTTCCCAGCTTCCCCGGGAGATGCGAGGAGGGTTCGGCGGTAACACGCCTTCATGTGAAGTCTTTACCGGGGATACCAGTATCATTATCGATGCCGGCAGTGGGATACGCCGAAAGGGTTATGAACTGGTTAACGGATCCTGCGGTAAGGGAGAGGGAGAGGTACATCTCTTTTTTACCCATTTTCACTGGGATCATATAATCGGACTGCCTTTTTTTACTCCGGTTTTTATTCCCGATAATCGGATTCATGTCTATGCTGTTCAGCCTGAGGTAGAAGATATAATCCGGTTGGTGTTTCGGAAGCCAAATTTCCCTGTACCGTACGAGCAGCTTGGTGCAGAGTTTGTGTACCACCGTCTTGATCCGAGAAAACAGATAACGATTGGCTCACTGGAAATAACACCCTACCAGCTCGACCATCCTGATCCCTGCTGGGGCTATCGGATTACAGACGGCAATCGTGTACTTGCCTACTGTGTAGATACGGAATGCACCCGCGCCGGGAGGAAAGAACTCGGTGATGATCTGCCCATGTATCAGAATGTCCACACCATGATATTCGATGCCCAGTACACGTTGATGGAATCAATAATCAAGGGAAACTGGGGTCATGCCGCTGCAACTATCGGCCTTGATATCGCCCTGCGTGAGGGAATAGAGAAAGTAGTATTCATGCACCATGATCCCGCTGCAAATGATATGAAAGTTGCAAAGGCCCGGAAACAGACGGAAGAATACCTTGAGTATACAGAACGGCAACTGCGGAAAGAGGGCAAGGAGCCACAGAGGGTTAAATGTATTTTCGCCCATGAGGAGATGGTTGTTACGGTTTAACGCGAGAAAAAGAAGAGTACTATTCATACCGCAGCGCTTCGATCGGATTCATCCGCATCGCCTTTACCGCGGGGTACAGTCCAAAAATAACGCCGACGCCGACAATTATACCGAACACATATAAAATATGCGTTACTACAATAGTCGGCTCAACAGCCCCTTCAGTTGATTTTTTAATACTCTCCCTGAACAGCATCGTTATCATGCCCAGAAATACTCCGACAGTTCCTCCGGTAAAGCTCAAGGTGGTTGTTTCAGAGATAAACTGGACAAATATCTGCAGGTTCCTAGCGCCGAGGGCTTTACGGATACCAATTTCATGAATACGCTCCGATACGCTCGAGAGCATGACATTCATGATACTCAGTCCGCCGACCAGTAAGGAAATCACGGAAACAACCCCCATCAGGACACTGACATTATCGAGCATGCCCCGTATCTCTTCAAGCCACTCCGCTGTGCGATATTCGAAATCTTCAACACCGCGGTGACGCTCCGTGAGTCTCTGTGAGATTGTATATGCCTGTGCCTCGATTTTTTCCGGATCCTTTACCGACAGTCGCAGTGAACCGGGATCCGGATCGGAACCGGTTATGTACAGCTGCATTGTTTTGACGGGAATGTATACCGCGCGTCTCATATGCCACGGTTTAAAATCCGGATCAGCCGGCGCGTATATCCCAACTATGGTAAAATGTTTATTGTTAAAGATACAGTCATTCCCTATCAATGTCCGCTTCTCTTTGCCGGAAAGGGTCAGTTGACGGCACAGTCGTTCGTCAAGCTCCCACGACAGTATGCATACCTTCTCACCCCTTGTGTAATCATCATTGCTGAACCATCGTCCCTCCACGAGTTTCATGCTTTCCATATCATCCTCAAGGGTTGTTTTGCTCACTCCCCGCAACCGCGCCCCGTCTTCAGCACCCAGTACATGGATGGTTCCATGACGCGTTATCTGCCGATAGTACATCTCGGCATCCGGTGCATGCTGTTCAAGGTAACTGCCGTCTGAGTACCTCATTCCCGGGGATCTGCTCCAGGCGATTTTCTCTTTAAGCGGCACATCACGCTGCCTTCTGAACCATATGGCGCCGGCCCACCGTCCCATTTTTTCATTAAGAAATACGTCAATACCGGCAATCAGTGTCAGCATGGCAACCAAGGATGCCACACCCAGCATCACACCGATAATCGACAATGCAGAGCGCAGTTTATGGGAAGCCATTTCGATGAATGACATTTTTATGCCGACGAATATTGACTGGATAAGGGTAACCATACAAATTCTTATTTTTTATGCTAATTAATATCTCAATGCCTCCACCGGCTGCATATTTGCCGCGCGGAGAGAGGGAAACAGTCCGCTGAAAACTCCCGCGAACAGAGTAAAGCCAAAAGCGACGGAGTAATCGAGCAGGGTAAGCCTGGGTATATACGGAAAGAAGCCCGGTGGTGTAAGGGTGACCAGAGCGCCGAGTACCATTCCGGGAATACCTCCGACAAAACAGACCAGGATCGCCTCAATTATAAACTGTGTAAAGATATCATACCGTTGCGCGCCCAATGCTTTCCGGATACCGATCTCCCGTATTCGATCACCGATGCCGGCAAACATGATATTCATGATACTGATGCCGCCGACAATGAGTGAAATGGCAGCAATACTCCACAGGATGATCTTCATACCCTTGACTGCAGTCTCCATCTCCCTGAGCTTGTCCATACTTGCCTCCACCTCGAAATCCCTGACGCCGCGATGCTTTGCCAGATACCGGTGGGTCACGTCACGCTGCGCCTGCCGCACAACATCACTACCGGTTAAAAGCAGAGAAACCTCATTCAGGTTGCGCCGTGCATTACTGAAACGCATGGCATAGACACTGAAAGGGAAAATACACTCAGACGCCCGCTCATTACGGATGTTTTTAGTCTCGATTATACCGATAATTGACAACGGTATATTTCGAATCAGCAGGGTCGCTCCCACCGGATTAACTCCCTTATCAAACAGCCTTTGCGCCAGACGTTTACCGATGATACAGACATGCCGGTGCCGCTGAAAATCCTTCCGTGTAAAATTCCTGCCGCGTTCAACCCGGTAATTATAGACATCCAGATACTCGCGACTGACCGCAATAAGTTTCCCCCAGGTTCTTTTCCCCTTTGCAGTCATTCGGTTCCAGTTGAGATTTTTATACAGCAGAACAGCCTTTACATACGGTAATTCTTCGACAATTTCCTCCGCTTCATCAATACTGAGACCCGGCGATGACTGAAATTTCATCTTTTCCTCCCGTGTTACCGGCTCTACAGTCTTAATCGTAAGGATATTCAGTCCGCCGACGCGCTCCATATTTTCCCGCAAATTGTCATCCATACCGCGTACAAAAGCAAGGTTCGCAAGAAGTGCGGCCACACCGAGAAACAGGCCAAGGGTGGTTATCATGGTTCGAGTGCGGTTGGTATATATTTCGAGTGCACACAGCTTGAGATTTACCAGGATTGTTGTGTAAAGACGAATTGTTTTCATGATTCAATCCGCCCGTCGACCAGACGTACCTGTCTCCTGGCACGTTCGGCTACAGAGTTTTCGTGGGTGATAACTACAATGGTATGCCCTTCGCCTGAGAGCTCATCAAAAACGGCAAGTATCTCGCCTGTGGTATGGCTGTCAAGGTTTCCTGTCGGTTCATCCGCAAACAGTATTGACGGTTTTTTTATCAACGCCCGGGCAATGGCAACCCGCTGTTTCTGACCGCCAGATATCTCATTCGGCCTGTGTTTCCGCCGATCCCATAACCCGAAGCGGGTCAATGTCTCCTCAACAAGTTTTTTTCGCCTCCGGCCCGGAATATTTCCGTAAATCAACGGCAGCTCCACATTGCCGGCAACAGTAAGTTTAGGCAGAAGGTTGAAATTCTGGAACACAAAGCCAATCTCACGATTGCGGATATCTGCAAGCTGCGACGGGGAAAAGGTCGTTACTGAACGATCCTTGAACAGATAGTCACCCGATGTGGGACGATCGAGACATCCGAGAATATTCAACAGTGTCGACTTCCCGGCACCGCTCTGCCCCATTATAGCGAGATAATCTCCTTGTCGAACCGACAATGAAATGTCTTTCAATACCGGCACTTTCTCTTTACCGAGTGTATAGCTCTTACAGAGCGACCTTGTTTCAATAATATTGTTTGTGCTTGTCATTTTTCAGGTCACCGTAAGGAACGGCAGAGAACTACCTGCGGCCTCTCGACCTCTTTCTCTGATCGTTCTTGTCTTTGCCGAGCACCTCTTTAAATAGCACCACATCACCCTCTTTTACCCCGGAAAGAATCTCATAGTACCGGTAATCGGTTTTACCGACAGTAACAGGTATCTGTTTAACCGACTCAGTTCCGTCCTCTTTTCGTATCACCTTGTTGACAAACCAGCCTTTCGGGGTCCTGGTGACAAAGCGGTTGGGAATACCGAGTATTCCTTCCTTTTCAAGAATAACAAATTCGACGTTCACATTAATTCCCGGGGCAATGCCGGGTATCAGCGAATCAATCCTCACTCTGACTTCAAAGGTGCCAAGCCCGTCTGCACTCTGTTTCTTTGCGCTGAGTGCAATAAAGTTAATGGTGCCGGTGGTCTGCACACCTTCGATTGCTTCCGGTTTGATAACCACTTTCTGGCCCTGTTTCAGATGAATGTAATCAACTTCTCCTATTTGAGAAACCACTTCAAGCTCTGATATGTCGGCGATAGTGGCAATGGATGTGCCGCTCTGAAAACCGGAGGTTGCCGATACCGCAATTTCTCCCTCTTCAACGTCAAGGCTGGTGATAATACCGTTCATGGGGCTTACTACCTTTGTTTTATTTAGCTGATCCGTGATATCCTTCAATGAGAGCTTCTCCTGCTCATAGGAAATAACGGCCAGCTCCCACGCGTTTTTCAGATCAGCAAGCTGTTTTTCGGATACGGTACCGGTGGCGACAAGTTTTTGCGCATCTTCATAATTCCGCTTCGCAATATCAGCCTGAATGCGCGCCTTTTTAACGGAAAGATCCAGAGCTTCTTTTTTATACAACAGTCGGCTGGGATCGATGTCAATAATCTTATCGCCCTTTTTAATCCGCTGGCCTTCTTTTACATATACTTTCTGTATCACACCGCTCGCCTCCGACTTCAGTTCCACCTTTACCACAGGCTCTACCTCCCCGGTCTGAATAATGGCGTCACGGAGGTTTACCCGGGAAACTACGGCACGTTCTTCAATAATTCCGTTCTTTTTCCGCGTACTGCAGCCCGCTATGACACAAACACATGCGATTAATACCGCCAGACGTGTAATGTTCATTCCAGTTTCACTCCAAAGCGAGAAAGTACTTTTCCGGTTATTTCCTCAAAAATGATCTCCAGTTTTTTCATGACCACCTGCTTCTGGAGATAGCGAATCGTCGTTTCGAGATAGTCATCTTCTGCCTTGTCAAGGGTAAGCTGATCAACGGTACCGAGGTCGAATCCTGCCTTTGCTGCATCAAACTGCCGACGCGCAATTTCCTGCGATGTTTTTTCAATGGCAAGGGTCTGAAGCTCCTGCTCCCAGGTAAGGTTCAGCTCCTCCACTTTTTTAACCATCTCGCGCATGTACTGCTCCCGCGCGATATTGTTTGACTTGAGTGCAATACCGGCCTGTTGCCGCTCGATACGTCGGGATTTCACCGGAAGTGCATACCTGACAATAAGTGCAAACACCGCATTTCCGGAAAAAGAGCCCGATGCATCAAATATATCATCTCCAGATGCGACTCGGGAATAGCCTGCTTCAAGAGCCACATCAGGCAGTAGTTGATTCGCTGCATACGCCGCCTGCCGCCGCAGTTTCTCATTAAGCGTTTCAAAGAGTTGTATCTGCGGATCAAAGGATTCGACCAGTCTGAGGAAATCATCCGGCTCCGGCAACCCGGTTAACTGAATGTGTTTCACCGAGTCAATAGTGACTGAATCCGGCGACAGAGCCAGTGCCACTGCCAGTGCCCGATGCGCGAGCGCCGCTTCGGTCTGCGCAATGAGAAGCTGCCGGGTGGCTTCAAGAAAGGCGAGATGAGCAGAGAGTGTATCAAGCATTGTGGCGGTACCGATACTGAACCGAGTCCGCTGGGTAGTAAGACGCTTTTCCGCATACTGTTTCCGATCCGCAAAAATGGTACATAACGATTGCTTCTCATAGAATGTCCAATAACGGTTGCGTACATCGCTGAGAGAGGCAAGTATCTTCTTTTTCCGCCGAAGGGCAAATGTT
>Ga0190359_1002066_pt1 | contig 12167 bp, 10 predicted proteins | sample 48721823_MG_FD_161269 | JGI IMG/M metagenome (GOLD analysis project Ga0190359, IMG submission 161269) | Hydrothermal vent microbial mat bacterial communities from Southern Trench, Guaymas Basin, Mexico - 4872-18-2-3_MG | ecosystem: Environmental > Aquatic > Marine > Hydrothermal vents >...
TCAAGCATCTTTGCCCTGATCCCCTTGTCAACGCTGGGCCGCAGCGGTTGATCTATCACTCCGCCTACAATCTTATCGACAAATTCATATCCTCCGCCCCGCTCTTTCGGTTCAAGATCGATGAATACCCGCGCATACTGACCGGCGCCGCCACTCTGTTTTTTATGGGTATACTCGACATATTTTACCGGTTTGGTAACGGTTTCCCGGTAAGATATTTTCGGCTGTTTACGTTCTACATCAACTTTAAAACGATTCTTAAGCCCCGCAAGGAGGATCTCAGTATGAACATCACCGCGGGTGGACAGTATTGACTGATGGATGTCAGCATGATACTCATAGGTAAAAGTCGGGTCTTCTTCATGCAGTTTTTTCAAACCGGCGCCGATCTTCTCTTCATCACCTTTCTTAGTTGCGGAAAGAGCAACACGCACCAGCGGCTCATCAAATTGAATCTGACGGAATTGAGCGTTCTTTCCCTTTGCTGCAAGGGTGTCGTTCGTATGGGTATCCTTGAGCTTGAGAAGTGCACCAATATCCCCAGTGGTTATCTCACTGGTCTCGATCTTTTCGGAGCCGCGGAGAAAATGCATACTGCCCAGTCGTTCCGTGTGACCCCTGGTAACATTCTTGACCTCCTGTCCCGTCGCGACAGAGCCGCTGTATACACGCACAATATTCACTTCACCAACGTGCTCTTCAGATAGTGTCTTGAAAACAAAGGCTGCAGTCGGTTCGGATGAAGAGCAGGTAATTTTATTGCCGTCAACAGTCTCTATCCCGGTCTGTTTATCAGCGCCGGGGCAGAGGTTTACCATGGTATTCAGCAACAGATCAGTACCCATATTTTTTGTTGCGCAGCCGCACAGCAACGGGTACACAAGCCCTTCCGCCACTCCCTTTGCCAATCCCTTTCGCATTTCATCATCAGTAAGCTCACCGGCTTCAAAATATTTCTCCATAAGTTCTTCATCAGATTCGGCGATCGATTCCATAAGCGCGCCACGGATATTTTCAACCGAGTCAATAAAATCTGCAGGAATATCTATTTTCTTACCCTTGCCGTTTCCACCAGGGGTGTATTCATAGGCGACCTTGGTAATCAGATCCACAACACCTTTAAAATCGGCTCCGGCGCCGATAGGTATCTGCAACGGGGCGACCGAAGTTCCATACGCATGTTTAATCTCATCAAGAGTCTTCTGAAAATCAATATTTTCACGATCCATACCATTAATAAAAAACAGTTTAACAACACCGCTGCTGTTGACTATACGGGAGACAAGTTCAGTACCCACTTCAATTCCCGCTGAGGCATCAACCAGAATCATAGCCGTTTCCACAACACTCATCGCCGCGCGGGCATCCCCCAGAAGGTCAAGACTGCCGGGGGTATCAAGGAGGTTAACTTTAGCATTATTCCATTCACAGGTGCCAATTGACATCGAGATGGTCATCTGACGCTCTTTTTCATCAGGACGGGTATCGAAAATACTGGTACCGTTATCAACACTTCCCTGTTTGTGCGTTGCACCCGCAGTAAGGCAAAGTGCCTCCATGAGAGACGTCTTTCCAACACCGGCATGGGATACGAGACAGACGTTGCGAATCGCATTAACATCATACTTCTTCAATGTGGCCTCCAGACTCTCTGTTGTTGTGTTTCCTGTTTCAATTTTGATTCAGTATTGTGGTATTTCTACGTTATATAAACGATAGAAAATAATTGACACTCCCGATTACAGGCAAATAAAAACTGTAAAATACCAAGGTATATTTTTATTTGAGTGCAGCAAAAATATATTATGATACCCTTCTAATGAAGTTACAAATTAAAAATGCTGTAAGAAATGTAACCTTTTACAGATACGATAAAGATTGGCAACCAGAGCACACAGATCAGGCCAGTATTGTACGCGGTCTTTATACGGAGTCAGCATGGTTAGTGATTTCAGATACAATCCGGATATTTTCGTCTCCTCGCGCAAGCATGCACCTATCCCTTACCAGCTTTTCAATTCAGTCTTCCTCCATTCATCTTCTGCAATGGAAGGAAATACCGAATGTAATTAAGCAAGTTATCATGGATGAACGGTATTCGCTGTGGGGCCGTAAATTATAATCGCACCTTCAGCGCTGCCAAACCAGATATTATTCTTCGAGTCGAGAAACATGGCAAAATACTGCTCTGTTTTCGGCAGATACTTGTTTTCAAATGAAAACCATATTTCATTTTCATATCGCGCCATACCGTTATTCGTGGAAAGCCATATCATATTGGTATTGTCAATAACTATGCCGTTAATTATCTGCGCAATGGTTGCATGCTGATCCCAATGGCCGTTATCATTTAAAAACAGACCGCTGTTGAATGAAGCGTACCATATAACACCTGAAGAATCCTGCACAATTTTCAGTATATAGTCAAAAGGCAGGCCTGTATTGTTATTGTCATAGGTCAGGATTTCAAAGGCGTTTCTGTACTCGAGGATGTATTGTCTGTTTGTCCATCCCATCCAGACAGTACCGTTTTTATCTTCAAACATAGCATAGGGATTTGCCGGAATATCCGCAGTATCAATGATGGTCCATTGATTGTTTCCGTCAAATATAACCACATTACTCCCGGTCGAAATCCAGTAGTTGCCGTCTGATTTACAGAACATATCGCTGACACCGTTTGAGGGAATCATTGAATTGTCGGTATTGTAGACGGTCCAGACCGGCTTATCGAAACGGGCAATACCTCCCGACTGAGTTGCCACCCATATGCTGTTGTCAAGGCCGACGGTAAATGCCCGGATATAATTGTCCGGGATGTTTGAATTGAGTGAATTATAGAAAATCCACTCCGAGCCCGTATAGACGAGAATTCCCTTGTTATTTGTACCGATATATACAGCGCCGTCAGGTCCTTCCTGAATTGAAGTTATCATCGCACCGGTTAACTGGACATCCGCCGGTTCAAGTCGTTGCCATTGTTTGGTTGTATCCGCAAGAAAGAGTACCGTAGTATCGGACTGACTAATTGAGACACTGTCACTTAAAATGATAGGTCGCTCCTGAGAATTTCTCTTTTTATAGACCAGAGACTGGTTCCGGAGGGGAGTGATATTTTTCAGTGTTAGTGTGCGTGTTCCATTAGCGGATTGTTTGCACTCGTTCATGAGTGCTGCATACTGCGTACCTGGAATGTACACATAGGCATCCTCGGTATCAACCGTATCTTCAAAGATAACGAGAAGTGTCCCGTATGAATGCGCGGTGTCAAAGTAAATATACTGATTCTTCTGAGTCTGTTCGGTTATAAGGATGCCACTTGTATCGTATGTACCGATTATCTGTACGGTAAATGGGGCGTCTATTTTACACATACACTCATATATTCCGCTTCGATCGGTCGTGGTCATAAAGGAATCGGCAACCGTTTCCGCCATTGCATCAAAGATATCCTCCATGACATACACCGTCGCATTAGAAAAAGGTCTTCCGAGATTATCATATACCGTACCCTGAATAAACCATTTTGATGTGGTGTCTGCCACCATAACAGTGACCGTGTCATGTGATTTGACAGTAATGCTCTCTGCAAGAATTACAGGCGGCATAACACTGTCCCGCTTCTGCATATAAAGAGGTTTGTTTGAAAGTCTTGTAATATCACTCATAAACAGCGTGCGCGTATTTTTAGGGGTGGGCAGACTGTTTGCAATATCGGCATAGTGAATAGTACCCGGAATATAAACGTATGTATTTTCTGTGTCGACTGTATCGGGAAATACAACCGCAATGTTTCCGGGCGCTTCAAAAGTATCTATAAGGGTATAATGGTCCTCGGAAAAAGCAGGAGTAAAAACGACACCGCTTCGGTTCTTAATATTTAGCGCCTGAAGAGTAAAATCAGTATCCGGTTTTTCATAAAACACAAAGGTGCCTTTATCATCGGTAAAGGCATTAGCTATTTCCCGAAATAGATCCTCACCGGGGTCGTAATTTATCGACATAAGATACACGGGTGCATTTTTTTCAGGGGTAAACGCAGTTGAATAGAGTGTCCCTCTGAAAAACCACTCAAGGGTATCCAGCTCGATATATACTGTATCCAGGGGAATAACGTTCAGACTGTCGGTGACCAGTATCATCGGACCGACCATATCCTTCCCGGTCATATACATTTCCATATCTTTCATAGGAGGTACTGAAGTGAATTCAATGCTTAGCAGGTTATTTCCCACAGGTATTGCAGCGGTGAACGGCAGAGCAAGGGTCGTGCCGCGGATGTAGAAATATCTTCCGGCTGTGTCAACGGTATCCGGCATTACGATTTTAATAACCCCGCCTTCCTTCAAGGTATCCCTTGTTTCCGTCGTATCTGCGGCAGCATGAATATCGGGAAGGAAAAGTACCTGTGAATTATCCGGATGATATGCCTGAAGGGCGTATATCACGTTTCGCTTTACTTGAAAGAAAAAAGAACCGTTTGCATCAGCCGTGTCTCTTTGAAGAATTGAATCTGCGGTATCGATTATTGGATTATAGTCGGCAGGAAGTAATGTTATTTCGGTTGAAGAGCCAGGTGAACCGGATGACATATAGACCACACCGGCAATGTAACCGTTATCAACATCGGTACCACCGCCGGCAATATTACCCGGCTCATTTGAACAGCCAGGAATAAAAGCCAGGCAGACAGGAACCAGCGACAACCTTTTAAATAAATCCCTCATCCCCAGTACCTGAAACGGGTAAAAGTATATATACTATTCACATTTTCTACATCTATATAATATAAAACTTTTCGTCAGTTTTCCAATTGGTGTCACGGAAAATTATCATTGCGCACTTTATTACCTTTGATTATTCCCGCTATTTTCCACTGTCGCCAGATAAAATATGCGGGAACAACATCCTCATTCCCCGTTTCTTACCTAATAATTAAAAAAAGCCACAGCCTCCCCCCCAAAGAGGCCATGGCTGTTACTGCTCAGGTTCCCTTTTTGTCATTGGAAACACATTGATGTTAACCTGGAAAACCTGATCAGCCTCCTCGTCCGATGATGCCAGCTCCAGTAATTCATAACGAAGATTCTCAATACGCTTCAGCGCATCGTTATAACTTCTTTTCGAGAACGTTAGAGTAGTGTTGGTCACATTACGCTCGTCTATCTGCAGCTCCGCAACAGCTTTCTCTGCAAGTTCCACCATTTTCAGATGATACTGACGTGCCATAAGAGCGAGTGCCGGATTGTCCTTGAGCTTACCTGTTGCCAATGTTTTATCCCGCTTTTTTAACGCTCCCCTATGATCCCTGACGAGGAACCCATGGCGTATCAGAAAATCGATTGACTTTTTTACTTCATCCGGTTTTATTTCGAAAGAGAGCCGTGCCGCTATCTTTTCGGGTGATTCCTCAAAACAGGGTAATTCAACTATTTCACGTATTACAACATGATACCACTCCTTCAAATAGTCGAATTCACCGGGTAAAAGCAGTTCCGGTTTATAGCGTTTTCTGAGACTGTCTATTTTCCTGAGAAAATGGAGTTTTTCTTTATATTTTTTCGCCTGTGTAAATAAGACTATGTTTTCAAAATATTCCGTTGATTTCTTGTTGAGTTTTAACCCGCGGGCTATCTTGGCGATGCTGTCTTTTGTTACATTCTTTTTCCCGTCAATAACCTGTTTATGGAAACTTCCCGATGCGAATCCTGCGCGTTCATCCATTACCCGGTAGGTAAAAGACTTCATTTCCTTTTTCCGGGATTTATAATAATCCCTGAGGAATTCACGATAATTTGTATAGTGGATTATTGCACGATTCGGATTCATTCTACCAGGAACGACTCCATTCAGTGGTTGACATGCAAATTCATCACTCTCGCCAACCGGTCAAATAAAAAAAATTATAGTGCAACAAAGTATTATGATGCCTCGGTATTAGGTACTGGTGGTGATAATGTTATACGCCAGAGGTCGAGTGAATCATAACATCTTGATATTCTTCCAAATAGGACCTGCAACGCTCCAGAGATAACATCGCAGTATAACCGTCTGTACCCGGAAAAATATCGAACAACCTTCCTATACCTGACAAATTAAACAGTTCGATGAAATAATCATCAAGTTTCGATAACGTCAAAGAACCGTTTCGATTTATAATAACTTTACTGATCCGGACTATGACGGAGAGCGCGGTTGTGCTGATAAAGGTCATTTTTTCAAAATCAATATTCACGTGCAGCGTAGACGGATTAATTGAATCTGCAATATACTTTTTGACAATATCAACATTGGTTTTATCAATCGCACCGATAAACCGAAGAAACTGGGTATGAACATTATCACAGGCATCTGAAGCTAAAACATAAAAATGTGAGGTATTCATCTTCTCTCCCTCAAAAAAATAAAAAATCATCGCTCTTCATCTTAAATTAACAATAATTTCGACGTATGTCAACTTTTTTTTGCCTGATTATTATCAAATATTTATTATTATAGCAATAACTTATTGAAATTATTAGATATATTGTGTTCCAAATAAAATTGTAAATTATTTTTTTTTATTCAAACCCCACAGTCGGGTAAATAAACATCTCCACGAATCAAATTTTGGACTTTTCATTTTTTTTATCATTAAAGTGTAACAACACTTGAACGATAAATCGCCCGTATGGTATTATATTTTATACAGATACAAAAATAGTACGCGCTTTAACACTGGAAAGCAGCATAATTATGCGTCTGCTTTTTTAATGGTACTCAGTTTTTTTATTACTTGTGCAGTTTCACCGCCCAATCTCAGCCTGATAAACGAGAAAAGGCGGTTGAGGCGGTTGGAGGTACTACCTGATGAGTGGAAGGGAGAACCGATTGTTATTCTCAATGACTCCGTTTTTATAACCGTATCGACGGTTAATGACGAAAACCGCATACTTTACTCGACTATATCTTACATCTTTGTAAATAAACGTAATCCAACCCTCTTAGAAAGAATGGTTTTCTCCGAGGATATGAGCTTTGAATCCACGCCGGTTATTGAGGTGACCGCATTATATCCTGACGGTTCTCAATGGAAATCGAGGCTTTCGGATTTCACCACCGAACCATACCTTTACAGCGGACAATATAAAACAAATCATCTGATTCATACTTTTACCTTTCCCCGATATGTTAAGGGAATGCTTATACGGCTCTCTGTGAATAAGGAATTTGTGGCGCCGACTCATTACAGCCATGAGCCGATCCGGGATAGATATCCAATTCTTCAAAAGACGGTTTGCTTTACCTATCCGAAAGGATATACTATAAACCAGCGAGAATCTTAAAAAGAGGCAGAAGAATAACCGTTTGAAGAATCCCGAATTGTGGTATGCAGGATTACATTTCAGTGTTCCGCCAGAAGGTGACCGTTCCTATACCTGGCAGGAGATTGGTGATCATTCCCGCGGCGGCACCCTCGGAGAGTATCCGCAGGAATTTTTCTTTTCTGAAAGGGGTTTCATTAAAAAGAAATTCAGTTGTTGAATTGCCTGCACCACAGTCCGAAAAATCCTCAACTGAGTATAATTACATTATTGATCTCCGACATAATGACTCAATACCCCACACAGTTGACTATTATTAAGCTATTGAAAACGATCTGTTCAGTGTGAGCGGAGTCAGTCAGTATTGACGATCCTGCGTACTTCACTTTTAACAGGGAGTTACAGGTTAGCAGATGCGATATACTCCCTATTTATTTTCAACAGTACTACGAAAAAATATCAAAATTAAATCAGATTAAAAATTCATATCTGATAATTGAATAGACAAGATTGCAGAACTTTCCTGCAGGATGAGTTGTCATATCTAAAAATCAACCAACTCCACCTCAAAAACTGTCCAGGTATTTGGTGGAATAATACCGGCAGCCGGCCTGTCTCCATATCCCAGTTCCGGAGGAATAATCAACGTACGTTTTTCACCTTTTTTCATAGTAAGAAGTGCCTCATCCCAGCCGGCGATCACATCTCCAACACCAACTTTAAAAGAGAACGGCTTCTTGTATTTATAGGAGCTGTGAAACAAGGTTCCATCAAGGAATTTACCCTTGTAATGGACCGTAACACGTGTACCTTTTACCGGTGTTTTTCCCCGCCCGTTTTTTTCAACAATGTATCGTAATCCCGACTTTGTTTTTATTGCATCGGGGAATTTTTCTTTCACGAGCTCCAGTGTTTTTGCATTATCAACTTTCAACTGTTCTTCGCGTTCTTTCTTTTCTTCCTGCCGTTCCCGTTTTGCGCTTTCTGATATCTTACGTATACGATCAAATGCATCATTAGATCCGGCTTTAAATGCCTTGGCTTTATCACCGATTCGATGAATGGTAATCGATTCTATATAATCATTCTGTACAATTCTCATAACGACATCCATGCCTTCGACCACATGGCCGAATACCGTATGTTTACCATCAAGATGCGGGGTAGCCTTGTGGGTAATGAAGAACTGGCTGCCGTTTGTATTCGGGCCTGCATTGGCCATTGATAGGATTCCCGGACCTGAGTGGCGTAGTGAAGGATCGATTTCATCAGGAAAGGTATAGCCGGGACCGCCGCGGCCGGTACCGGTAGGATCACCTCCCTGCATCATGAAATCGGCAATAACCCGGTGAAACGCGATGCCGTCATAATAGGGCTCGCCTGGTTTCCGTGCCACATTCGGAATGGAACCTTCGGCAAGCCCGACAAAATTGGCTACAGTCAGAGGAGTCTTCTCAAATTCCAGTTTGAGTAAAATGGTGCCTTTATTTGTCTTCATTTCCGCATAGAGACCCTCAGGAAGTGACGGCGTTTCTTCCTTATTTCCTTCTGTTGCAGCTGTCGTATCGGTTTCTTTATTCACTATGGTCGAATCATCAGCAGCAGCATAGATGCTGCTGAGCGAGATTAAAAACGCGGCCAACCAAACAACTTTTGTAACATTCATGACAAAATATCCTCTGCTGCAGTTCTTAATTTATTGCTTCAAGTGAGTGCTATAACATATTCGTATAAAAGCCGTTAAACGTATTAAATTACGAATAAATGTCGTCATTATTTATCTTAGTTAACTTTTTAATTTCTCAAAACTCTCCTGATCAGCTTTAAAGGCTTTTGCCTTTTCACCGATTCTCAGGATTGTTACTTTCCGCATCACATCACCCTGTCTGATACTGTTTACCACTTCCATGCCCTTGACCACATACCCGAATACCGAATGTTTGTTGTCAAGATGGGGCGTCGGGGTATGGGTGATGAAGAACTGGCTGCCGTTTGTATTCGGGCCCGCATTGGCCATTGAAAGGGTGCCTGGTTTATCATGGCGTAGCGATGGATGGAATTCATCCCTGAATTTATATCCCGGGCCTCCTGCGCCCGTTCCTGTGGGATCGCCGCCTTGAATAACAAAATCCGGAACAACCCGGTGAAAGGTCAATCCATCATAGTAGCCGGAACCGAGAGATTTGGCGGAATTTTTAATGGTACCTTCTGCAAGTCCGACAAAATTTGTCACAGTCAGCGGTGCTTTCTCAAATTCAAGCCTGGCAATAATAATCCCTCTTGAGGTCTCGAATTTCGCATACAGTCCCTCTGCGAGTTCCGATTCTTTTACCGGTTCCGCTTGTTGCTGTGGTTGCTCGTTCTTCTGTTGTGTGGTTACGGCATTTTCCTTTCGGTTAGCGGTTTCTGATGTAGTATCCTTTTTTGCGGTACACCCACAGACAAGTGTTACGCCAACAAGAAATACTGCTGTTTTGACAACATGAGAATACATTTCAACCTCCTTAATCCCATTGAAACGGTGATTGATATTCGCCATCTTTATATTCCTCAGGATGTTCCTTTGCATGTTTAAACCCTTTCTCCAGTTGTTCTTTACGTTTTTCATGCTCTTCCTTTGCTTTCTTAAACATGGAATCCAGTTCAGCGCCACGGTTTTTCTGTGATTTCATAAAACCTTCCAGATCGAGCTTCTTGTGGTCTGCCGATTTATGGTCAACCAGTCTGCCGTTTGACGGATCTATCCACAACGTACCCTTACACATTGGACATTTTATTTCAAACAGGCTCACGAGAAACCTCCTGTTAGTAAAAGTGGTAGACAGCTTCTGTATCGAGTGATAAAATATGTTTAGCGCACAGGTATATCTAAGAGATAATTAGTGCTCGTCTGAAAATTCCCTGATGGGTCATTTCGACTGCAGAATGAAATATTTCTTTTCTTATAGAATCAATATCTTGAAGATTTCTCCATGCGGTCGAAATGACGGTTTTACCACGTTAAAATGCAGACGCTGATATATATGACAAAACAGACAAGAATAAACCAGGAAATATATTTTAATTTATATAAATTGGGCAATATAATATTCTTTTCGCTCTGGTTATTTCTTTTTATTATATTAATAGATGATTTGCCTATAACATGAATTGTTGCATGTAACTTCTCTTCAACGGTAGGATTTGACAAATGAATATCAGTGAACGCGAAAAAAACAAATTTCACGTTATTGATATCAAAGGAAAAATCAATCGCTTAAAAGACTCGGTAAATCTTAAATCCATTTTTAACGAGCTTCTCGCTAAAGGAATAAGAAATATTGCACTCAATCTGAAAAATGTCACCTACCTTGATAGCGGCGCATTGAATGTAATCATTTATACGTACAATTCTCTTGTGAAAGAAAAAGGAACACTCGTGCTTATAGCTCCCAACGAATATGTCAAGGATGTGCTTGATGTAGTCGGACTCAATAAAATCGTTAAAATCTATTCTACTGAGGAGGATTTTGAAAATGATAAAGAAACATCTTAGTATTGTCTTTTTTCTGTCACTGACTACTCTGCTGGTAACCATGACCGGCTGTTACAATAAGAATTTTATCAAGCCGACTCAGACCGAAATTGATGCCTATATCAAGGAACATCCCGATCTGCCCGAACTTGATAAAGCATGTATATATGACGGGCGATTCGAGGTCGGTATGCGAGCGTCCACAGTGCTTTTTCTTCTCGGGGAGCCAAAGGAGAAACAGATTGTACAGCAGCCCTGGGCACAGCAGGAAAAATGGATCTATAAACAAGGTGGTGAAAAGATATTTTACATGGAAGATGATGGGGTCGTCGGTATAGAAGAGCTATAATGCCATGTATATTCCATTTGTTCAGTTAAAGGGCGGGTGTTTTACTCGTCCTTTTTAACATATTCCCGGAAAACCAATACAATTTCATGCAGATATTCGACATTATTATCCTGGCGGTAGTTTCGATTTTTGTTGCTCTTGGCATAAAACGAGGATTCATTGAAGAGGTTTTTCATCTCGCAGCCATGCTCGGCGGGTTTATCAGTGCCTTTCTCTGCTATCCTCTTATATATAACAGAATCGGTTTTCTTAAAACTTCCGCATCAACAAAAACTATCATAGCCTTTATTCTCGCTTATATATTCACAGCATTTTCACTGATTATCATCGGCTGGATTCTTAAGAAGGTGATTCATATGACTATCCTGGGCTGGATAGATCGCCTGCTCGGTGGATTGATAGGGTTCGGAAAAGCTACTATCCTGATATGGATATTCATTCTTTCCGTCTCATTGCTCCCCCATTCAAAGGTAAAATCGGCGTTTTCTCAGTCCGCCATTTATTCCTTTTTAACCAGGCTTCCCGTTAAATTGACCGTACCTGGTACAAAAAAGCTAAAAGAATCATACGAGAAGTTAAAAAAGGCGGATCCTGTTAAGAAATTAAAAGAATCAAAAGAAAGATTTGATGAATTCAAGGAACGAATCGACACGTTTCGAACCTTTATTGATTCAACGTAATAAAAACCATTTACACATCTGGAATTAGTTGTTTGCAATTTCTGCACCGGGTTCTCTTTTTTAAGACATTATAATTAAAGAACTTACGGAAAGCATTATTAAAAAATATGGATTGAATTTCTATTATATTTTAAAAACCCCTCCTCCCTGAAGAAAAAGAAGAATAAAAATTAAGAAAGTCGATTGATTGTGACGTACGTCACTGACAGGTATGATGAAATGTATTATTTCTATATGGATTATGACAAAAATTATGCAAAAAATTATGGAGTATTTATATGTCAAAGGACAACTGGCGCGGCATTAACGATTTTTATTTC
>Ga0190359_1002067_pt1 | contig 12162 bp, 10 predicted proteins | sample 48721823_MG_FD_161269 | JGI IMG/M metagenome (GOLD analysis project Ga0190359, IMG submission 161269) | Hydrothermal vent microbial mat bacterial communities from Southern Trench, Guaymas Basin, Mexico - 4872-18-2-3_MG | ecosystem: Environmental > Aquatic > Marine > Hydrothermal vents >...
GGGACACAAAATTAAGTTTTCAGTAAGTGTGTAAGGTTTGATGCTCGCAGTGTTACAAAGCTGCAGACAAAATACACAAATACACAAATAAACTTCTTAAACATTTTAACCTCCTAACCCTCCTAACCCTCCTAAACCTCTCCTAACCCTCCTAAACCTCTCCTAACCCTCTCCTAAGTTCCGCCGCCACTCTTCTTATCCTTCACCTTCATCTCTCCTCTGGATCCACGGATGATATAGCGCGTAAAATTTTGATCGGCATTAAAGCCCTGGTCGCCGTAAGTAGTTCCTTCGGGTGTAATGATTTTCACAGGTTGGTCTGACCAGATCTCCTCTTTCTTTTCATCCCAGAAGAGCAGTTCGGTCTCAAGGCGTTGGTCCTGATTCAGGTTGTTGACTACTACATGGTTACGGGCTTCAAAAATTTTATCTTTTTTATAATAGATGGCATAACCGGCTTTCAGGATAGATTCTGTACCTCCCTGTTGGTTGTAAAAGGTTGCAGTAAGTCCTTTTGGGAATTCGATCTGCGGGGGGTTCAGTGTATCATCGGGGAATTCTTTCAGTTCGGGGGCATTGATTTTCAGGCGAACGATGGATGAATCGCTGTAGATGGTTTCTACGTTGGTGGCATGCACAGCCGGGATCTCTTCAACATTAGTCAGGTCGGGTACTTTTTCCACATCGCGGCCGCATGAAAAAAGGAGGGTCAATCCCATCAGCAGTGGGGTGGCCCTTGGTAAAATCCGTATTATCCGGTGATCGTCGTCGTCCATCTATTTTCTTGACCGCACCTTAGTTGTTTCATTGATCCATCCCTCTACTTTATAGCTGTCGCCTTCATGCAGTGTATGAAAGAATACATCCTCGTTAGAAGGGAAATATTGCGAGTAGGTTTTGATCAGTTCGTTGGCTTTGTCGGTAACTTCCGGGTCAACCGATTTGGCTTTGATAAATTTATCTACCGATACCCAAAATACGGTTTGCTGGTCGAATTCATCTTTAAACATTTGTTTACGGGCATCTACATAGATTCTTCCGATCAGGATATAGGGATCGCCCCAGTTCGGGCGGACTTTGATAGCTTTCAGTGCCAGGCTGCGGGCTTCCTGGTATTTTTTGTAGTTGAAATATTTCAGGTAGGCCAATTCGTAATACATATCTGCCAGTTCGTCAGATCCTTGTCCCATTTTGATAGCGCTTTCAAGATAACCTGCTGCTTTGTCGTAATCCTCCTGCCGCATGAAATAGGCAGCCAGGTTATGGGCAGCTGCGGCATCGGGTTGCAGTTTAAAGAGCGCTTCGGAGGCATCCGAGAAAAGGCGGCTGTCGGCGCAATCCGAGGTACGTAATTGGCGGGTAATCTTTTGAAGCCACTCTATGTTATCTTTAAGTGCCTCGAATTTAGGCGTGTACAATTTCACCAGGGATTCACAGGTGGCAGCTCCTGAAGTGGTGAAATACTGCTCAATACCGTCATGTGCCTGGGTATATCCACGGTCGCCCGGTTTTTGTTTCAGGTTACCGTTTACAATTTCCATGGTTTTGTCGTAATCGGTTAGCACCTTTTCTTCATCAATGGCGCCGTCGGCAAACAGTTGTCTGCTGCATTGCATATAGGTTAGTAATACGGCAGCAGGTGATCTCATCGACATCTGTTTAATGGATTCACCCAGTATATCATAAGCTTTGTTATATTCGGTTTTGCGGTATTTCATTATAGCAATCCCTTTTAAACCAAGCACATATCCTTCAGGAGTACGGGGATCGCCTCCGAAATATTTAATTCGTTGGTCATAAATCCAGAGAAGTGAATCGATCAGCACCTCTTTTTTTGCCGGATCTTTTTCGGTGGCAATTCGGGTTTTGAACATTCTTTCTCCGTGTATCCAGAGGTTTTTTGAGAATGCCGGGCAGATTGCGATGGTTTTGTTCCACCATGGCAAGGCATCGGCATAGTTTTTCTGCTTGTAGAACTCGTAGTACAGAGAGTAATTTTTAATACACTCATCCGGGTTGCTGCCCATTTTAGACCCGGTGTTCTGTGCGGCAACACCCATCGAGAGTCCTATCCATCCCAGTAACAGTGCAAAAATCTTGGCTTTCATAATTGTGTGTTTGCTTTCGTTTTCAGTCGTATCTGATTTTTTTAAACCATATATCGTGTAAAGACAGTTGTACGGTCAACCTGCTATAACTTTCACGGATGAGCTCGTTCTTCACGGTACCGCGCTTACCCAGTTCCAGCACCACGTTCAGCGACGATTGTGTTCCCCTCCGGACGCGGTCGCGTATCGGAAATCCTGCTCCAAAACTTATGCCAAACTCATTGAGTTGTGATCCTTTAAGCTGCAGGTAGGATTTTCCAAAGCGAAATCCTGCACGGTACCTGACCCGTTTAAGGTAACGGGTGAGTGATTGATAATCGGGGATATACTCTATCCCCACTACATACTCACGACTGGCTGCAAGTGAGTCACGGCGGCCTAGAAACATGGCGTTCGACCAGTCCATTGTCCGGTAATCGAATCCGGCGGTGAAATGGTTTTTTTGTCCCACGGTGAAACCTGCTCCCCATCCGGAAGGAAGAACCACGTGGTTATGGGTATCCTCATTATAATAGAGGGTATCTACGATACTGGGTCCGGTAGTCAGCACCAGCTCACGTGATTCGGCATGGAGGTCAGATTGCAATTGTCCGATGCCGCCCAGGGTGATGAAATAATTGTTTTTCAGGGGGATATTGACCTGTGCTCCGTAGCTCATATGGATATCACCCAGAATCGCGGTTTGTTTTGACTGGGTACTGAAAAAAAGCGAATCGGAGGGAAATTCAAGGGATTTGAAATGGTTAAGCGGACCAAACAGGTAAGAGAAGGTTGCGCCGAGTGAGAGGTATGGAATGGGGGAGACGGATGAGGAGATAAAAAATTTGCTGACTCCGCCGGTACCCTGAAATTGCGAGCGCACCGTACCGATGCCCGGTTCACTGGCAGTATAGGCCATTTTATAGCCCACGCCGCTATACGGTACGATCCCCGTGCTGGCTTTCCACCATTTGGTCACCGGAAAACCGAGGGCAAGGTAGGAGAATCCCATATTATTGGAGGTACGTTGAAACTTTTCGGTTTGCAGCAGGGTTATTTTTTCAAAACCGCCTACTTCAAGTAAAAAAGTGGTAGTATCCAGAATGCTCAGGCTTGCGGGATTGGTTAGATTGAGGTTGTATCGTGAACGGAGACCTATTCCCAGTGTACCCATCCCCAGGTTACGTCCGGCTGGGGGTGACATCAGGTCACCTAGGCCGAAACGGGAGTAAGGAGAAGAGGTGAAATCCTGTGCACCGGATTGCCGGAGCAGGGGCATCACCGTGAAAAGCAGCAGGGTTGATAGGAGTATAGGTCTGAAAGTCAGCCTGTTGTAAAGTGATATCATTTGTATGTTTCTCATAATCAACCGTTATGTCCTGAACCACCAATCGCAGCCTGGTGCATCAGAATTTGGTTCAAACCGTTTAATACCAAATACGGATCTACAAATATGGGCTTTTTTAATTTTTTAGTCAAGCGAAAAGCGTCGCCTCCGGTCATTATGACCATCAATCCGTTGTATTTGTTTTTCAGCGAGTTGATAAAGTTGTCAACTTCGTAAACCACGCCGTTGCACACACCTGCCTGAAGCGCCTCCGTGGTATTGTGTCCCACCTCCGGAGCCGAATCATTGGGTTCGACCAGTGGCAGCCGGTTGGTGAAGTTATGGAGGGCTCTGAAACGCATCCGGATGCCCGGGGAGATATTTCCGCCCTGAAAGACCCCGTCGGCGGTAATCAGATCCATTGTCAGGGCGGTTCCGGCATCGATCACCAGCAGGTCGTGCCCGCGCTGGGTAGTAAAAGCACCAACGGCTGCTGCAATGCGATCATTGCCGAGGGTATCGGTTGACTGATAGTTGATCCGGATGGGAAGGGGCAGGTTCACGGAGAAGTGATAGAGGGGATCCAGATGATCGGCAAGCCTGGCGGTCTGATCATCCGGGAGATTTCTGACTGTAGAGAGGATACCCGATTCGATTTCGGGGTGTCTGGTAATCATCCGGATAATTTTCTCCTGATCCCAGTCGGTCATCTGTATGAATTCAACCATACGATGTGCCTCAAAGAGTGCGATCTTAATCCGGGTATTCCCGGCATCCATAACTAAGTTCAACATATTCTCCGATTTACGAATGGCAAAGTTAGCCATTTTTCGATACCGATTCACTCTGAAAAAAATGTGGAGGTGTGAGGATATAAGGATGTCAAGATGTGAAGAATACCGGGTTACAGCGTAAACAAATAAACTCTCTTGACCCCTTAAATCCTAAGCTTTCCAAACCTTTAGATTTCTTCAACTTTCCAATATATTATTGGTATATTTCAATGATCATTTCAGTGCCTTTGCCTTCTTCTGACAGGCACCGGATGGTACCGCCCCGCGGGGTGAATTTGATCGCATTGCAGGGTGGTATAAAATCGCTCCGTAAGCCCGCGTGAATCAATATACTGCTGCAGGATATTCAGGTGCTTCTTCTTCATGAAATCATACTCAGGGTTAGTTCATTAAATGCTTCTTCAACACCTTCTCCGGTTTTGGCGCTGGTCATGATGAAATGCCATCCCAGGTCGCTGATTTTCCGTGTCAGTGCATCATCAAAAGCCCACTGTTCGGTCAGGTCGTGCTTGTTGACCAGGATGGTTTTTACCCACGGCATAAGAGCCCAGCAGACAGATTTTTTTCTTAATCATTTTTGTGGATTTGTTTGAGGGTAAAGATAATGTCTTTATTCATAATCGGATGGAGGGTGGTATCGCGATTAACGGTCCAATAATTTCGGTAGTTCACAGAGGTCAGCGCCTGGGGGAGCAGTTTACGGGTAAAGAGACGTGACCGCTTCAGTGCGAGGGCAATATTTTGACCGGCGGTGGTAGTGGAGTCGGTGAGGCCGATAACGGATAACAGCCAGGAGTGATTGGTCTTCAGACTGATACGATCAAGCCAGATCAGTTGTTGACGGAGTTGGCTGATTGAGTTTGAATCTTCGGGGTAGAGTTCGGTGGTTCCGGTGACAAAGCGGAATGAGGTTTCCTGGATGGCATTCCGGATGTCATTCATCAATTGCTCTTCTGAAGCGATCAATCCCGACAGGTCTAACGGCACGGCAGTGGGGATCATAGTTGCTTTACGGCGAAACGGGTCAACCCATTTCCAGGGAGCTGTGCCCTTAATGATTAAGCTACTGTCGGTTTTTATAATCTTCACTTTTTCAGGCACATGGTATATTTTTCTGAATCGGCTGGCGGCAATTTCAGGATCATCCGAGCGGTAGCGGATTTTGATCAAACGAATTCGTTCGGGTTTTAATCCGGAGTGGGCAATCAGCATGGCCGGATCAATAGCCTCTTCATCCCATAGCAGACGGGCATCGAATTGGCGGCCCCGGTGGTGATCGCTAAGTACCACGATACCGGGCTGGTCATCGAGGGTAGTGATCAGTTGGTTCCAGCGGTGGTTCTGAATTGACCGGTTGGTTATCCAGTATCCGGCGAGGGCAACGATGAGGAGGGTCAATATCAATAAGGAGTTGGGTTTTTTCCGGTTTAAGGGTTTCTCACGGCTGAGCAGACATTTTTTCAGCAGGCCGTCCGCGAGGGCAAAAGGTTCGGTTTCTCCTTCGAATGCATCCAGTTCAGCCGTATATTCACGGTGGATCTGTTCAATGGTTTTTACCATAAGGTCACGCAGGCTCAGCGGTGCTTCTCCTTCAATTACGGCTGCGAGAATGGCATGTGGTGAGGCCTCGATCCAGATAGCCTGGTTGCCGACATGAATTTGCTGTACTTCATCTGACTCTTCCGCATCGAACGAATCACGGATGAAATCACGAATGGCCGATAGCATGGCGGAGATCAGGTCACTCTCCCGTTCGGCAGCTGCTTCGTGACTTACCTGCCGGATCAGGAGTCCTGTTTTTTTGTGGATCAGGAAGATATGATTGACCTGGTAGATGAACGAATGTTGCAGTACGATATCTCCATATGATTTACCGGTGAACAGGGCCTGGATTCGCCAGGCGATACTGCGGGGAGAGAGGCTGTTTTCCAATGAATGGTTCACCGACTCGGTAAGTTTTTTCATCGCCTCCTGGATCGCTTTGCGAATAGCCGGGCCCATTACAGGAAAGATGATATCGGCCAGGTGCTGGAAATTATTTGTGACGGAGTGAAACAGTGAGCGTTCAATCAGCGGGTACATCTGCTCTGAAAGCTCCTCTTCCTTAGGTGAGAGGGAGATATCGGCAGAAGGTTGAACCGGTTTTTCTTCGGTTGGTTGGCTGGCGGGATTATGGGTTTTCGGAGACTCCATAGGGCAGTGGTTATACTTTGCCGGCAGCCAGGTAAGTGGCGATATCGGTCAGCAGGGCCGAGAGTTCGTTTCGGTCAACCTTGCTGAGTTTCAAATCATTGCCGGTCTTTCGCAACTCCTCCTCGAGACGGGAGACTTGTTCATCGACCTGCCGGTTAACCTCGGTTGACTGGGTATGGATCAGATCGTGGAGTACTTTGATCTCTTTCATCACCTGCTTGAACTGACCGGATTGCTGCTCTTTCAGTTGTTGCACTTCGTCATTCAACCGTTGCTCCAGGGCATCTATCCGCTGGTCGAGTTCATCGAAAAAAGTACCGAACAGGATACTACGGATTTCATCCAGTTTCTCTCCTTCGGGTGGCTTGTTCTTTTTAGTCGGCATCGTACTGTCAGTTTTGATACATTTTTGTTTGAATCTTAAATATAAGGATAATATGGAAAGGGGGAAAAGAGAAGGGAAGCGGATTCGGGGAGTTTTAATAGTTTAGGAGGTTTGGATGCTGAAGAAGTTTATTTGGTTATTTGTTTGGTCATTGTCTGAAGAATACCAAGGGCTTGATGCACATGTGCCACCTGGGTAAAAGTCAGAGTCAGTTTTCCGTTGTTTTCTTTCATGGAGCATTTCCGGGGATTTTGCTGCACGTAATTGAGGATGCCGGAAAACACGGCAGACTGGTAGAAGGATGATTCGGGATCACTGATGAAATACAGTACCATCCGGTTTTTTTTCAGCATGATACGTTCGATGCCCAATTCTCCGGCTTTTTGACGCAACGGTACGATCAGCAGCAGTTCGCGGGTTTGCCCGGGAAGTTCGCCGAAACGGTCGGTAAGTTGCCCGGTAAATTGCTTCAGGTCTGCTTCGCCGGTGAGTTCATCCAGTTCACGGTACAACCGTATCCGTTCAGAGGTGCTCTCTATATAATCTTCAGGTATCAAAAGTTCCAGATCAGAATCGATGCTTACATCCGATACATAAACCGGTATTCTGCTCACATCTTTTTCTGTATTATTATTCCATTTTTCAGCCTTGTTATCGCCTTTTTCTCTGTCACCTTCGGTGTCTGTTCCACTGTGTATTTTCTCCCGGGCGGTTTCTTCTTTCAGCTCTGCCATGGCTTCATTGAGAATTTTCTGGTAGGTTTCAAATCCGATATCGGCGATAAATCCGCTTTGTTCGGCTCCGAGCAAATTACCGGCACCGCGAATGTCGAGGTCCTGCAGCGCGATGTTGAGTCCGGATCCCAGTTCTGAAAATTCGGATATGGCTTTCAGTCTTCGGCGGGCATCTGGTGTGAGCAGGTGCATGGGCGGGGCGATGAGGTAGCAGAAGGCCCGTTTGTTTGAACGCCCCACACGTCCCCTGAGCTGGTGCAGGTCACTGAGTCCGAAATGGTGTGCATTATTAATGATCATGGTGTTGGCATTCGGGATATCCAGTCCGTTTTCAATAATGGAGGTCGCGATCAGCACATCATAATCTCCGTTAATAAAACCCAGCATCCGGTCTTCGAGCATCCGTCCCTCCATCTGGCCGTGGGCAGTAATGATTCGGGCTTTAGGGACCACTCGTTTCAGCAGGGCTTCAACCTCTTCGATATTTTGCACCCGGTTATGGATAAAAAATACCTGACCGCCCCGTTCGAGTTCGTATTCGATGACTTCGCGGATCAGTTCTTCATTAAGGGTATGTAGTTCAGTGATAATGGGTTGCCGGTTTGGCGGGGGAGTATTGATGATTGACAGGTCCCGGGCGCCCATCATTGAGAATTGCAGGGTACGCGGGATGGGTGTGGCTGTAAGGGTAAGGGTATCCACATTCATTTTCATCTGGCGGAGTTTCTCTTTTGCCGAGACTCCGAATTTTTGTTCTTCATCAATAATGAGCAATCCCAGATCTTTGAATTTCAAGGATTTTCCGATCAGTTTATGGGTTCCTATCAGGATGTCGATTTTCCCTTCTTGCAGCTCACGAATGATCCGGTTTTGTTCTTTTGCGGGTCTTAATCGGCTGATATAATCTACTTTACAGGGGAAATCAGCCAGTCGTTCGCTGAATGTTTTATAATGCTGCAGGGCCAGGATGGTAGTAGGCACCAGAACGGCCACCTGTTTTGAGTCGGCCACCGATTTGAAAGCCGCACGGATGGCCACTTCGGTTTTACCGAATCCCACATCCCCGCACACCAGCCGGTCGGCAGGCGTTACGGATTCCATATCAGCTTTTACTTCAGCAGTAGCTTTCACCTGGTCGGGGGTATCCTCATAAATAAAAGAGGCTTCAAGTTCATGCTGCAGGTAGGTATCACCTGAGAAGGCAAATCCACGGGTCTCTTTTCGCCGGGCATAGAGCCGGATCAGGTCTTTGGCGATGTCTTTGATCTTTGATTTGGTACGGGCTTTCCGGGCCTGCCAGGCACCGGATCCCAGTTTATGCACTTTGGGAGTTTCGCCCTCTTTGCCCTTGTATTTTGAGATGCGGTGAAGCGAATGGATGCTCACGTAGAGCACATCGCGGTTTTTATAAACCAGCCGGATCGACTCCTGTTTGCGGCCGTTAATCTCCACGGTTTCAAGTCCGCCGAATTGTCCGATCCCGTGATCTACATGGACGATATAATCTCCCGGATGGAGGTCGGTCAGCTGGCGGATATTCAGGGCCTCTTTTTTCTTGAATCCCGGCCGGATTTTGAATTTATGAAAGCGTTCGAAAATCTGGTGGTCGGTAAAGAGGGCAAGCTTGAGATCATGGTCGTAGTAGCCTTCGTGGAGGGCGAGTGTCAAAGTAGATATCTCTGGTTTTGTATGGTGATTCGTCTGTTCCTTTTCATCCGTTGCCAGGATAGCGGTAAGCCGGTCGAGCTGCTTTTGGTTGTCAGAAAGGAGGTAAGTCTGATATCCTTCGCTCAGGTTGTATTGGATTTTTTCACGGAGCAGGTCGAAATTCTTGTTGAACACCGGTTGGTGGGCGATATTAAAGAAGAAACTTTCGTGGCCCGGAAAGAAGAATTTGGTGCCGAATTCGATGATTTGCACCTGGTTGATTCGGTTAAGGAGTTCATCCCGGCCGACCAGTTTTTCGCGAAATGCTGCCGGGTCAAGCATTCCCTCCTCCTCTTCTTCGGTAACGGCTTCAGAAAGTTTACGCAGTTCATCCGAAGCGCTGACATCAATTCCGGTGAGTATCTGGTCAATACGGTTCAGTGAGAATTCAAGATCGCGTACCCAGCACTGGGAGTGATCCGGTAGAAAATCAAAGAGTGTCTGCACCGCTTCGCCTTCGAGTTGTTGGTTGAGGTTCGGTACAATGGCGATGCGGTCGGTTTTACGGAGTGTCAGTTGGTTTTCAACGTCAAATATCCGGATGGAACCCACCTCGTTGCCGATAAAGTCGATTCTGTAGGGGTGGTTCGCGGAGTAGGAGAATAGGTCGATGATCCCGCCGCGCACGGCAAACTGTCCCGGTTCCCAGACGAAATCGGTCCGTTCAAACCGGTACTCATCAAGCAACTCCGTAACGAATTGCATATCCAGTTGATCGTCTTTATGGATAATGAGTGTATGATCATGCAGTTTTTTTCGTGATACCACCCTTTCGAGCAGGGCTTCGGGGTAGGTGACGATCACCGGTTTGGCATTACGGGTGGCCAGTTTATTCAGCACGGCGGTGCGGCTGATCACGTTGTCCTTATCCAGTTGCTGCATTCTGATCGCGCGTTTGTAGCTCGATGGGAAAAAGAAAACCTGTTCATCGCCAAGGCACTGCATCAGGTCATTGAAGAAATAGGCGGCCTGCTCGCGTTCGGGTAGCAGGATCAGGCGGGTTTGCCGGTTCAGGTGATGGAGGGCGGCCAGCACCAGCGCCGGTGCCGAAGTCTGCAATCCGTTAATATGCACGGTTTGCTCTTTTTCAGTTAGAAAAAAAGCAGACATGCGGGAAACCGTCGGGTGCCCCGTATATTGTGCAATCAGATCCGCCGTTGTCATACGGCGCAAAGGTAAGAAAAGTGCTGCAGGGTTGCAGTGTTGCAGATTTGTTTTTACTTCGTCTTTACGTACACTGTTCCATCAATAATAAAAAAAACAAGGCGTTTCCTCATCAAATGAAAATACTTTAAAGGTTGAATCAATGACTTTGCATTTTATATATGGATGTCATTTCAGTTTGGCAATTGCAATGATTGGGATAAATAATATCCAAACAATCTTTTTCATAAAGAGTTAGATTTCGTTTATTTTAATCACAAATAGTATTAAATTACTATCAACGTCTATTCCCTTAGGGAAGAATGTTTCTGTAGTATATTGAGACAGTTGTTCATTGGTAAACTCATAAGGTTTGAACACACATATTACATTATTATCGATTACGCCGATTGGTGTCATAAATGGAAATCCTTTCTGCTTAAGAATATTTTTCAAATTAGCAGAACGCTTCTTTTGCTTTGAGTATACAACAAACTCATTTTCACCTTTGTTCCAACCAACGTAGGAGAATATTATATATTGATTAGTTTCGATAATATTATCAATTATGCCAAGTCTTTGGCGATCGTGTATAAGCTTCGTTAAGGTAAATTTACCTTGTTTGATATCACTTTCCGTAAAGTTAAAAGCATCAAAATCGATGATGTATTTTTCAAAAACTTCTGAACCTGTGAAGCGATAAATCGAGTTGTTGGGTTGTGATAATAGTAAAACGTTCCCCTTGTGGAAAGATACTGGTTTGTCGCATTCAAGGGCAGTGTAATCTATTCCAACCGGAAAGAACTGATTGATTTCCTTATCAAAATTTTTATTGAACAAATGATAGCGAAAAAATTCCAGGCCGGCTAAATCACCATCAGTATCAACACCTAATTTCGGTGATGAACCATAAGTCAATACATTACCGTTTTTTAAATAATAAATATTGCGTGCAAAAATTGCATGAGGGAAGTTTTCTTGAAACAAGAATTCCCCTCTATCTGTGTAATGTTTTAAAGATCCTCTTTCAACAATGATTAATTGGTCATCCTTAAAAAAGATACTGAAAGGATAAATAACTTCGCCTGGTCCCGACCCTTTGGTTGTTCGGAAAATAAATTCACCATTATTTGAAAAAATACTAACGCTATTGGTCTTGTAGGTATCCAAGATATAGAAATAATCGCCATGGGCGGTAATTGAGGTTATTTCTCCTATAAACGCTTGAGGAACATTCGATAAAGGAGTTGTGGAAAGAATTGAAATGCTGAATTGAGAGGCACTATTATCAAGTGGTTTAATAACACTTGTTATATCTGATTTTCGACAGGAAAAAAACCCGGTCACTATAAGAGAAAATAGTATTGTTTTTTTTATGCCAATTTTCATGCTATGTTTAATGAATCATTATAAATCGTCTCAATTAATTGGATCAGAAAATATTGATACCTGCAAATTGAATAAGTAACTACAGATTATGAAATTATAAATCGGATGAACTTAAATGGTTTAAGGAATAGCAATATTTCCAAACAGCTCCATAACCACAACAATTTTCTTCTTCTCCTCCTCCTCCTCCTCCTTCTGAATAGACTAATCCTGAGGCTAGTGCTAAACAGAAAAAAGAGGCAATTGATAAATAAATCTTTTTTTTCATTCTTTTCATTTTTTTGAGAAAAATTTATTTTGGGCAGCAGTGACACATGATGAAAAATTATTATGGGATAAATTTACAGTATAATTCAATGTGAATGAGGAGAAAGCAGGTCAATTGGACAACTTTCTCCGGAAT
>Ga0190359_1002069_pt1 | contig 12161 bp, 10 predicted proteins | sample 48721823_MG_FD_161269 | JGI IMG/M metagenome (GOLD analysis project Ga0190359, IMG submission 161269) | Hydrothermal vent microbial mat bacterial communities from Southern Trench, Guaymas Basin, Mexico - 4872-18-2-3_MG | ecosystem: Environmental > Aquatic > Marine > Hydrothermal vents >...
ATCCGTTGGGCTTGCGGAGCCTAACATCCGGGTTCGACTCCCGGCTGGGGCACTGCACTGCTGGCACTGCACTGCTTACCTGCGGTGCTACCTGCCGACTACCTGCGGTGCGACTCGCCAACCAACTCCTCAATATTTCGGTACCCCCCAGCCGCCAGAAACCGCTTTAAATCATTCTTCAACCGCGAGAAAATCCCAAACCCTCCGCCAGCTCCGCTACTACTCACTAACGCACTCCCCACCTGAAAGAGACTCGCACCGTTCTTCGCGTACTCCACGACGTCTTTAGCGGAAAAAATACCGCCCACCGCAAAGACAGGAATTTTTAACTCCTTGTAGAGAGCGAAGACGACGCTTTTACCGCCAACCGTCAGGTCTGCACCCGATTTCCCACCGTAGCCCGTTGGGTTGCCCAAAAAAGGAATCTCGAGCGTAGGCTCTAGTGGTCTGGAAATTACAGTGTTAACAGCGGTGATCGCGTCGGCACCCGCCCTCTCCGCAGTCAGTGCCAGCCCCGCGGGGTCGCCGACATTTGGCGAGATTTTTACTGCGAGCGGAACGCCTTTCGGCTCTGCAACGGCTCGCACCGCTCTTACAATTTTTGTCAGCAGTTTCGGGTCGTTCTCGACCGCGACGAAGTCCGAGTGCGGGCAGGAAGCGTTGAACTCGAGCATTTCTACAGCTGCAGGGGCAGGGGGGACAGAGAGTTCAACCGCGGTCTTCGCCACTTCTCGGCACTCCTCCACGCTCCTGCCAAAAATGCTCAGCACCAACGGCACCTCCGCAGCCGCGGTCTTAAACTCCACTACCTCCGCGCCGTAATTTCTTATCCCTGGATTCGGAAGTCCCATCGCGTTCACGTAGTTGTGCAAGCCACGCGGGGACGACGGGAGTTCAAAGAAAGTGGGGTTGGGGTAGCCCTCGCGCTCCGACAGCCCGACCGACTTCGTTACTACCGCTCCCGCACCCGCCACCGCGTACCTGTAAAGCAGCCTCCCGCTCAAGCCGAACCCCGCTGCGTTCGCAAGTGGGTTGGGAAACTTAATTCCGCAGACCTCAGTCTTCAAGAGCGGTTCGTCTTCGGGCGTGAAATGCGGAGGAGGAAGAGGAGGAAGAAGAGGAGGAGGGAGTGGAGGAGAAGAAGGAGGAGGGAGTGGAGGAGAAGAAGGAGGAGGCGGAATTGAAAACAACTCGTTTGGAGCAGGCGGGTGAACCGGAACCCTTTTACCGCTCCTCTCCCGTCGCCACCTGCCAAACTCTGTCTTTTCCAACTGAACCGCGTCGAAGACTGGGCCGTCTTTGCAGACCCTGTACCCCCCGAGGTCGCAAGACCCGCAAGCACCGCAGCTGCATTTTACAATTCGCTCCACCGAGACCTGTGTAGGAATTCGCTCCCTCCTTGCAATTTCGCAAACACGCGCCAGCATCAACTCCGGACCGCACGCCAAGACCTGCTCAAATCTCTCGCCTGACGCCAGCACTTCCTCCAACAACTCCGTAACCAAGCCCCTGTAACTGTTTTTGTAACTGTAACCGCAACCAGGACTGCGAGAGCCGTCCTCAGTGGCGACCTTGACCTCACACCCGAGTTCGGAAAATTCCTTCAAATACAAAAGGTCTGCACTACTCCTCGCACCTTCCAAGACCACCACTTCTTGCCCCAATTCTCTCGCTCTCCGTGCTGCGAACCGCAGCGGTGCCGCTCCGTAGCCGCCTGCAACCACGCAAATCCTCCCTTCGCTCCTCCCTTCGCTCCTCCCTTCGCTCCTTCCGTGCCCGTGCAGTGCGAACCCCCTACCGTAAGGACCTCTCAAGCCCACCAAATCCCCGACCTGTTTTTGATGCAAACTGTGCGTGCAGTCGCCGACATCTGCGATCGCGACCTCCACTTCTCCTGCTTCTTCTCCTTCACCTGAAGGCGTCGCACCAGCGTCCGCAACCGAGATCGGAATCTCGTCTACCCCCGGATTCCAAACCATCACGAACTGACCCGGTTCGCTCTCTCGAGCAATCTCGTCCGAGCGAAACTTAAATATCTTTACTTCTCGGCTCGCTCTTTTTACCGCCACTATTTTGTGCAGCCTCGGAATGTTGAATGTCATTTCAGACCTCCGCTCCTCTAAGAAGCGACCGCCTGCGGCAGTGCTCCCTCACAATGTCCGACCTGCTGATTATTCCTACCAACTCCTTCTCACCTTCTTCTCCTCCGCCCTTCACCACAGGCAACCGCCCGATATTGTAAGTATTCATTTTGTACAAAACCTCTTCCAAAAACTCGTCCGGATACGCCACCACAACCTCCTGCTTGCAGACTTGCTTTACTTGCCTGTTCCCCGCCCCCGCCTCTCTCTGCTTCTCCAAATCCATCACACTCGTTATTCCAATCATTTTCTTTCCTGCTCCTGCTCCTCCTGCTCCTGCTCCTCCTGTTCCTCCTGCTCCTGCCTCCGCGTCAACAACCGGGAACGAAATGTGCCCAGTCTCCTCCGCAAAAAGAATCCCCTCCTCAACCGTCTTCTCCCCAGAAATCGTCAACACCTCCTTCGTGCAAGCGTCCTTCACTTTTATCCCCTCCAGAATGTCCTCCACAAATTCTCGCCTGTGTGCCTGCGACTCTCTCCTCGTCGTCTCCTGCTTCTCGTAAATCGTCACTTCCCCAGAAAGAGTGTAAGCCACCGCCGAAGTGAGCATCAAAGGCACCAGGAGGCTGTAACTCCCTGCCATCTCGGAAATCATCAGAATCGCAGCAATCGGCACCTTCGCCACGCCCGAGAAGAACGCTGCCATTCCTACGAGCACAAACGCCGAGACCGTCAGCTCGGTTACTACCTGCGGGAAGAAGAGGTGGAACAGGCCGCCGAAGAAACCGCCCAACATCGCTCCAATCACGAGCGAGGGTGCAAACACGCCTCCGCTACCACCCGAGCCAATCGTAAACGAAGTCGCAAAAATCTTGACAACCGCAACCACAAGCATCAAAACCAGCAACTCGCCGAGCGGCAGTTCTTGGCTCAGGGCAGACTGAACGAAGCCGTAGCCCGCCCCGAGAACCCCGTCCAACGCTCGCGGTCTCCAAGAGCCGACTGCCAACGCAACCGCACCGACCAACACCCCGCCAAGAGCGGGCTTCAAGTGTCTCGGAACTTTCAGCCTCTTGAAAACATCCCGCAACCCGTAAAAGACTTTCACATAAAAAATCCCTACCACCGCACAGACCACGCCCAGCAGGGCGTAAAAAACCAGTTCGTAGGGGTGTCTAAAAATGTAGGGCTGAGTCGCAAAAATCGGTCCCCAGCCAACGCCGGGAAACGAGCAGAAGACTGAATAGGCAACCACAGAAGACACAACCGCGGGAACCATCGATTCCATTTCAAAATCCCGCTTGTACAAGACTTCAATCCCGAACAACGCCCCGCCGAGAGGTGCTTTAAAAATCGCACCGACGCCCGCTGCAGCACCGCAAATCATCATCGCCCGCCGCTCACGCTCGTCCAACTTCAGCCAACCCGCCAAGAACGACCCAAAACCCGCACCGATTTGTGCAGTTGGTCCTTCCCTACCCGCGCTTCCCCCTGACCCAATCGTGACTGCAGATGCGAGCGTTTTGATTACAGGCACGCGTTTTCTTATTTCGCCTTTCTTGTTGTGAAACGCGTCGATTACAGCGTCCGTTCCGTGCCCTTCTGACTCGGGAGCGAAAGTGTAAATTAGCAAGCCTGCGAGGAGACCGCCGACTGCAGGAACCGCAGCAAGCACCCACAAACGGAACGGTCTCTCGACAGGTAACAGCAGAGCACCAGAAACGCCTGATTCACCAGCCGGCGAGGAGGGGTAGTAGCCAGCGAGGTAGCCCTGAAAGAACACGCCCGTAGCTTGCAGGAGCAAAAAAAAGGCAACCGCACCGAGCCCTGCCACTACTCCGATCACAACGCTCCAGAGAACCCACTGCTGTAAGTGTCGCAGTTCACTCGTGCCGTGTTTTTTCATTTTCTTAATTTTGTCCCTGCCGTAATAAAAAATATTTGCGAAGAGAAGACGAAGAAAAAATGAAATGCAGTAAACGGGGCTGTCAGAAGCCTGCGGTCGTTTACCAAAAATACTCAGGGCTGCACCTCTGCGAAGAGCATCTCGTCGAAGATGTGGAGCGGAGGGCGAAGAAGGAGATGCGGAAGCGGTTGATGGTCGAGCGCGGGGACAGAATCGCGGTGGCGTTGAGCGGTGGCAAGGACAGCTCCGCCCTTCTGCACCTACTAAAGAAGATTTTTAAGAGCCGCAGCGATTTGAAGTTCTTTGCGGTTGCGGTGGACGAGGGGATTGGGGGCAAGGGCTTTGAAGGATTTCGTGCGGCGACGCTGCGAAACGCAGAGGCGGTAGCGAAGCGGGAGGGCGTCCCGCTTTACACATTCTCGTTTGAGCAGGAGTTTGGTTTCTCGGTGGACGAGGTCGCGGCGAGAGGGTTCGAGCAGGCACCGTGCACTTTTTGCGGCGTCCTGCGTCGGCGGATTTTGGAGACGAAAGCGCGTGAGTTGGAGGCTACGAAGGTTGCGACTGCTCACAACCTGGACGACGAGGCTCAAACCGTTTTAATAAATTTTGTGCGTGGCGACTGGGTGCGGTTGGCGAGGCTGGAGGGGGGAGGAGGAGGAAAAAGACGGCGAGCAGAGTTCGTTCCGCGAATTAAGCCTTTACGGAGCGTTCCCGAGAAGGAGGTCGCACTCTACGCGCTCGCAGTCGGACTGCCACTGGTCTCGCTGGTCTCCGCTCACTGCCCCTACGCCGCACGCTCGTTCAGGCACACCGCGAAGAAAATGCTGAACGAGTTTGAAAGGAGGCACCCGGGAACGAAGTTCTCTTTGGTGCGGGGCTACGAGCGGCTGTCGGAGTTTTTGCCGACAGCAGCAGCGGAGCAGCAGCCGAGTAAGAGGCTTTTGCGGTGCGTGCGCTGCGGAGAGGCGTCAGCGTCGCGAATCTGCAAAGCGTGCGAGATTGTTGAGCGGATGAAATGAAATGAGGAAAAAATCGAAAACTTTAATATCTTGGATGTAGATTATTCAACTACCTCTCGGCGTCCGGTAAAATTTATAAATAAGCGAACAATTCATTAAGATTTTTTATGTGCAGGTCACAACTTGATTCCACTCCTACTCCCACCACAACGGCACAACCCGCGGACTTGCCTGCCTGAAAATCGCTCTCTGTGTCCCCCACGAGCACCGAATTCTCCGGCTTCACCCCCAACCGCTTGCACGCCTCAAGCACCATTTCTGCGTCTGGCTTGCCCCTCGCCACCTCGTCCCCGGTAACAACCGCGTCAAAATACTCAAAGAGCCCGAACTGCTCAAAAATCCCCTGAACATTCTTCTTCGGCGTGTTTGTAACCAACCCGACTTTGAGTTTGCACTCTCCTCTCAGACGGCTCAAAACCTCCCTCGCACCAGGAGACAGTTCCACAAGATTTATCAGGTTTAACTGCTCGTCCAAAACTTTTCTTTTAAAATTTACTAAAGAAAAGGTATCTTTTTGGTTGGACTTTCCTAAAAAGTTTTCCAAAATGTGATCCAGATCTGGTCCCCAGCACCGCACCCTAAACTCCGCTCTGCTCACTTCTTCTCTTCGGTAAGCCTTCAGCATCCGGTTAAACGCCTGAAACCAGGACTCAAAAGAGTTTATTATCACGCCGTCAAGGTCAAACAAAACCGCCTCTATTTTTCTTTTCTTTTCATTTTTCATTCTAAATTCCCCTACCCAAAATATTTCTTGAAGAAAGACCCGACGCCCGGAAAAAACTTTATCTCCTCGTTCCTCAAAACTTCGTACCCCCTCTCTACCGCCCCCTTCACATCTTTTCCCAGACCACACGTCCCCAGCTCGTTCTTCAGCAGTTCCACCGCGTCTGTGTATTTTCTCGGCACCTCCACCACGTACCTGCCGTTCTCAATTCTCAGTTTAATATATTTTTTCTTGAACTGCTCAGCGTGGTGTTTTGAGGTAACTGGCGGTCCTAAATGCTTCTTCACTCGAGGAAGTTGCCAAACCAGCAGCTCAAAGACCAAAAACGCCTTCTCACCCGCTGCCGAGACCGCCACCGAGATGTCGCTGCGGAAGACCTCAAACTCCTCCCTCTGCAACAGCCTCGCAACCGACGCCTCTGCCTTCCGCAACTGCGGAAACAAGACATCTTCCACCACCGCGGGCGCCTCAAACAGCACCATCACGAACTCCGTCCCCCGCTCTTCCACGCACTTCAGAAATTCCGCCCTGCTCATCTCTCGCTCTTCCTTTGCCTTTGCCTCTGCCGGCGCTTCTGAGGGGAGAGAGAAGAAACTCGCATCCGGGCACGCCAAGAAATCCCGCGCCGCGTCGATTAACCTGCAAAACGAATCCAGCGACACCACCGCTGCAACATTCCTGTTCGGGTCAACCGGGTCAATCACAACAAGCGCGTCCTTCTCTTTTTCCTTGTTCCTGTCTCTGTCTTTATATTTTCCGCGACCCTCAATCTCAATTCTCTCGCCGAACCGCCACCGAGACGCGTTTTTCAAGAGCCCGACGAACGAAGAATATTTCAAGATAAGAAGTTCGCAGAGGTAGCCGGAGAAGCCCTTCCGCCTCTGTTCCGACCCGTAAATGCCCCGACACTTCAAGAACCGCTTCAACAGCAACACTTCCTCCTCCAGCCCCCGCACTCGCTCCGCAACGTACTCGTTGTGAAACGGCGTCCGGTCGACTGCGGACTTCAGCGAAGCCGCGTCTTTCACCGCGAAGCAGGGCACCAAATCCACCTCGTGTGCTCCCAAATAAGCGTGAATGTAGGGGTGGGAGGCGTACCGCTCTTCGTACCTCCCGGAGACGACGCTCTTTGCAAGTGCGAGCCCCTGCTCCTTCAAATCTTCTTCTGACAAATCCGGAGGAAACAGAATGAAAATGTCCAAGTCCGCCTCGCCGCTCACCCAAGTATTTCTCGCAGTCGAGCCTACCGAGATTGCACGGGCTTCTACTCCCTGCTCCTCCGCCTTCTCGTTTAGCCTGGCGATTACAAACTCTGTCAGGGCTTTTACTTCCCGCCTCTCCGCCTCGTCAGGTCTTACTCTCGCCACGACCTCCCTGCAAATCCTTTTTATCTCCTCCTCGGGAGAAAGGTTGTCAGTTTGAACTTGCACCCCCTCTACCTACCCTTCCCTTCCTTACCTTACCCTTCCTTACCCTTCCTTACCTTACCCTTCCTTACCTTACCCTACCTTTCCCTTCCTTACCTTTCCCTACCTTTCCCTACTCCAAGACCTCGTGAAGTCGGATTTGGTACTTCCCAAGTTTCCCGCCGAAGTTCCCCGCGGTTATTTTCACCACGCCCGGCACTTTCACTGCGGCTTTTATCCCAGCTTTCATCGCCGCCTTCACCGCCTCTTCGCTGACCCCGTTTATCACGACCTCAAAGACGCCGTTCACCTCCGCGGGCAAGTCCGTCTCCGCGACCTTCTCCTTCAGCGTCGGGCAGTACTTCTCGTTTATCGTCGCGTGCATAAACTTGTACTTCTGCGAGCCCGGTTTCGAGCCAGAGGCGACGACGCCACCCGTAAAAGGCGTAATTGTGCCTTCTACCTGCTGCCGAATTTCAGAGACCGCGTTCTCTGCCGCAGTCAGCGCCGACAACTGGTCTTTCGCGAGAATGAAGAAGTTTCCACCTGCAACGCCTGCTTTCGCACCCAAGTTCTTCTCAACCACGAACTCGCCGCCCATTATCGGGACCCTCGCCACTGCTCTGCCCCCGAGTTCTTCTTCCGTCTCGAAGCCGTCGCCGAAGAACTTCAGTTTGAAGCCCGTGTTGAACTCCTTCTCGCTCTCCTCCTTCGTGAGCCCGTTGAAGACCGCGGTCGTGGGGCAGGTGAGCACGCACTGCCCGATTCTCGCAAGTAACTGCTCGTCCAACGCCTTGTAGCCGAAAGTGCAGAACATCACATAAACGCCCGGTCTGCCGTCCGGCGTCTCTTCAGGCGACGCGATTCTGTCGATCCCTGCCTCCGCAGGGCACATTATTACCGAAGTCCCGAAGCCCGTCGCTTCCCTCGCCGCTTCCAACGCCCACCGCTCGTTCACCGCAGTCACCAACACCCGCGCAACTTTTATCGGAAACGCCTCCGCAAAAGTATCTTCTATTTCTACGCCTTCTCCAGCTCCTTCAAATCCTTCCAATTTCATCTTCTTTCTCTCACCTCAACTAAAAAATAACGACAAATTAATAAAGTTCCTAAACCAACTTCCAACTCCAACTACCTCAACCAACTCCAACTACCTAAACCAACTTCCAACTCCAACTACCTAAACCAACTTCAACCACCTTAACCCACTTCAACCCCTTCTCCTTCTCGCCCTCTTCCCGCACCCGACTTCTTCCCGCCGGCAGTCCCAGCAGGCAACCGCTTCATCTCCGGCGGCACCTTCACCCTCAACACATTCGTAGAGCGAACGTGGTAAACCGGGTCGCCCGTCATCGGGTCGTAGTTCTCGGTCCGAATAATGCTGCTCACAATCGTCTTGAACCGCAGCACCGTCCCGTCCTCCAACTTGTACTCGTTCCAATCCTCTTTCACCGTCTCAAAGTCCACATCCATCGCTTCTATCTCCTGCCCGTTCGGCAAACGCACTTTCACTTTCCTCACCCTTTTCTTATTTCTACTCTAACCTATTTAAACTACTCTAACCTATTTAAACCAAAATAAAAAAACCAAAATAAAAAAACCAAAAGAGGAGAAGAAGAAAAAAAGAAGAACAAAATGGACGCGAAGCTGTTCTTGGCGGCACTCGCAGTCTGGGGTGCTTTTGCGGTTGCAGGCATTCTGAACGGGGTGTTTAGAGAGTCCTTTCTCGCACCTAAAGTAAGCGAGCACGCAAGTCACGTTCTCAGCACACTCGTTTTGGTCGGCGTTATTTTTGCAGGGAGTTTTCTGTTCCTTCTCGTCCTCGCTAACTTGGAAATTGACTACAGCAAGGCGGATTTGGTTCTGGTCGGAGTGGTTTGGGTGGTCTTAACAGTCGTCTTTGAGTTTGGTTTCGGGCATTTTGTGGCAGGCAATTCTTGGAGCACTCTTCTCACTGACTACAACCTTCTTAACGGGCGGGTTTGGAGTCTCGTGCTGTTAGCCGTCTTCGTCGCACCGTCGTTCTGGGGCTGCATTTTCCAGAAAATATGAGAGGGGTTAAAAATGAGAAGAGTAAAGACGAGGACAAAACCAAAACCAAAACAAAAACTAAAACAAAAAAACAAAACCGCAGTCTGCGTCTGCTCTGGCGGGGTGGATTCCACGGTCGCTGCGACTGTCGCCGCACGCGAAGGCTACGAGTTGCGCCTCTTCCACGCGTCCTACGGGCAGCGGGCGGAACGGCAGGAGAAAGAAGCGGTCGTGAAAATCGCCGGTTACTTTGGTGTGGGTGCGAAGGATTTAAAATTCGCGGAAATTCCGTTCTTGAAGGAACTCGGTGGCTCGGCACTGACAGACCTCGAGAGAGAAGTCCCAGTTGGAGAAGAGGTGAAGTTAAATGAAAACGAAGAAACAAGGGGAGAAACAGGGACAAAGACTCCGTCTACTTGGGTGCCGTGCAGGAACTTGGTTCTTTTGGCAACTGCTTGTGCCTACGCGGAGGTAGTCTCCGCAGACGCCTTGTTCGTGGGCTTCAACGCCGAAGAGGCAAGGTCGTACCCTGACAACGAGAAGGAGTTCGTTGTGCGGTTCAACGCGGTCTTGGAGAAGGCGGTGGCTTCTTTTTCGCAGCCGCCGACGGTTAGGGCGCCGCTGGCGGATTTGTTGAAGTCGGGTGTGGTAAAGAAGGGGGTAGAAGTTGGGGCGCCGTTGCACCTGACTTACTCCTGCTACTTAGGTGGCAAGAAGCACTGCGGTGTCTGCGAGTCCTGCCTTCGTCGGCGGAGAGGGTTTAGAGAAGCTGGTGTAGAGGACCCGACCGAGTACATTTTTTAGTTCAACTCAATCGTCGCAGCGTTTGGGTCCAACCCCTTCCACCTCACCTTAAACCCGAGCTCTGCCAACACCTCGTCAGGATTTGGCAACCCCAACCCCTCAATTACCCGCCTCGCCTCGGCGTACAACCTTACACCGGCAAGTCTGCCCTCCACCTCATTTAACAACCCCCTTTTTACCACCACCTCTTTAAACACAACAAAATCCGAGTAACCCGGAGCCTTCAAGCACGCTCTCACCGCCTCCTTACCCACCTTGTACCGCGTAGCAAGATCCTTGATAAAAATTATCCCGCCCTCGAGACAAATCTCCACACTACTCAAACTTTCCACCTGCCTCCGCGTCTCCTCTGTCTCAATCTTCGCCAAATGCCAAAGCACCTCGCCGAGAGGGACTTTTCGGGTGTAAAGAATCGTAGGGTGTCCAAGATCCAAATCGAAGTTCAGGAGGTTGAAGCACGCGAGGTTGCTGTTAAGAGCGACCAAAATGTTAAACGGCAGAGCCCGCAGCTTCGAGAACTTCTTTCTCAGGTAGTCCGCCGTCCAGAACCCCACGATCTCAAAATAAACCTCCACTCCCTCCGCCTCTTTGTGCTTGAACTTAAAGTCGGGCAGGAAGACGCCCTTGCCCGTGAAAATCGCATTCGGCTCTCTCACCAACTCCCAGCTCTCCGCCGCCGGCGTTGCTAAGAATTCGTTGTAAAATTTCTCTTCGACGCGGCTGTCAAACACGGGCTGCTCCTTCTTTGGCTCTCTCTCTTCTCGTCTGCTCGTCAGCAAACCCTTGCTCCTGCTGCTGTCCAGGAGAAAATGGTAAATTTGAGGTGTCCTGCCTCGCCTGACGACAACCTCAGCGTCCAGCGCCCACTCGTCGCTGCGGACTACCGCGGGAAGCAATTTCGCCAACGCCGTGCCGTACCGCTCGCTCAACTTCAGCAGCGACGACGCACCCTCAATCCTCATTTTTATTTTTCCACCACTCCCCCCACCTTTCAGCGAGTACATCAAGCCGTTGTATTTTATCGCCCTGAAAATCTCTTTGAAATTGCTCTTGAACTCGAGTGTCATTCCCGTAGACTTGAACAACAGCGTTTGAGCAAGCGAAAGGTTGTAGGACCGCAACAACTCCTCAGGCGTTAAACTTGAAGCCGTAAAATCCGCCAAAACAACCTCCGATTCCAGGTCCGACCACAGAGACCGCTCCAAATCCGCAGCCGAGACGCCTAACCTCGCCGCAACATTTTCAACCACCTCCTCTCTCGCTTCTCTGCTCGTGACTCTTCCGCTGCTCGCACTGCTCGCCGCCTCGAAGACCGCCCGCCTCGCCAGTACAGGTTCAACCGCAAACTCGGACTTGAAGACGCACCGCCGCTCCAGAAGCGTTCTCAAGCCCCGGACGAGTTTGAAGTTCAAGCCCTGCTCCTGCTCAAACTCCGCAAATATTTCGTCGATTTCGCTCCTCTTTCTGCCCGCGAAATTTTTATAAACCGCTCCCACCTCCGCAGCCAACTCCAAACGCTCCGCGTCCAACTTTGCGAAGACTGGAAAAATTCGGTCCTTCTTCGTCCTCGTGACTAGCAGGTCAGCCGGCAACATTTTTGTCTTGGTTTTTGTTTTTACGCCTCCTCGCAATTCCCACCTCGGTCGTCCGTTTTGAGACGATTTCGTAGAGAACCGCCAGCTTCTCTTTTTTCCCCTCCCCCTTTCCCTTCCCTGTCTCCGTCTTCCGCAGAATCCGACCCAGTCGCTGCTTGTATTCCCGCCTGCTCCCGCTCCCGCTCAAAATAACGCCAACCGACGCCTCTGGAACATCAATTCCTTCCTCCAGAACCTTTGAAGTTACCACCACTTTGTACCTCCCGTCTCGGAACTTCTCCAAGATTTCCGCACGCTCCTCTTTCGGCGTGGTGTGCGTGATTGCGGGAACGAGGAACTCTCGGGAGATTGCGTAGACCAGAGAATTGTGCTCCGTGAAAATAATTATTCGCTCGCCGAAGTGCCGGTCCAGAATTTCGGCAAGAGCCTTCAACTTAGTGCTCGAGTTCAAAGCGATTCTCCTCGCCCGGTTCCTCGCCAGCAGAGCCTCTCTCGCACCCGCGTCCCGACCGGTTCGCATAACGAGCAGCCTGAAATCCCGGGGCGACCGCAGGACAACGCCCTTCTGCTTCAAGAAATCTGTGAAGACGGCGTG
>Ga0190359_1002070_pt1 | contig 12155 bp, 9 predicted proteins | sample 48721823_MG_FD_161269 | JGI IMG/M metagenome (GOLD analysis project Ga0190359, IMG submission 161269) | Hydrothermal vent microbial mat bacterial communities from Southern Trench, Guaymas Basin, Mexico - 4872-18-2-3_MG | ecosystem: Environmental > Aquatic > Marine > Hydrothermal vents > Microbial...
CCTTGAGGCCTTTTTTAACTAACTCGCTTCAGGATAAAATCCCACCGCTATAGAATCGGGATCAAGACGGATCATGCAAAGCACACGATCCTCGCATGAGAGAACCCGCATTAGCTCATGGTATCTCGCGATTGACCTCATAGTACCAATTATAACCGGCTTTGCAGAAAAAACAGGGGAACTCGAAGATGTGTATCAGCGCTTCCTCTCTTGATGGCGTTAACTTAACAACTAAGGGTCAGACCCCTATCTTTTTTTCTCTTGATAGCGTTTTTTTACCACCTTGATCCGTTTTTCGATCAGGGTTCTGTTGGGGTAGAGAGGAAGGATTTCTTCATAGGCCGCGATTGCCTCCAGGAGATTATCGGATTCCTCCAGGGACTTGGCCACTCCGAATCGTGCTGACAGGGATAGCTCTCCATCAGGATACCTCTCCAGATAGTCCCGGAATCCCTTGAGTGCTTTCTCTTGTTCGCCCTCAATGTAGTAGCTCTCCGCCTTCCAGAACATGGCTTCATCCACCCAGTCGCTTTCCGGGAAATCCCTGAGTAGGAGGTCAAGAGTTGTTCTAACCTGACGGTAGTCGCTCAGCTCGAAGAAGCAAAGAGCCAGCCGATAGAGGATTCTATCCCTGTCCGGCCAGTTCTTGAACAGGCTTAGCAGGCGGTGATATTCCACAATCGCATGCGGAAAATCCTCAAGCTGGTAATGGTATATCTCCGCGATCCGCAGTTGATCCGAGGGCGCATAACTGGATTCGGGATAGTCCTTTATCAGCCGTTGATACGACGAGAGTGCCCGGTCCCACTGTTTAAGATAATACTGGTATGTGCTACCGATCATATGCAAGGCGTCGTCCGCATATTTTGAATCAGGATGCTCCATCACCAAGACCTCGAATGTCTTGATCGCTTCCAGGTAGTAACCCTGGTCCCAGAGTTTCTGGCCCTGCTCAAAATGGCTCCGGTCTGCCCGCGGGTGACATCCGAGGATAAAACCTGCCAAGAGCGCGAATATAAACAGGCGCCGCAAGGTCAGTCCTCCTTCTCCGCCAGGCGACAGACCGCGCTGAGCTTCTCTCCCCCCTCCAGGCTGACCAGGCGCACTCCCTGCGTCGCCCTTCCGATAACCGATATGTCCCTCACACTCATCCGGATGATCTTGCCCTTATTTGTAATGCCCATCACCTCATCCTCGTCCGTTACCTGAAGCGCGCTCACAACCTGCCCGTTACGATCCGAGGTGCGGATGGCGATCATTCCCTGTCCACTGCGACTGTGCAAGGTATACTCATCCGTGTTCGTGCGCTTTCCGTATCCGTTTTCAGTGGCTGTCAATATCGTGGCTCCCTCGCTCAGCACCTCCATTGAGATCACCTGATCACCCTTTGCAAGCTTCATTCCCCTCACGCCTCGCGCGGCCCTGCCCATCGGTCTCACCTGGTCCTCCTTGAAACGCACCGCCTTTCCCTGTCGTGAAGCCAGGAAAACCTCGCGCTGTCCGTCTGTGAGCCGTGCCGCGATAAGCTCGTCGCCATTCTCGATTATGCAGGCAATCAAACCGCAGACCCGGATGTTCTGATATGCCATAAGATCGGTCTTCTTCACCAGCCCCTTTGCCGTTGCGATCAGGATGTATCTGCCATCCTCAAACTTCTTCACCGGCAAGACCGCCTGCACCTGCTCCCCCTGCTCAATGTCCAGAAAATTGACCATGGCCTTGCCTTTGGCAGAACGGCCCGCCTGGGGAATCTCGTGAACCTTGCGGCAATATACCTTGCCCCTATTCGTAAAGAAGAGAATATTGCTCTTCGTGCTCGCCACAAAAAGGTCCTCCACGAAGTCCTCCTCCTTGGTGCCCATCCCTGTCTTGCCCTTGCCCCCCCGGTGCTGGGCACGATAGAGACTGACCGGGTTCCGCTTGATATACCCGGTGTGCGAGATCGTTACAACCATGTCCTCCTCGACAATCAGGTCCTCGATACCTATCTCCTCGGTCTCAGCCAGAATCTCGGTGCGCCGGTCATCCCCGTACCTTTCCTTCACCTCCTGCAACTCCCTATTGATAACCTCCAGGATTTTGGTCTCACTGCCGAGAATCTCCCTTAGCCTCTTTATATCCTTTCGGACCTCCTTCAACTCGTCCAGTATCTTCTGCCGCTCCAGTCCGGTCAGCCTCTGTAGCCGCATGTCCAGGATGGCCTGCGCTTGTCGCTCGGTGAACTTGAATTTTTTGATCAGCCCGTTTTTGGCCTCAGGCGGGGTTTTCGACTCGCGGATGAGCGTGATAACCGCGTCAAGCTGGTCCAGCGCCATCTTCAAGCCATTCAGGATATGCTCGCGGTCCTCTGCCTTACGCAGGTCAAACAAACATCGTCTGGTCACAACCTCGCGGCGATGCTTGAGATAAAGCCCAAGCATTCTCTTCAAGGTGAGCACCTGGGGCCTTCCGTCCACCACGGCAAGCATATTGATGCCGAAGCTGTCCTGGAGCGGCGTGTGCTTGTAAAGCTGGTTTCGCACCACGGCCGGGTCCGCATCGCGCTTGAGGTCAATCACCAGGCGCATGCCCTCGCGGTCCGACTCATCTCGCAGGTCCGAGATTCCCTCCAGCTTTTTATTCCGTATCAGGTCCGCTATTCGCTCTATCAGTCGCGTCTTGTTGAGCTGGTAGGGTATTTCTACGATGATGAGACTTGTCTTGTTAGTCCGGGGATGTGTCTCTACCAGGACCTTGCCGCGGACATGGATGATCCCCTTTCCGGTTGTATAAGCGGTCTTGATCCCCCCTCGGCCATGGATGAAGCCGCCTGTAGGGAAATCCGGGCCGGGTATATATTTCATCAAGGCAGAGGGAGAAATATTGGGGTCCTTGATCAGGGCAATCAGGCCGTCCACGACTTCTCGCAGGTTGTGCGGCGGGATATTGGTGGCCATGCCAACCGCTATTCCTGCTGAACCGTTGATCAGCAGGTTCGGGACTCTGGCAGGCAGGATGCCTGGTTCTTGCGTTGACTCGTCGAAGTTGGGAATGAAATCCACTGTTTCCTTCTCAATGTCCGCAAGCATCTCCTCCGCTATCCTTGCGAGACGCGCCTCGGTGTAGCGGTAGGCCGCGGGCGGGTCCCCGTCAATTGAGCCGAAATTACCCTGGCCGTCAATCATCGGGTATCTCATGTTGAAATTCTGGGCCAGTCTTACCAGGGTATCGTAGACTGCGGTATCGCCGTGAGGATGATACTTCTTCAAGACCTCTCCTACCACTCCGGCGCATTTTGAATATCTGCGATTGGAGAGAATCCCCTCACTGTACATCGCGTAAAGAATCCGGCGATGCACCGGTTTGAGCCCGTCCCGGACATCCGGCAGGGCGCGGGAGATAATCACGCTCATAGAATAATCAAGAAACGAGCTCTTCAGCTCGTCCTCTATATTCACTTCCACCTTGGTTCCAAAGTCCTGCATTACTCCTCCTTAATAAAAAGGACTATGGTTAAGGCTCATCCGAGGTATCTGGAGTATTCCCCGGTTCCATTGCAGGCGCCTGGATCAGCTCTACTCCTTGCGGCACCTGGAAAGAGAATATCTTTTCATCCACTTTCTGGTTTACCCGGATGCCCTTGAATACCAGATTATTCCTGTTGCCAAGGGCATCCAAGAGCTCGGCCTGGCGCACCAGGAACTCCTTTGGGTCCACCCGGAACTGTATAGTTCCGAGCGTCTGGCGCTCCGTCTCATCCTTTGGCACAAGATCAAGCCAGTAGTTTCCCTCGGCATCTGTGATGCGGCCGGAGTGAAAGGATATCTCGAACTGGTCCTTGAGTTTGCCCATTCCGAAGAGAAAGGCACGCGGAAGGCTTTGCCTGAGCGCCTCGCTGATCTCCATGACCACGACCTGCTTTTCTGCGGGAAGGTAATCCCAGAGGGTCTTGCCGTCGGTGATATAAAGGTGTTCTTCCGGTTCGCTATAATGCCAGAACATCTTGCCGGGCTTTTGATAGATAACCTCGCCTTTGCCCTGGCTTATGGTCCGGTTGAAGCTTGTGCTTGAGACCTCCTGGGTGAACTGTGCCTGGTAGGTATTGATTTTATCGTAATTCCGCTGGATCCGGGAGATCACATCTTCCAGAGGAAGTGGTTTTGCGGAAAGGAGAAGAAGGGACACGGCCACACCGATGGCCTTGATTGTCACTTTCTGTTTCATGTTCAGTTCGATGGGGACACCCTCCCTTCAAGATGAATCGGGTCTATAAGTACCTCTCTGGGCTTAACACCCTCGGAGGGCCCCACCAGGCCTTCCGCTTCCATCCGTTCAATCATTCGGGCCGCGCGATTGTATCCTACCCGGAGGCGGCGCTGAATCATGGAGATGCTCGCCTGCTTGGTCTGTGCCACAAGCGCCACTGCATTATCATAGAGTTCATCTACTTCATCCTTCCTGCCGAGCACCTCTTCATCCGGCATAGGCCTGACTATTTCCTCATCATACACCGGTTTCCCCTGTTTTTTCCAGAAGCCCACCGCACGGCTGATCTCAGCTTCGGAGACATATGCGCCATGCAGTCGGATCAGCCTGTTCGTTCCCGGAGCCAGGTAGAGCATATCGCCTTGTCCGAGGAGTCTTTCCGCTCCGTTGGCATCGAGTATTGTGCGCGAGTCGGTCTTGCTTGATACCTGGAAGGACATCCTGGCTGGAAAGTTTGCCTTGATCAGCCCGGTTATCACATCCACGCTGGGCCGCTGTGTTGCAACGATGATGTGGATGCCAGCGGCTCTGGCCATTTGTGCGAGTCGTGTAATGGACTCCTCGCAGTCCCGTGCCGCGACCATCATCAGGTCAGCCAGTTCGTCAATTACCATCATGATGAGAGGAAGTGCTTTAGTGGGAGCCTCGCTCTCGGGTCTCTCGATAACCACTGTGCTCTCCTCGTCTCTGGTGCGCTTGCGCCTGGTCTTTTTCTTGCCTGAGCCCCCCCTTTTGACCAGGAGGTTATAGGCATCAATATTTCGCACCCCTCTTTCCGCAAGCAGTGCATACCGGCGCTCCATTTCCGCCACGGCCCATCGAAGCGATAGAGCGGCATCCTTGGGGTCCGAGATAACGCTGTGGAGAAGATGTGGGATGCCCTCGTAGAGAGTTAGCTCCAGGCGCTTTGGATCAATCAGTAACATCCCCACCTGGTCCGGCGTGGACCGGTAAAGCACGCTCATTATCATGGCATTGAGGGACACGCTTTTACCGGAGCCGGTAGCTCCGGCCACGAGTAAATGCGGGGCCTTGCGCAGGTCAAAGACAAATGGCTGGCCCAGGATATTCTTTCCCAGGGCCATTGGCAAAAGAGAGCGTTTGCGCTCGAATTCAGTAGAAGAGACGATCTCCTTGAGATACACTGTTTCGCGCTGTTTGTTAGGGATTTCAATCCCGACCACGCCCTGGCCGGGCAGGGGAGCAATTATCCGCACACTTATTGCTGACAGGGAGAGTGCGAGGTCGTCCGCCAGATTCATTATCTTGTTGATCTTGATACCCGGTCCGGGCTTGAACTCATACATGGTTATCACTGGTCCCGGCCTCACCTCCACCACTTCTCCGGCCACTCCGAAGTCCATCAATTTTTTCTCCAGGACCCTGGAATTCATGAGCAGGCTTTCGCGGTCAATCTTTCCCCCGGCCTGCATGTCTGAATCAAGGAGCTTAAGCGATGGCAGGACATAGCTTTTTTCCGAACGGCCGAAGCTGAAGCTCTCCTGCTGGGCTGGCGGCGGAGAAGGAGGCTTCTTCTCGGGCAGATCGGACTCGAGTATCCGGGGCTCGGACAATGTTTTGACAAGTGTGAGCTTTTCTTTTTCTTTCCGGACATCCTGCTTGCGCTTGCGCCTCTGGGTCTGCATGGTCCATAGCCGCGAGAACATCTCCTTCAACCATGCTGTTGCATCCAGGGCGTAATCCAGCATACGCACCGGGGAGAACTCGAAGGCCAGCATCATGGAGATCAGAAACACCATGATGAGAAGGGCATAAGCGCCTGGGTGGTTAAGAAACTTATCCAGCATGCGTGCGAAAAGATTTCCCAGCAGACCGCCTGCGGCCACCGGCTGTCCGTGCCACATGAACTCGCCCCAGGCCAGTCCGGAGAATGTAGACCCGGTCAAGAGAAGCCCGATCAATCCAGAGGAGCGGAGAGCCAGGAATATCCTGCTCCGGGACCCCTCGGGAGAGCTTGCCCGAAAGAGCTTTTTTCCTGCCAGGGCAAAGAAGAAGACTGCAAACAGAAATGCCGCAAGTCCGAATCCCTGGTAGAGCATGTCCGCGGTGTAAGCTCCGACCAGGCCCAGATAGTTATGCACCGAGCTCACCGCGGTTTCGGCTCGATTAAAAGAGGGGTCTTCGGGATGATAGCTTACAAACGCGAGAAAGAGGAACACCCCCATAAAGAGGAACAGAATACCAGCCACCTCCCGCTTCAGCTTGCCCGTCTTCGCTTCTTTCTTCACCGCATCCACCCCGCTTCCACTTTATCTTTTTATCAGGAGTTTCAGTCAAGTGTTACCGAGTGCACTTTTTGTCCTCAGTCGCCCAGAAAAATCACGGCCGCTCCCATCAGCCCGCAATAGATCGCAAAGTAAGATAGCCGACCCTTGTTCACAGCCCTTAACAGGATGTCAATGCAAAGATAACCCACAACCATGGCCATGACCGCTCCGAGGATGTATCCTGTTACCTGTCCGGAATTGAATTGCCTGATCGCGCTCGCATTCCTGAGGGCGGTCACAACCAGGGCGGCTAGTGCGGCCGGGATGAAAAGCAGGAATGAGAATCGGACCGCTCTCTGGCTTTCGACTCCTGTTGCTATCCCGGCAGTGATTGTTGCTCCCGACCTCGAGATACCCGGTATCAAGGCGATTCCCTGTGCGAGTCCTATCACCAGGCTTTGAAGGACTCCGGGGTCCTCGGGTTTTCTCAGTCCGGCCCGCTTCAAGATCAGGTCAGCCAGTAAAAGAATAGCCGCGGTTGTCAAGAGTCCCGCACCCACTGCCTGCATTGATTGGAAAAGAGCTTCAATCCTTGACAAAAAAATCAAACCCAGTATCCCGGTGGCAATACTGGCCAGGATGAGTCCCGTCAGAAGCCTCCATCCAGGGTCTCTTTCTCGTGGCTCTTCTCGCTTACGGAAAATGTTCTTCAGCAATGCCTTCAAGTCCCTTGCGAAATAAATCAGGACTGCGGCCAGGGTGCCTACATGAAGCACAACATCAAAGAGCACACCGGGCTCCTTAAAACCAGGCAGGTAGTGCTGAACAATGGCTAGGTGCCCGGAGGATGAGATGGGCAGGAATTCAGTCAATCCCTGCAAAGCCCCCAACAGCACCGCCTGCCAAATCGGCAGATCCATCTTTTTTACCCTTGTTATAATTTATCAGAAAAAGCCTTGAATGTCAACTTTACTTTGAGCTAAATTTTCGCTTCAATTAATTAAAAGTTTAATACAAATACATTAACTTATACTTGAAATAAGTGAGGGGTGAACCTGGAGATTGACACTGGACATTCCCCAAAATTTTGAGTTCCAAACAAGGTTGTCCGAGGAGAGAGAGGATCAGTACGGTCCTGAGGGGTATTAAGAATTGGCGGCAATCCAGAGCGAGGGAAGCGAACGAATGGTGAATAACGAAAAATCCTTCCACCCATTTGATTTACAGAAGAATCAGAGTAATTTTCGGGGAATGTCCTGCTTCAATTGAAGCCCGATGTTGGAATTGCAAAGCCCCCATCCTTCAGCATGATGCCCGGTTTACTCTGCAAGACAACCGATTGTCAATTATCTTGGACACTCATTGCCGAATCTGGTAGAATTTACAGTCGGGAATTATCAGGGTTTTATAGCATGATAGATCTTCACTGCCATATCCTTCCGGGGCTGGATGATGGTGCCAGGAATATGGATGAGTCCCTGGCCATGGCCCGTTTGCAAAGTGAGTATGGAGTAAGCGCTGTCGTTTGTACACCTCATGTGCAAGAAAAATCCGGGATCAAGGTTACGCGAGAGCGGATAGTGGATGCCGTGGAGGGGCTAAGGCAAGCCCTGAAGAAAAACAGTGTGGATATGGAGATATATCCCGGAGCAGAGTATTACCTGGATAAGCCTTTCCCCTTATTGCTGGAAGAGAACCACCCTCTGGCCACGATCAATAGTACCAATTATGTCATGGTTGAATTTCCCATGCTTCACCTGCCTCCGTATCTGGAATACAGCATCCTGAAAAGCGATCTGGATGACCCGGAGTTGAAAGAATTAATTCCCTTCTTGCGCATCATTGTGGCCCATCCAGAGCGTAACCAGGAAATCATGCGCAAGCCCGAGCAGGTGGAGAAGTTAAAGGAATCAGGGGCTATCATGCAGATGAACCTGGGAAGCCTGATGGGCATATACGGCAAGCAGATCCGCCGCACTGCAGAGAAGCTTTTGAAGAAGGGCCTGATTGACCTGGTGGCAAGCGATGCACATTCAGAGGAGCATGTCCGTGTTGCCTTCAAGGGGGTCGAGAAGAGGATCAAGAAGATGGCCGGGGACAGGGCTTTTCATCTGCTCTGGGAAGAAAACCCGCAACGGATAGTTCATGGCGAAAATGTTGAGCATGTTTAGATAAGAGAAAGCCTTATTTTGAAGCAGAATCAGGATTTTATTCTCGCCGCTGTGATCATGGCTGGCGGCAAGGGCACTCGCTTCTGGCCGAAGAGCAGAAAAGACCTGCCCAAACAACTCCTGAGCATTGGCACGAAAAAGCCGCTCATAGTGGAGACAGTAGAGAGGCTTGAGCCATTGATCCCGCGAGAAAGGATTTTCATATCCACTTCCGAGGACCTGGCTAAAAGGATTCAGAAGCTTCTGCCAGGAATCTCAAGAAGCAATTATATCCTGGAGCCTGTGGGCAGGGATACCGCGCCATGCGTGGGCCTGGCCACGGCAGTGCTCAGCCGGAAGATTGGGTCCGGGCCAAAGAGAAAGGTGATGGCTGTGCTTCCCGCGGATCACTGTATCGGCCAGCCCGCCCGATTCCGAAAGACCTTGCTCAAGGCGGCAAACATAGCGGCCCGCCATGAGGTTTTTGTCACAATAGGAATCAAACCATCAGGGCCCAGCACGGCTTACGGTTACATCCAGCCAGGCGAAAAGCTGAGCGGAGAACGCGGCGCTTTTGAGTTGAAAAGATTCAGGGAGAAGCCCGGGGGGCACCTGGCAAAACGGCTCTTAAAGCAGGGATGTCTCTGGAACGCGGGCATGTTCATCTTCCAGCCTGAGGTGGGCCTTGTGGCTTTTGATAAATATCTTCCAAAGATGGCCGCGGGTCTGCGCAGGATCGAGGCCGCGGCAGACACACGGACGCAGAAAAGGCTGATACAAAAGCTGTTCCCGGAATTTGAAAAGGTGTCCCTGGATTACGGAATAATGGAAAAAACTGATAACATGGCCGTGATTTCCGGAGAATTCGGCTGGTGCGATGTAGGCGGCTGGGACGCTTTGTATCGTCTGCTCGGGGGGGACGGCGAGAGGAATGTCAGCAGGGGATCATTCATCCAGGTGGATTCCAGGGGGGTATATTCGGACGCGAGCAAGCTTGTGGCCGCAGTCGGGGTGGAAGACCTTGTAATTGTGGAGAGCGAGGATGCCATTCTGGTGTTGAGGATGGATCAGGAAAGCGAGGTCAAGACATTGATCAACCTGCTTGAGCGTCGCGGTTTGAAAAAATTTTTGTGAGGTGAACTACATTGAGGATTCTGGTTACAGGCGGTGCTGGTTTTATCGGTTCACATGTGGCCGAGGCCTATGTGGAGGCCGGTCATGAAGTGGTGATAGTGGACGACCTGAGTCACGGCAGGAAGGAGCATGTGCCCAGGTCGGCCCGACTTTACATAATGGACATCCAGGACAAGGGACTGGGACAAGTGTTTGATAAGCACAGGCCCGAATTGGTCAATCACCATGCCGCGCAGGTCAATGTGCGTGAATCTGTAAAAGACCCGATAAATGATGCAAGGGTAAACATCCTCGGTTCGCTGAACATCTTAAAGCTCTCAATAGAAGCAGGCGTGAAGAAATTTATCTTCGCTTCTACCGGTGGAGCCATATACGGGAACCAGGAGTACTTTCCCGCAGATGAAAACCATCCCACCAGACCGCTCTCTCCATACGGCATAGCCAAACTTACAGTGGAAAAATATCTCTATTTCTCTCAAAAGACACACGGCCTGTCCTGCCTTGCACTCCGATACTCAAATGTCTACGGGCCACGGCAAGACCCTTATGGCGAAGGAGGGGTGATCGCGATCTTCTCGGAAAGGATGTGGCATAATAAGCCGGTAATCATCAATGGCTCTGGCGAGCAGACCCGGGACTTTGTTTATGTCCAGGATGTGGCCAGGGCTAATCTGCTGGCTCTTGATCGGGATATATCCGGCGAGATAAACATCGCGACCGGCAAGGAGGTCTCGGTGAATAAAATTTTTCAGGTTATACGGGAAATCACCGCCAGTAATGTAGATAACAATCACGGGCCCGCGAAGCCCGGAGAGAACTTCCGCAGTGTCCTGGATATAAACCGCGCAAGGAAAGAACTTAACTGGAAACCAGAGGTAGCACTGGAACAAGGCATCAAACTCACTGCTCAGTTCTTTCGCAGAATGTAAAAACCTTGAGAATTTTTTCAATGCGATTTCATCATGATAAAATATCCAAAGGAGGGTATAAAATGCGATTTTTGTGTTTAACCTTCTTGGCACTGATCCTGATTTCCGGCCCGGGTTTGATCTCTAGTGCTCAGGCCGTCTGTCCACAGCCGGTAACGAACACCAACCCGTTTGTTAACCTGCCCTGTCTCACGGATGATCCGCGCTGGGCCAAGGCCTTCTCCCTTTGGGACAAGCGTGCGGACGATGATGAATTAATGGCCGCAGTGCGCATCTTTGAATCCCTGGCAAAGGACAAGCCGGATTGTCTTGAGGCGCACTTATGGCTTGAGCGGTCGTATTACATGGCCGCGGTGCGCGCCAGGGGGCAGAAAAAGGAGGAGTGGGCTAAGAAGGCGGTTGCAGAAGCGGATAGAGCGCTCAAGCTGGACCCGGACAGTGGCTTTGCGCGCCAGTGGCGCTGGAGTGCGATTATTTTATCCCGCCAATTTACCGAGAAGGAGTTCCATGAGATACGAGATTTCAGCGCGAAGTATGCGCACCTGCGGGAGCTTCCTGTTCCGGAGGATGACCCTCTCTGGGCCAAGGCCTTGATCCACTGGGATGCGCGATACCGCTACGAGGAAGGGATCAAGGCGATTGCCGTTTTCGAGAAGCTTGAAAAGAGTTATCCGGATCGGATCGAGCCAAAGCTCTGGCTGTTGCGGTCAAACTACTGGATGCATTACATAGAGTCCGAGGAAAAAGACAAGGCCCGCTGGTGCAAGATCGCAACGGAATGGGGACACAAGGCACTGGAGATGGAGCCGAGGAACCCCGCGGCAAATTACCTTACCGCAAGTGCCCTGGGCCAGTATGGAACCCATACATCCTTCCTGAACTATGTGCGACACTCCCTGGAGATAGCCCAGAGGCTGACCGTGACGATGGAGGAGGACCCGAATTACTATTACGGCGGGATTTCCCAGTATCTGGCGCTTGCCATAGCCCGTGCAGGCACTGTGGTTGAAAAGACATTGGCGATTGTGGGTTTTGATATGGACTTGATCCTTCGGAGCACGATCTTCGCCTCGAAAAGAGAGCCGCGCTACCTGCGCAATTTCTACGCCCTGGGAGAACTCTACATCAAACAGGGCAGAATGAGCGAGGCCAGGGAGATGCTCGAGATAGTAATCAATTCAGACCCCGCAGAACTGTGGCAAATGGAACCGGAAAACAGGATCGTACAAAAACTGGCAAAAAAGCTTCTGAATGAGCAATTCAATGACTAAATCCACCGTAATTTTTGATGTCAAAGCTTCGCCATCCTCCAGGAAGTTCGTATAAATTTCTGGACATTCCCCAAAAATCACCCTGATCCCTCTGTAACTCAAATGGGTGTAAGGATTTTTTGATTTCAACAAGTGTAAGAGCCGAAAAACTTGTGCCGGCCAGCTACCCATAAAGGATTATGAAAATCAACGACCAGG
>Ga0190359_1002071_pt1 | contig 12151 bp, 9 predicted proteins | sample 48721823_MG_FD_161269 | JGI IMG/M metagenome (GOLD analysis project Ga0190359, IMG submission 161269) | Hydrothermal vent microbial mat bacterial communities from Southern Trench, Guaymas Basin, Mexico - 4872-18-2-3_MG | ecosystem: Environmental > Aquatic > Marine > Hydrothermal vents > Microbial...
TCTATTGAGGGCATTTTTTACATCAATTTCTTCAATATCAGCAGGTTTTATGAGGGGGAAGTATTCCTCATAAATAACTTCTCTCTTTACCAGTTTCAAAAATTCCATGACTAAATTGTAAAGTCTTCAAGACGAAAGGTAAAAAATCCATTCCTTGACTGTATATCTCGTTAATTTTAACATATTTAAAAAGGAGTAGGGAGATGGCAACCATTAGACCTTTTAGAGCTTTGAGACCCAGAAAGGAGCTTGCAGATAAAATTGCGTCGCCCCCTTATGATGTAATAAGTACCGAAGAGGCAAAAGAAATAGCAAAGAATAATCCCCTCAGTTTTGTAAGGATAATAAGACCAGAGGTGGATTTTGAGCATAAGGTAGACCCCCATTCGGAGGAGGTTTACAGAAAAGGAAGAGAAAATCTTGAAAATTTTATAAAAGAGGGGTATCTCTTTCAAGATGATAAGCCCAGATTTTATGTCTACAGGCAGACAATGGGAGAGCACACACAGGTGGGCCTGGTGGCGTGTCTTTCCTGTGAGGAATACGAAAAAGGGATCATAAAAAGACATGAATTGACGAGGGAAGAGAAGGAAATAGACAGGGCAAAGCATATAGAGTTACTGGGTGCACAAACTGGTCCTGTATTTATAACATATAGATCTCTTGAAGAGATAGATAGTCTCATCCTTGAAGGAACCAGAGGTGAGCCTGAATACGATTTTGAATCTGATGGTGTAAGGCATACATTTTATGTAATAGAGGACGAGCAACATATTAAAAAAATTATAGATGCTTTCCAGGAAATTCCGGCTTTGTACATCGCCGATGGGCATCACAGATCTGCCGCTGCAGCCAGGGTTATGCACTGGAGAAAGGAAAGAAATAAAAATCATACAGGAGAAGAGGAATACAATTACTTCCTTACTGTTATATTTCCACATAATCATCTGCGAATTCTTGATTACAATAGAGTTGTTAAGGACCTCAACGGATTGAGCAAGGAAGAATTTCTGAAAAAAATTCAGGAGCGATTCGATATTGAGGAGAAGGGAGCCACAGGAAACCCTTATAAACCAGAAACTCCACACACTTTTGGAATGTATCTTGACGGTAAATGGTACAAACTTACAGCAAAGTCCACTATTGTGGATGAAGAGGACCCCATAAAAAGCCTTGATGTTAGTATATTACAAGAACATCTCCTGGATCCCATATTGGGTATAAAGAATCCAAGGAAGGATAAGAGGATAGATTTTGTAGGAGGTATCAGAGGCCTTCACTGGCTTGAGAAGTTGGTGGATGAAGGGAAGTTCAGGGTTGCCTTCTCCATGTATCCTACCACAATGGATCAGCTTCTCAAGGTTGCTGATGCAGGCCTTATTATGCCTCCCAAATCCACATGGTTTGAACCAAAATTGAAAAGCGGTCTGGCTGTTCATCTGTTGGACTGAAAAATTTTGAGGAGGTAGTTATGCAACTTGAATTAACCGATAAGGAAGTTGATGTCTTAAAAATTATCTTAAAGGAAGAAATAATGAATCTGAGAGCCGAAATAAGAAAAGCAGCTCTTGGAGATTATAAAAAAGAATTAAAGGAGAAAAAGGAAATCCTCAAAGCCATTCTGAAAAAACTTGGTGAGGAGATTTAATTTCCTTCTATAACTATTTTTGAAAAATCGCCATAAAGATTGAAAATAGACCTTACATAATATAATAAAGAAAGTCTGTTGTGCCTTATATTTCTGTCCGCTGTCATAACAAAAACATTATCAAAGAAGCGATCTATGGGATCCTTTAATTCCATAAGGAGGCTCAATGCACCACGAAAATCCTCTTTTTCAATACATTCCTTTATTCTTGGTTCAAGTTTGCAGGCCTTTGAATAAAGTATTTTTTCTTCTTCTTTCTCGAAGAGTTCCTCTTTTACTACTGGTTCACCCTCCAACTTTTCCAGAATATTGGCGACTCTTTTCTGTCCGACGGCAACCTTTAGGAACGAATCCATATCTTTTTTATAAAGTTCATTCAAGTGATGGGCCCTCTGCATAAGGTTGTACAGGTCCAGCCCCCCCGAATTTATCACACAATCGACCAAATCGTACCTTATACCCTCTCGCTCCTCAAGATAAAATTCAAGTCTTTCCAGTATTATACCTGTAGCTCTTTCTGACACTTCCTCATCTGCCTCGAGTGAAGAAGCTGCTATACGTATAGCCTCCTTGAGATTAAAACGAATAGCTAGTTTTTTAATGATTTCAAACAAACCATATATGAGTCTCCTCAGTCCAAGAGGATCCTGAGAGCCTGTCATCTCGTAGCCGGTTTTTAAAATCGCTACTATGGTATCTATTCTGTCAGAGATGCCTACAATAGCGGCTTCTTTTGACTCTGGAAGCATATCTCCAGGGAATCTTGGAAGATGATGCTCAAAGATTATTCTCGCTGCTTTTTCCTGAATCCCCTGTCTTAGGGCATATTCCATACCTATTATTCCTTCCAGTTTTGTGAATTCCTTCCCGTCTCTGATCATTAATGTGGTAAGGTCTGTTTTTGATAGCCAAAGTCCCTCTTTCAAGATATTCATATCTAAAGGCGTGTTGAATCTCGCTATGTATTCTGCTATCTTTTCCATTCTTTTGAGTTTGTCATAAACAGAACCAAGTCCCTCTCTGAATACCACATACTTGAGTTCCTCTATTCTTTCTTTTAGGCTCTTTTTAAGATCTTCACGGGCATAAAATTCTGCATCTTCAAGTCTCGCTTTCAGGACTCTTTCCAGTCCAGGTCTAATTATATCTGAATATTTCTCCAGGTTGTTAATGCCCGCTGCAAAATATGGTGCCAGTCTTCCATCAGGGTATTTCAGGGCAAAATACCTCTGATGCTGTTTCATGGCTGTTATAACAACCTGTTCTGGAAGATCAAGATATCTCTCATCAAATTTTCCAAGTACAACCCCTGGATATTCTAAAAGATTTGCAACTTCATTCAGGAGTTCCTCATCTTTAACAAGTTTTAATCCCTTTTCTTCTGCAAATGCCTCGAGTTTTTGTTTTAGCATGTCTTTTCTTTTCTGGAAATTTGGTATTACAAAGTTCTTTTCAAGAGTTTCTTCGTACAAGGAAGGCTTGTTAACAATAATTTTGCCTTTACTCAACAATTTGTGTCCAAATGTGATTTTATCTGATTTTATATCTGCAAATTCAATTTCAATTACTTCGCTATCAAAAAGTGCAAGTATCCATCTTATTGGTCTTGCAAAACGAAATTCATCGTACCATCTCATACTTTTTGGAAATTTTATGGAGTTGATGAACTCTACAAGTCCACTCTCAATGAGTTCCTTTGAAGGTTTCCCCCCCTCCTTTATTTTACATGCAATGTATTCTCCCTTTTCCGTTTTCACCACAAAGACATCTTTCGTTTGAACTCCACGGGATTCTGCAAATGCAATTAAAGGCTTACGGGGATTTCCATTTTCATCAAAGGCTACCTTTTTGGGAGGTCCTGTAACCACAATCTCCCATTCTTCCTGTCTTTCTAAAATTCCCTGGACCAGTATAGCAATTCTTCTTGGGGTTGCGAAGGTTTTTATCTCTTCAAATTTTATCCTCTTATCTTCCAAAAATCCCTTTATCTTCTCTTCCAGATTTCTGGTTGCTGGTAGGATGTAAGATGCAGGTATTTCTTCAGTACCTATCTCAAGAAGGAATTCACTCATTTTCTTCCTCCAGTTTGAGGTAAAGTAATGCTGCCTTTTTAGCCAGTTTTCTCACCCTCTGGATGTATGCAGCACGTTCTGAAACAGATAACGCTCCTCTGGCATCAAGTATATTAAAAGTATGGGAGAGCTTGACTACCATATCATAACCAGGGAATAAAAGCCCCCTGTCTAGAAGTCTATGTGCCTCTTCCTCATATTTTTTGAAGAGCTCCAAATGGAAATTTACATCAGCCTCTTCATAATTATAAACAGAGAATTCATATTCAAATCTTTTGTACACATCTCCCCATTTTACCCCTGGAGCCCAAACGATATCGAAAATAGAATCAACATTCTGAACGTACATGGCAATCCTTTCAAGACCATAGGTTAATTCCACAGGAATGAGATCCAGGTCTATTCCACCAACCTGCTGAAAATAAGTGAACTGGGTGATTTCAAGTCCATCGAGCCACACTTCCCATCCAAGCCCCCAGGCTCCAAGGGTAGGAGATTCCCAGTCGTCCTCCACAAATCGCACATCATGTTTTTCCAATTCAATTCCAAGGGCGCGCAGAGAATCAAGATAGATATCCTGTGAGTTATATGGTGCAGGTTTTAGTATCACTTGGAATTGATGAAATTGCTGGACTCTATTTGGATTTTCAGCATATCTTCCGTCTTTTGGACGTCTTGAAGGTTCAACATACGCCACCTTCCAGGGTTTTTTGCCTAGAGAGCGTAGAAAAGTATGAGGATTGAAGGTTCCTGCACCAACTTCAGAATTATAGGGTTGCGCAATTACACATCCCCTCTCTGCCCAGTAATTTTGCAGCCTCAAAATTATATCCTGAAAGGTCAGCATGGGTTTATTATACAATCTTTAAGTGGTTGCTTCAATTTTAGACAGGCTTCATGATTATATATGTTGAAATGGAAAAAATTTCGCCTGGGGTTTCTTGAAACCAACTGTTATGTAATTTATGATACAGAGACAGGAAATGGTATCATTGTTGATCCTGCCATTCCCTCAGAAGATGTGAAAAAGTATATTGAAAAAGAAGGTGTTAAAATTCAATACATTATCAATACTCATGGGCACTTTGATCATATCGGTGGGAACTCTTACTTTAGAGATCTCACAGGTGCAAAGATAGCCATCCACAGGGAGGATGCCCATATGCTTACAGATCCTCTCAGAAATCATTCTGAATGGACTGGCGTGGGGGTAATTTCACCTGCCCCGGACATTATTTTTGATAATGAAGAAGAATTGAATATGCAGGGAATTACATTGAAGATTATCCACACTCCGGGTCATACTAGAGGCAGTATTTGTATTCTTGTCAATAATGAATTAATACTTACCGGTGATACCCTTTTTTATAATTCCATAGGAAGAAGCGATCTCCCCGAAAGCGCCCCTGAGAAGATGAAGAAGTCACTTGATAAGATAAAAAAACTGTCTCCCCATTTGTGGGTACTTCCGGGGCATGCCGCACCTGCGAAACTTGCAGTAATCCTGGAGAAGAATCCCTATCTGGTGTAGATTATTCTCCTTATTTCCTCCCGTTCACCACCTCTGATTTTGAGAAAATACAGTCCTTCGTGGACGGGATTCAGCTCATACCTGCCATTTTCGGTAATATGGAGTGATTGAATCCTTCGACCAGCAACATCGTAGAGGGATACTTCAATGGGAGAATTAACAGCTTCTACATAGAGAATCAGTTTTTTTCTGGAGAATGTGTTGCAGTGAATCTTCCATTCTGCTCTCTTCACAGATTCTCTTATGGAAGTGGGGATAGACTTTTCCAGAACTTTAAATTCATCTACACCAATGTTAGAACCACCGCCGTCTCCTGTTCCCTCCAATTTGAATGATATAAAGGAAGCCTTACTATTAAGCACAATATAATGAGAAGTTACGGAATCCCAGCTGGATGATGTCGAAAGAACAGTATCCCTGATCCATGTGTTACCCTCATCCAGGGAATAATAAATCGTGAGTGAGTCATCTCCGTCCGAATTATGATAGAGTAGGGTATAATACACTGTATCCTTTTCCACTTTGAAAACGGGTGTGATGAGAGAAGCTACTGTCCCATTGGCACTACCTGTGGTGTTGAAATAGGAAAGATTTCCATTCAGGGAATCCATACCGGCATCTTGAGCCGAGCCGAATAGCCATTCGGAGCCTGTTGAACTCCAACCAGGAGGTATAAGGCCTTCTTCAAACCCTTCTCTGAAAGTCACATTTTCAGGTAGAGGAACCTCTCTCAGGAAAATGTCATCTACAATAAGATAAAATTTATCAATTCCCGCATTGCGTATCCCAATATAAATCGTGTCCCCTCTGTATTTATCCAGTCCAAAAGTTATACGGTAATATAGAGTATCCGGAAGTGAGGATGCAAAAACCAGTTCCATGGTATCAGATGGGGATTGAGAACCAAGAACCCATACTTCAAGGCTTTCTGGATACGAAGAACTAATAGATCTTGCGAATAGACCAAAAGATGTGCTGTTTTCGTACAACACAGGAATAGGAGGGGTTATTAACCAGTCATCATTCCCAGAAGGATTCCATCGGGAAGCAGTAAAGTAAAAGCCGGTGTGGGTATAATTACTTCCGCTGTACCAATCCCATGTATGCCCATCTCCATCACCATCCCATACAGTCCAGCCAGGTGGAGGAAAAGAGTCTATAAATTCAAGTCCCTGGGCCCAGGCAGAATAGGAAGGAAATACATATATGGTGTACGCAAAGGTATCATTTTCAGGAACAGCGTCCTGAGGGAGTGCGGTCCAGGACTTTATATGCATTATTTGTTCAAAATAAGGAGTGAATTCAACGGTGGTATATTTCTCCTTTTTAATTCCGATGGACAGGGTATCAGTGAAGATATCCGATTCCAGAATGTATGTGACCGGGACATTTTCATCGTAGTTTCCGTAATTCTTGAAATAGTAGAAAACTGTATCCGTTTCATCCACTGTATAAGGATAGCTCAGAAAGCTGAAGGCAGAAGCGCCTGCATCATGTATCTTTTCGTAATGTCCCACAGCTCTGATATTAAAATCAGCATCAGTAAGATAATAAAAATGCTGTCCATCATAAACACCACTCATGGTATCGGGATCGCTGCCATCGTCGAAGGTCACCTGTGGTCCGGTAAGAGTGTCTGCAGGGACATAAAACATAAGATAGAAATCATTGGTAAAATGCAGCGGGTCATCCAGCGTTACCTCATTCCAGCCAATGTGTCCTGAGAAGGGTTTCTTTGCCTTAAGATTTCCATAAATATCATATACCAGTAGAGAACATGTAGCGGAAGCTGAGAGAGAATAGAGAAAGATAAGACCGGATGTGAGCGTCCACGTTGAGTCTACGAGCTTGGCAGAATCAAGGTCAAAGACGCAGAAGTAGTACCTGAAAGTGAAACCATCATAGGATGTTGGAGAACCATCATAGTGGAGTGTATCCGCATCCGCTTTTAACTTTGTTTTAAAAAATTTTTGGTTTAAAGGTATGGCTTTTGGGGAGTTTATGTTAATTGTTCGTAATTGAAATTTTCTATCAGGATATCCGCGGATTTCCAGTGTCTCATGTTTCGCTCTCAAATCCAGTACCCTATTAATTTGTCTCTCTGTTCTTGCAGTAATCAACGCATTTAAATTCATTAATATTACTAATACAATACTGTACATGGTACCCCCCTTGGTAACCTCTTTATATATAAAATAAATTTATTTTAATGTCAAATTTTTGGTTAGCAATACGATTAAAATAATTTTTTGATGTAAAATGCTAGCAATAGTGAAAATTTATTCTTTGAAGCTTTTATACCAGGAGATAAATCTTTGAATCCCTTCTTCAAGATTTACTGAAGGGGTGAAATTTAGGATTTTTTTCATTTTTTGAATATCCCCAATTCTTCTCCGTACATCTTCGTAGTTCTTGCTAAAAGAAGAATAGGGAATATATTTTAGTTCCAGTTTATATTTTGTTCCGCTAAACCTGTGAATTAATTTTGCAAGTTCGATAATCGAGATTTCTTCTTCAGTACCTATATTAATAATCTCATTTTCGGCCTCTTTTATAAAGATTGCCCTAACCACAGCCTCCACTAAGTCGTCTATGTACACGAAGCTCCTTTTCTGATTCCCATCTCCATGGATAGGCACAGGTTTGCCTTCCAGGATATTCTTTAAAAATACTCCGGTTGGTCCTCCCCACCAGTCCATATGTTGCCATGGCCCATAAACACCGAAGAATCTAAGAATAACCACTGGAATTCCATATTCGTCATTGTATGCAAAGGCAAGGTGTTCATTGTAAATTTTTGAGACGGAATAGGACCAGCGTCTCGATGTTGTGGGACCAAGAAGGAGATTTCCATCCTCTCTCAAAGGAAATTCTTCACTTTTACCGTACACATCAGAAGTGGAGGAAAGAATAAACTTTGCTTTGTTGATTCTGGCTATCTCGAGAAGATTTTCACATCCCTTTACATTGCGCTTCAGGGTATTCATGGCACTTGTGTAGCGGGGTATTTTATGAGCCACAAAATCCATTACAACATGGATGTCCTCAGCAACTTTTGCGAGCTTGGCATAATCCAGGACATCTATTTTATAAAAAGTAAATTTAGGGTTTTCAGTACGACCTTCCAGTCTTCTCAAATCACCCCTTTCGAGGTTGTCCACAACAATAACCTCATGGCCTTCATCAATCAACCTCTTGGCTACCTGGGACCCTATGAAACCTGCACCACCTGCAATTAGGATTCTCATTGCCCTATTATAAATCAGGAGAAGCGCTCCTTCAAAAATGCTGCATATCTCTCAGAAAGATTTTCGTAACTGTAAAAGGCTCTAACCTCCTGAGGAGGTAAGGGCAGTTTTTTGTTTTCGAAGCTGCTCCATATCCTGTACAGGGTATCTAGTATTTCGCTTTTGTTTACAGGGTCACATACAAATGCATTTATTCTTTTAAGAAAATCCTGAACCCAGCCCGGTGGAACAGTTGCCAGAATGGGTCTTCGGGTCCCCAGATATTCGAAGAGTTTACTGGGCATAATCAGATCGTATCCAGGGCCTGGTGTCGTGAGGAGCCAGAGAATATGGGAAGATCTAATAAATTTGAGAATTTCACTGTGAGGAATGTATGGGATTAATTCTATGTTCTCTTTCGGTATGCTGGATGCAAGGTCCAGTATTCTGCTAGATTTAGTTCCCACAAGAATTAGTTTGACATTTTTATTTCCTTTTTTTATAAATTCATGGAAGGCTTCGAAAAAGACTCGTGGGTCTTTGTGGATACCAAATAAACTTCCAAGGTACAAAATTTTAAGTGGTGGATTGTAATCAATTTCCCCGATATCCTTCATCTCATCTTCTTCATAACCAAAGGTTATTACTTCGATTTTGTGGGATTCCAAGAAAGGATACCTATGAAGGAGTCTGTATTTCATGGGGTAGGTCACCACTATTATGCCTCTTGCTCCTTTCATAAGCGATTCTTCTGCTTTGTCAGTGAGATTTTTCTGCCAGAATGTGGGATACATTCCATAGAGATCATCACTCCATGGGTCCCACATATCCAGAATATAGGGGAGTTTATGGAGCTTGTTAGCGAGAAGTCCAAGTACCAATGAGCTGAAAGGGGGTGCCTGAACTACCATACCATGGGGTTTGAAATTTTTAATTATTTTACTAATCTGGGGTAGGGCATTAATTAACCAAAGAATTCTAGAATCAGGCCATATAAAATATCTGAAGGGCTTTTTCCCCTTCTCTTCGAGAAATTCTGCGTTTTTTAAGAAAGTCGAAGGTTCCAGGGCTTTGGGTCTGAAAATTACAAGGTCTTCGGGCAATTCTCTGAGAAAGGACTCATCTCTTTTTATAAAGGTGTAATCTCTTGCAGTGAGAATCAGAGGTTCAACACCGTGTTCCCTAAGTCGTTTTATAATTCTAGTGGTCCTCTTAACGCCGGTTGCATAGGCATTGGGCGGAAAAAAATAGGAGACAAAGAGGATCCTCATAGCCAGCTCCAGGGTACTTTTGCCCGCTTTTTGGGTGGCATGCAGCTGATGTTATCTAGATTTTCCAATTTTTCAAGAAATTTGCCCAAATTTCTTTCCCAGTTGGCCTTTTTCTGTATGATTTGTATATTCATGTCGATAGCCTTTCTAAACCAGGAGATATTTTCCATAACATTCATTATCTTTCCCGCAAGATCATGGGCATCCATAGGATTAAACAGGTATCCATTTATACCGTTGATTATCCACTCTCTATTGGCCTGTATGTCAGATACAACCGGAACACAGCCTGTGGCCATTGCCTCAAGGATGGACACAGCTGTAGAATCTGATAGGGATGCTGAGACGAAGATATGGGCTTTAGAGAGAATTTCCACAAGTTGTGGTAAGGGTATAAATCCTGTAAATTCCACATTGTCTTTCAATCCCATTTTATGAACCATTGTATGAAGTTCTGCTTCAAGAGTGCCGCCTGAGGCAAAGATAAATCTAAAATTTATTCCCTTTTTCTTAAGAATGCCGAGCGCTTCTATAATTGTTTCGTTATTATAAATCTTTTCAAGCTTTCTATGAGAGACCATTAACAGTTCATCTTTGATTTCCTTTTTAATTTCAGGAGTCAAAAACTCCTCTGTGACTCCATGGGGAAAATTCATTATTTTTCCTCTACATATCCCAAATTTATTTTCTAAAATCCACCCCATGATATCCGCGTCCACATGAAGCAGTGAAGCGTTCATGAAGATTTTTTTCAGGGTTAAAAAGTGGAAAAAACTCTTGCGCGGTGTCTCCAGTACATCGGGTCCCCATAGTGAGATAATATAGGGCCTGAAGCCCGAGAGCATGGCGAGAAGACCATAATTAGGTGCCATGTGGGCATGTATGATGTCTGGATTGAATTCTTTTATGATATTTTTTACCATTCCGAGCTTGGAGATGTATTTAAATGGGGACTTCCTGAATTCAGACTTTATGTGAAGGTAATACTCTTTTTCCTCTTTTGGAGGTTCCATACCAACAGCGAGGACCTTAATATCACTCTGCTGATAAGCCTTAATCCATCTTTCGGTATGATACGATGAAAGATCAGCCAGAAGTAGAATTCTCACATTCCTATTATAAGTTTATTTATATATACTGGCAATAAAAAAGTTTTTTGAATTAACCATAATAGGGTAATATAATTTTTCTATGAATTTACCTGTAAAATACAGACCTAAAAACTTTGAAGAAATTACCAATCAGCGGCATGTAGTTATAACACTTCAGAATGCCTTAAAATATCAAAAAATTTCCAATGCTTACCTTTTTGCAGGACCCCGTGGGGTGGGTAAAACCACCACAGCAAGAATTTTTGCCAAGGGTCTTAATTGTGAAAAGGGTATAACCTCTCATCCCTGCGGAGAGTGTGGAATATGCAGGGAGATTGATGATGGCAGAAGTGTGGATGTTCTTGAAATTGACGGAGCCTCCAACAGGGGAATCGACCAGATACGAGAGTTAAGGGAAAATGTGAGATTTACGCCTGTAAGAGCAAGATATAAAGTAATAATCATAGATGAAGTTCATATGCTCACCACGGAGGCCTTCAATGCACTCCTAAAAACACTTGAAGAACCTCCACCCCGAGTGGTTTTTATTCTCGCCACCACTGAACCCCGAAAGGTTCCGGATACAGTGAAGTCGAGGACCCAGAGATTCGATTTTAGACCACTTTCTTCTCTGGATATCAAGAAAAGGATTAAAGAGATAGCTGAAAAAGAGGATATAAGGGTTGAATCTGAAGAGATTTTTGATATTATTGCAGAAGCTGCAGATGGCAGTCTCAGGGACGGCATAGCTCTTCTTGAGCAGGCATATATCTTCTCAGGAGATGTTATCACTGTTACCCATCTTAAGGAGCTTGTGGGACTTATAGGAAAAGAGGTATATCTCAAATTTTTTGAATATTTTAAAAAGGGTGATAAGAAGGCTGTTGTGGAGCTTCTGGATGAGCTTGTAATGCAGGGATACAGCTTAGAGGATTTCCTGAGAGGATTCACCGAGGCACTGGATAGGCTGCTCAGGGTGAAGTTGGGTATTGAAGAAAATGGTTATGAAAGTATTGCAGGACGTTTTACAGTCTACGAGATTATGCTTATGTTAAAAATTGCCAAAGATATGGAAGAAAGCCTAAAATATAGTAAAAATCCAAGAGTATTCTTTGATTTTCATCTTTTAAGATTGACTTCACTGATGTCAGAAATAGATTTAAACCAGGTGCTGGCCAGAGGGAATATTTACATAACTTCAGGGGCCAATAACATGAATTTTAATAATAACCACTACCGTAACAACAATCAGGAGATGGAAGATTCGCTTAAAAAGAAAATAATAGAGAAACTGGGGTTAAAGGAGGTTAA
>Ga0190359_1002076_pt1 | contig 12135 bp, 13 predicted proteins | sample 48721823_MG_FD_161269 | JGI IMG/M metagenome (GOLD analysis project Ga0190359, IMG submission 161269) | Hydrothermal vent microbial mat bacterial communities from Southern Trench, Guaymas Basin, Mexico - 4872-18-2-3_MG | ecosystem: Environmental > Aquatic > Marine > Hydrothermal vents >...
TTTTTCCTTGTTTGTGGCTTCAAGAAATAGAGGGTCATGCTGAAATTCAAATGGTAATTCAGGCAGAGGATCAGGGAGAAGAAACGAAATAGGTTTCCGCACAATTGTTTTACAGGCGTAACCGAAATGCTGATAAAAACTATCATTGGCGGAAACGATCCGATGTTCTCCATCGAAAATAACAAGAATATTTTTTGTGTCCCGGTTCATGGTTTTCTCTCAATCCTTCGCTGCAAATCGAATTACAGCCTGCGCGATTTTGTTTATCGGAAGCACATGCTCTGCTGCTCCCAGTTTAACGGCTTCTCCAGGCATGCCCCATACAACGCTGGTCGCTTCATCCTGCGCGATGGTTACGGCGCCGTTGTTTTTCATGTTAAGCAGTCCGTTTGCTCCGTCGGCGCCCATTCCTGTAAGAATAACGCCCACCGCGTTGCTTCCAACATATTTTGCAGCCGAATCGAACATAACTTCAACGCTTGGCCGTTGATGATGCACGGGCGGACCCGGTATGATCTCGACATGATAACGCGCGCCGCTTCGTTTGACTAACATATGAAAATTGCCGGGGGCAATAAGCGCAGTTCCTGGAATGACTGAATCGCCGTTCTCAGCCTCCTTGACCGTGATCTCGCATAGACCGTTCAGGCGCTCCGCGAATGATTTTGTGAATTTTTCCGGCATATGCTGAACTATGACGATGCCGGGCGAATTGGCCGGCATCGAAAGAAGCAGTTGTTCTATCGCGACAGTTCCGCCTGTAGAAGCGCCGATTGCAATTATTTTATTGGTTGTACGCGTAAGCGATAATTTCTGCGCAGCGCCGGTTGACTGCACCTTTCGCAGCTCCGCATGTTTTTTCATATCGATCCGGGCTGCGGCCCTTATCTGATCGATAAGAATATTGGCAACGTCGCCGACCGTATAAGCCTCGCCGGGCTTGCAGATTACATCGACGGCGCCGATCGATAACGCCTCAAGAGCCAGAGCGCTTCCCTCCGGCGTCAGCGAACTCACAATAATTGTAGGCATGGGATGATAAACCATGATTTTTTTCAGGAACGTAATGCCGTCCATGCGCGGCATCTCGATATCCAGGGTCATGACATCGGGATTGAGCGAAAGTATTTTATCGCGCGCCACATATGGATCAGGCGCTGTACCGACAACTTCCATATCGCCGGCCCTGGAAATCTCCGCGCTGAGGACCTGGCGTACCACAGCGGAATCATCAACTATCAATACTTTTGTCTTTATCAAATGAATCTCCTTCTTTGACGGTCAGTATCACGTTAAGTATCATGCCTTCGCAATTATACATTAATACATTGTCCGACATATTATTGAATTCAAAAGGACATGCCCGGAAATATATTGGCACAGAGAGCCGGAACAGCGCCTGTCTGCCGTAAAGCAACAGAATCATTCTGCCGGTTAAGATGTTTGCAAGTTCCTTGAAAGAATCGATAACCCGCTCCGGCGGGAGACTATCATATCCATCCGTACCAAGCATGTTGCCGGCAATGGTTCGAGCGAGTTCATCGCCTGCACAGATGTAAATATTGCCTTCTGCTGATCCGCTGTAAGATATGTGCGCCCAATGCGGCTCAACAGACAAACCCTCTGTGGCATCCTGATCCGTTGCAGGTTCCGCCAGCATGAATGTGGCATCCTGAATCACCCGGCCGATTTCAGTGTGAATAATATTTAAACGTTCTTTCGGAATCATTGAATTCCCCTTCCGAGAGATATTGCAATTGAATCTCTGATTTGTTCCGGGAAAAACGGCTTTTGCAGAATATCCACAACGCCCATCGTCTTGAGTTCTTCCTTTTGTTTTTCAGAACCCTGAGTGGAAACGACAATGACCGGCAATGCATTGAACTCCCGCCGCGACCTGATTTCCTTTATGAGCGAATAACCGTCCATAACAGGCATGGACAGGTCCGTTATCACGAGATCGATCCATTTTTTATTCAGAATGTTTAACGCTTCTTTCCCGTTATTGCACTCTATAAATTCCCGCACCGGAATTTTCGCGATAATAAATACTTTTTCGATTATGTCCCGGATGGTGCTCGAGTCGTCTACGATCATTATACGGTATTGCATACGCTTTCTTCCTTTTTATAAATTGAATCTTTTGCCATTATTGGTGAACCATGTCTTGCCGTTTTCCACGTCAAGAAAGAGCGTTCGCGGCAGGCTTCCGCCTGCATCTTCAGCCGCGATAATGATCTGATTCTTCCATAGCAGCCTGCGCGTAATGGTAACGTTCTGGCTTCCGATGTCTGAAGAAACGCCGCGCAACACCGATGCGCCGCCCGCCATTACAACCCGCATATTTTCCTTTTTTGCGCCGGCCTTGTACATTTTACGGAATAAAAGCGGAATGCCTGCGTCACCGAACATATATGGGTTCAACCGCGCTTTTTCCGGATCCCCGGAAGAAAGCGGAAGCATGAAGTGTATCATTCCGCCGATTCCCGCGTCCATATCATACACTGCAAGCCCGACGCATGATCCGAGAGCATGCGTCATGATCACAGAGTTTATATCTGTTGAGATTTTCATGTCCGCCACATCAACAATAATCTTCCTTTTTGCGACAGACCTTGATTCAGGTGTATCATATCGGGTCATGTTTATCAATTCACCATCTTTCATACTTTTATTCCTGACCGCGGAATTGGATCCTAATCTTTTAAGTAAACCGATGGCAGAACGCGTTTAAGATCGGAATTAAGCATACCCGCAAGGCCCTCGGAATGGCCAACAAAAAGAAATCCGCCGGGCCTCAGCAGCCGGTGCGCTTCAGCAAGCAATGCGCTCCGTACCGCATTGTCAAAATAGATCATCACGTTTCGTATGAAAACGGCGTCAAAGGGGCCGGACATTGGAAACGGCGGCCGGGCAAGGTTAAGGCGGGCAAAAGTCACACGGTTTCTGAGTTCCGCATTAACCCTGTATGCATTTGTCCTGCCGCGGCCGACAGGTTCAAGGTATCTGTTGCGGTATTTTAGCGGAATGCTCTCCGGGTTGTCTATCCTGTATTCCGCAGTCTCGGCCCGGGCAAGCATCTCGGTACAGATATCGGTCGCAAGTATCCGGTAATCAACCTGATATGAGGAGCACTTATCATGCATGATCATGGCTATCGAATAGGGTTCTTCGCCGCTGGAGCTTGCCGCACACCAGACTCTGAATTTCCGTTTTCCCTTCTTTAACCACTCATCGATCTGTAAAGACAGAAATTCGAAATGCTGAGACTCCCTGAAAAAATGGGTTACATTAGTTGAAACCGCGTCGATCAACGCGACCATTTCGGTCCCTTCCGGATCTTCGGTAACTTTCTGATAATATGCCTTGAAATCGGTCAGGCCGAGAATCCTCATTCGTCTGCCGATACGGGAGACAAGAAGGGATTCCTTCTTCTCTCCGATAGTAATGCCGCTCTGTTGGTAGATAAGATTCCGAAATCGCACAAAAGTTGATCTGTCCAATTATATCTCTCCACTATGACAAAGTACCGGAGCCGTAGAAAACTCCGGTATCTGAACCGTGAAAGATTTAAAATTCCGCCAGTTTTTCGTCGTCGTCCAATGGTATCGGATTCACGCCGGTATTTACCGCGGCAAGGGTTTGTTTTTTAGCGCCGTCAACCGGTTTGTCAGCCTGCTTTGCCGTATAAGCGGATGTTACGTGATGGTGGAGCGCGGAACCGGTTTTTACATTCTGTCCACGGGACACAGCGCTCAGTTCAAACTGGTCAACCATACTCTGAAGCTCCTCAGCCTGCGAACTGAGTTCCTCAGCCGCGCTTGCGGATTCTTCAGAATTGGCCGCGTTCTGCTGCGTCACCTGGTCAAGCTGCGATACCGCAACATTGATCTGATCGATTCCCTTGGCCTGCTCTGCAGATGCGGCGGCAATCTCGGCGATAAGATCATTGACCTTCTTGTTGCCGACAAGTATCGAATCAATAGCCTTCCCTGCTTCATCGGTGATCAGTACGCCGTTATTTGAGTTGTTGACCGATTCCTGAATCATGTCTGCGGTGTTTTTAGCGGCTTCCGCGCTGCGTTGGGCAAGATTGCGGACCTCTTCCGCCACTACCGCAAAGCCCCGTCCCGCTTCGCCGGCGCGCGCCGCCTCCACCGCCGCATTGAGAGCCAGGAGATTGGTCTGCATGGCGATTTCATCGATAGTCTTGACGATCTTAGCTGTCTGATTGGATGACTCCTTGATTGTCTGCATTGCCTCGAGCAATTTCTTCATCAGATCGGCCCCGTTTTCCGCGTTCCGGTTCGCTTCATCAGCCAGATTTTTCGCCTGCAGCGAATTATCAGCATTCTGCCTGGTCATGGAGGTCATCTCCTCGAGACTGCTCGAAACCTCTTCAAGCGAACTCGCCTGCTCGTTTGCTCCCTGCGAAAGAGTCTGCGCGCCGCCGGCGATCTGCCGGCTTGCGGAGGAGACTTGAATGGTGGCTTCAGCGACCTGAGAAAGCGCCTGGTCGAGCGCTTCAATGACAGTATTAATATTATTCTTCATTATCTCCAGGTCGCCCTTATATGTCCGCTGCATCCGTTTTCTCATGTTTTTATCGGATGCAGCCTGTAAAGTAGCGCCGCCGTCGTCAAGAATAAGGTATTGCAGTTGTTCGGCAAGCTCGTTACAGCATATTTTCAGGGTATTGTACGCGCCTTTATAATCGTTAACGCATCGCGCTTTTGTTTCGCCGGCAGCCAGTCTGTCCAGAACCCCGCCGATGTCCTTGAGCGGCGTTGCGACGCCTTCCATTGTGCGGTTGGCACCGTTGATGATCTCCGCGATATCTCCTTTGACCCTGCCTGCATCGCCCCGGTAATCCATGTTGCCCTGAACCGCGGCTGCCGCGATTTTCTCCATTTCCTGAACTACCATGCTGATCTGATTGCCCAGGTTGTTGGCCGCGACTTTGAGCACATTGTACGCGCCCCTGTAATCTGCGGAAACCTGCGCGCCCGAGTCGCCTGCCGCCAGTTTGTCCAGCGCCCCGCCGATGTCCTTGAGCGGAACAGCCATATTCCCGGCTGTATCATTCAGGCCTTTTACAATCGTTTGCCACGCGCCCTGGTATTTATTTATATCAGCGCGCTTATCAAGATTTCCCTGCGCCGACGCTTCGGCCATTGCCGCCGCTTCGGCGATAAGACCGTTCAGCGCCTCGATGAGCCGGTTGATGTTGTTTTTTATTTTATTGTAGTCGCCGCTGTATTTCTCCGTTATCTTTTCCGGAATATCTCCCTTTGAAATGCGATCAACGTATTCCGCCGCTACATTGAAAGGCGCCAGAAGCGCTTCGATAAGGGAATTGACGTTGTCGAGAATCTCTCTTGTTTCTCCTTTCATTTTTGACGTATTGATACGCCGATCTAGCTTGCCGTCCTTTATGGCCGAGGCAATCTCTTCGAACTCCTGCAGAACAGTTGCCAGCGCGTTACTTTTTGCGACTGACTTTTCGTTTACAAGCGTTTCCTGATCTTTGACAATGGTCATAATAACCCCTTTGAAAAGATTTAAAAGACTAATTATTTAAAAAGATGTAGTTAACGGGATTCGACTTTCCGATATATCGCAAAATGGTCGTCAGCTTTTCTGTAATACCTCCCTGCATAACCGGGTAATCCCCATGTCTGCTCAAAGCGCAACAGTCTGAAGGAATGCCCGGGGTTTGCCCATCCCTGAAAAAGAATAAAAAACGTCATATCATGCCTGCCGGTCTTCAATCCCTTGCTCGGATGCCAGAGCCGCCATTGCATTCGTGTCCGATACGGAAATGGCTTTATCGATATCCAGCAATATCTTGACGCTGTCAGCGATTTTTCCCAGGCCAAGGATAAAATCCGTATCAACAGCGGTGCCAAAAGAAGGCGTTTCCTGTATGTTCGAAGCTTCTATATCAAGCACTTCCTTTATTTCGTCGATCCTGATGCCTATGGTTATGGGCCGGCCTTCCGCGTCTGCGACCTGCACGACATTGATGCATGTCTTATCTGTGTCCTGTGTCGCCTCAAGACCGAACTTCCTGCGAAGGTCAAGCACCGGTATGACTTTACCACGCAAATTGATAACGCCGAGTATGTATTCCGGCGTTCGGGGGAGCCGCGTTATTTGCTGCATCTGGATAATCTCCTGCACTTTGAGTATCTGAAGACCGTACTCTTCGTTGCCAAGGCGAAATGTCAGGTACTTCCCCGCGAGCTCTTTCGATCTTTCCGAAATCTCTGTGGTGGATGCTGCGGTTGTTACATGATCCATGAAAACCTCCTTGGTTCTGGTTTTGATTTTTTTGTCCGGTTTCTATTCTGTTTTCCATCTTATGTTGTTTCAGCTCACTTCTGTTTGTTGAAACATTCGTATTGATATACCGGTGCTGCTTCAATGCGCAATCTGTCTTTTGACACGAGCGTTGCTCATATTGTCGCATCATCTTGCCGCCCGGCATTTTTACTTCGGCGATTGTCTGTGACAAGAATCTTTTTCACTTCCGGCAGCGGCATGACGACTAAAATGTTGCCCCTGTGCGGCGCAAAGAAATCGCTTTTCTCAAGCGTTGAAATATCGAGCGCTCCTGAAACCTTTTTTGCTTCCATTCTGATGCGGGCGGAATGATACAAAAGGTCAACTGTTGAGCCTGTCGGCATTTTTTTATTTTTGCCATATCAATCATCTACACCTCCTCACGCCAAGATCAGCCATGCGGATGATAGCTGCCGCGTCAAGGATCAAGCTGACGCTGCCGTCGCTCATGATTGCCCCGCCGGACACACCTTCGATGTTTCCGACGCCGCTGCCGAGTGATTTGATGACAACCTGCTGTTGACTTTCAATGGCGTCAACGCCTATAATGGCCTTCCCGCCGAAAGAATCCTCTACGATTATGCCGGCGGAAGCCAATTTGTCCTCGCCCCGCATTTTCTTATCAAAAATGCAGGCCAAATCAAAATAGGGCAGAAATTCTTCCCGCACCCTGACCATCCTGTTGTTATCTAGCAATCCATAAAAACTTTCTCTGGAAATTGTCACGCATTCAACGACCGAAAGTATCGGTACGAGATACCGATTCCCGTTGGAGTTTACTACGAGAGCGTCTACAATGGCGAGGGTCAAAGGGAGGCGTATGGTAAATGTCGTGCCTTTATGCTTTACTGATTGAATATCGACTGAACCGCGCAGTTCCGAAATATTTTTCCGGACAACATCCATACCCACCCCTCTTCCGGAAATCTCGGTGATTTTTCCGGCCGTCGAAAAACCGGCATCGAAAATGAACTGATAAATTTCCTGATCGCTCAGCCGCGCATCTTTCCGGCATAGTCCTTTTTCAACCGCTTTTTGCAATAAGACGTCGCGATCAAGCCCGCGGCCGTCGTCTTCAGTTTCAATAAAAACCCCACCACCGCGGTGGTATGCGCGCAATACGATCGTGCCGTTTTCAGGCTTTCCTGCGGCAAGACGCTCCCGGGGCGTTTCTATGCCATGATCCGCTGCATTGCGGATCATATGCATCAAAGGATCGCGGATATTTTCAACTACTGTTTTGTCCAGTTCCGTTTCCTCGCCTTCGGTCCTGAGGGTTATGGTCTTGCCATTCTTGATCGATAAATCACGAACTACACGGGCCATTTTCTGAAATGTCGGCTTTATGGATACCATACGCAGGGACATTGACTGCTCCTGTATGCTCCGCATGATAACCGCCGCCCTCTGCACTTTTTTCTGGTAAGTATGGGATTTGATGTTTTTTACCACAGGATCGTCGTTTAACATCGCCTGCGCAATCACAGCTTCACCTATTGAATCAATAAGCGCATCGAGTTTTTCCACTGAAATCCGTATGGTGTCGCTTATTGCCGTCGGGAGCTTTTTACTTTTCTGACGCGAAAGAGCGTTTGCCACTTTATAGGCTTTTACTCCGGCGTCTTCTACCAGTATCTCGCCGGTTTTCCGTGTATCGCCATTCTTCTGTTTTTTCAATGTCTGTTCCACTGTTCCCGCGTCGACGACTCCATCATTAACAAGTATTTCCCCGATATGGCTGCCCTGAACAGGCTGAATCCCACTCGTTTCATGCGCCCGGAAAATCCGTTCATCTCTTAATTCCCTGATGGTTTCTTCAAGACGCTCCGGTACATATGCCTCTTCGCCTTCGGCGCATTTTTTGACGGCCTCAAGCGTTTCCCGCAAAATGTCGGAGCCCCGAAGCAGCGTCTCGATGCGATGTCCCGTAAGTTGCGCGCTCCTGTCGCGTATCCGCGAGAGAACGTCTTCCATTGCATGGGCGAGCGACTGTACATGGGCTAATCCAAGAAAACCGGCTGAACCCTTTACAGTATGATATGCCCTAAATACCGTGTTAACCATCTCCCGGTCTTCAGGCGCCGATTCAAGATCGAGCAGCGCGATTTCCGAGTTGTGAAGCAACTCGACCGACTCGACAATAAACTCATCAAGAATCGAATTGTCTTCAATATGACCGAGATCTATACTGATTCGCGTAACGGGTTTATGGATGTTATTTGTTTCGTCCGGATTTTTTTTAAGCGGAATGGACGGCGGTGGCGGAAAATCACCCGATTCCAAGGCCATTTCCATGTTTTTCTGCAGAGCATCCCTGAAACCGATAAGATCCTGGATACTTATCTCGTCTTTGTTAATCGCCTCCTCAACCGAGTGTATTGCCTGCGAGTATTCCGGCAGCTCAAGAAAATTGAATTCTCCCTTCCAGGTATGAAGTATTCGGAGGATATCATTTCCGGAACCGCCAACTCCCTTTTCCATTTCGAGGAGCGCGGCTTCAAAGCTGTTTATCACTTCAATTTGGTTTTTTACAAAACGCCGCCTCAATTCCTGCAACTCTTTTTTGTCAAGTTTTCCTATTTGGTCATTGTCGTCTTGATTTGCGCTGGTATCGTTGTCCGGAACCTCGAGGCGGCAGCCGCGTTTCAAAGATTCATCAATGGACGCCACCGCATCGGCGATCGCGGTTGAGAGCCTGGAAATCCCGGTTTCGAAATCCACCTCGCCCAGAATTGTGCTCTGCAAAAGCGCGCAGGTACGCTCCGTCCATTTTACCAAATCCTTGGGACATACATCGCTTTTCGCAATCTCTTTCAGTTCTTCATCCATCCTTGCCAGTCCTGACAAGTCGGTATGATTTACAGACAGCAGAATTGATAAGCAATGATTAAGCCTGGCGCTTATTTCCTCAAGATTTGGAATCATGATACATATCTCCGTTGATCGCGGGCAAACTTAGCAAGATTATGGCTTATTACCGACGGAAACTCCATCGAATCAATTGTACCTGTCAGGCATATGTTTGCTCCTGCAATGCGAAGCGATTTTTCCAGTGCAAAAGAATTATTCTTTATTAGAACGACTACAGGCGCTGAACTTACCTGCCGTATCGCCGCAATCCTGTCGGAAGGTGAAAGAGAAAAGCTGGAAGATATGACCCACAGGAAAACTGAAAGGCGTGCCATCGTATCACTTGACAATAATGTATCCAGTTCATCTTCATTAAAGATGCGGTCAATACGATAGTCTCCGTTTCCGGCGCCGCGGTCAAACTCCCAGAAGGCGCTATCGTCATGGTGCGCCGCCATTAACAGAATCGGCCTGTTAAGATTCATTGCAACCATCCTCCTGCTCATTGGCGTTATAGAATACCGCAATAAAAATGCCAACAAGATTATGGTATTGACCATGCGTTACAACTCTTTGATAAATAAGTTGTTCGGGTTATCAGTTAAATTTTAAAAGGATATGCAGACTGGTGCGGGCAGTGTACGGAATCCGGCGCCTGTGTACGTAAAGGCTACATAAAAAGAGCGTAAAGAACCTTGTCCAACCGGAAGTGATATACGATACGGACATCCGGTGCATATTAAGAGCTCCGGATGTTTACAGCAGAACACATTTGCCGGCGGCATACAATAGGGCCAGAGCAAGAGGCGTCTTCCCGGCCTCAGGCCAATCCGGCGGCCCCGATACGTTCTGCAAAGAAGATCACCAGGCCGCCGGAAACCGAATGTTAATTGAATGATGTGATATTATTATATTCCGGAACGATTCAGGGGGATATCAACTGCGGAGGGGAGGCGGAGATGCAAATGCCGTGTTTTTCCAATAATGAATACAATGTACTTCGGCTGATACCCAAAAGCTTTGCGGTTTTTGCTTTGTTATACCTGCAAACATTTAATGCCCTAAGGATGGCAGATTTCTGGACATCATAAAGGTTGAAAACGGATTCTGCCTCCTGATTGCCGCTAAACCCTTTTTCGGGATGAATAAATTCCCGGACTATTCCGGAATCGACAAGCTCCTCTCCGGCTTCCAGAATGCATCGCATAATAACATTCTGAAGTTCCCGGACATTCCCGGGCCAATTGTAGTTGCAAAGCGTATTCATCGCATCACCCGTAAAACGGCGTCGTAATCCGGATTGCGCGGTACAGGTCGCAAGAATAGTGTAAACAAGATCGGGTATGTCTTCTTTCCTGGAGCGCAAAGGAGGAACAAATATGTTAAATGCAGACAACCGATAATAGAGGTCTTTTCTGAAAGAGCCCCGCCTGATTTGATCGAGCAAATCGACGTTCGAAGCCGTTATTAACCTGCCGGCAAATTTAACGGGCCGCGAAGCGCCCACCGGAAGGAATTCACGGGTTTCAACAACGCGCAAAATTGTCGACTGTAAAAATGGCGGGGCCGTCTCTATTTCATCCAGGAAAAGAGTCCCTGCCCCGACGCTCGAAAAAACACCGGCTTTGTTGCTTACCGCGCCGGTAAATGCTCCTTTCATATGTCCGAAAAGCTCGCTGACAATCAAAGTGTCTGTCATTGCACCGCAATTAATCGCAATGAAAGGTTCTTTTCGGAATGAACCGCTATTGTGGAGCGCCCGCGCGACAACATCTTTCCCCGAACCTGTTTCGCCCTGAATCAGGATCGGGAAAACAACTGAAGACAGTTTTTCGATGTTCGAGCGCAAAGCCGAAGCCCGCTTGCTTCTGCCGGTTATAGCATCACTAACGGGTGGAGATGCAGGTATCGGCTCGAAACGAGACGAATCCGCTGCTGAAATACCGGTATCCGCATTCAAACCGCGAAATGAAGAAGTCATCATCACATCTCCTTAAAGCTGCAATCCATCACGTTCTGAGGAGGTGTGAAATACAAGGGTGAAGCATATTTGGCATCATGTCGTCAGTCCCTGCTGGATTTTAAACCGGGCAATTCGCAAAAGGCTGTTTTGCGGGACCGGTTTAAGCAGCAAAAAAGTAACATTGAGGGTGTCTTTATATTGTAAAATGTTGTATTATTTTCTCGCTCTTATTATTTTATTTTCGTCTGCCAAACATATAGTCTTATACCTGTGATACCATTTATACGCATCTTCGATTGCCGCCATGATAGCCCTTTTTGTCGAGCTGAAAAAACGTTTCTCAAGCTTTTGAATACAATTCTCTATCCCTTCTTCAAATGGATACCCAAGGAGACAATCGGAGAGTATTTTTTCTACCAGTTTCGGCATCAGGGTGCAGGCATAATCAACAACCATTCCTGAATGCGGATCAATTTCAATGTCAATAGACAAAAAACCGTATACGTAGCCGGATGTGACATTTTCCGGAAGCCGGGAGGTTCCGGTTATGATAATAGTTTCTGGTCTTAGTTTTTTTTCCATAACTGACTCTGTAAGTGGGCGCTTAGTATTATATTTTACCAATCTATCGGGGTTAATGCAAGTTTTTTTTCCATGTTTTAACGCTCTGTGCTGTAACAATGCGGACAACTCCGTAACCGCCCGGGCAGCCGATTGACCAGCCGGCGCTGGAATTTCAAACAATGTATGAGCAATATTTTCTGTTGTCAAATATTATCCGCCTCCGATATATCTTTGACAACAGCAATTTTGCTCTGTTGGGTGGTAGCTGTTAGTTTGGCTTGTTCTTTTGAATTGCGCCCGATTTTCTTAATATTTATTAGACTTGTTGCATAATTAAAATTAACATGAAAAATATGCTGTTTATACTTAAAAAAAGGCACTTTTTAATCCTAAAAACAAATTATGCAACAACT
>Ga0190359_1002078_pt1 | contig 12130 bp, 10 predicted proteins | sample 48721823_MG_FD_161269 | JGI IMG/M metagenome (GOLD analysis project Ga0190359, IMG submission 161269) | Hydrothermal vent microbial mat bacterial communities from Southern Trench, Guaymas Basin, Mexico - 4872-18-2-3_MG | ecosystem: Environmental > Aquatic > Marine > Hydrothermal vents >...
GAAATTATAAAATTAGCAATTGATAGTTTAAGAGTGAATAAACTCCGTACTTTTCTTTCTATGTTGGGAATAATTATCGGAGTTGGAGCGGTGATTGCTATTGTTTCTATTGGTTCCGGAGCTCGAGAGCAAATCACTGCTCGAATTTCTGATTTAGGCTCTAATGTTATAAATATTTTGCCTGGTACCAGTAAGGGATGGGGAGGTAGAGTCAGTAAAAGTTCAGCTGATATATTTACTTTAGAATTAGCTGATTATATCGCGGAAGTAAGTCCTTCAGTAAAAAGAGTAATTCCTATTTCTCAGGGTTCAGCTTTATTGATAAAAGGAAATTTTAATATCCAGGCTACTATTATCGGAACAAATGCTGGTTATGCCGAGATAAACAATTATAATTTAAGTCAAGGGCAATTTTTAAACGATGATGACCTTGAAGATGCTCGTAATGTAGTGGTATTAGGTTCACAATTAGCTCAAGATCTTTTTGGAAACATTAATCCATTAGGAGAAAAAGTTAAGTTAAATTATCAGAAACGGGATTATCTCTTTACCGTAGTGGGGGTAATGGAAGAAAAGGGAGTTGGATTTACCGGTAATCTTAATAAGCAGGCCTATATACCGATTACTACTTTTATGAAAAAACTTTCTAATTCCCGGTTTGTCTCCTATTATATGGCTCAGGCAAACTCCAGCGAGGAAGCCTCGACTGCAGTGGGAGAAATAGAATATTTTTTGACCAAATATCTGGAAGATGAGAAGAAAGAGAAATTTAATCTATTAAGCCAGGACCAGATCTTAGATACAGTTAGTTCAGTTACTGCTTCTCTAAGTTTGATGTTAGGAGGGATTGCTGCTATATCTTTACTGGTAGGAGGGATTGGAATTATGAATATTATGCTGGTATCGGTAACTGAAAGAACCAGAGAAATAGGGATTCGCAAGGCATTAGGGGCAAAGAATAAGAATATTATGAGCCAGTTTATTATTGAAGCTTTAAGTTTAAGCGGAATGGGAGGATTAATTGGCATCTTTTTCGGTTGGTTAGGGGCTTATGCTATTGCCCAAGTTGGGAAATGGCCCTTAGTGATTACTCCTATCTCTGTTTTACTGGCTTTTGGCTTTGCATTAATTATTGGTCTTTTCTTCGGTCTCTACCCTGCTATGAAAGCTGCTAAGATGAATCCAGTTGAAGCCCTTCGCTATGAATAAAACCCGCACCAGGGGACTGGACTGCACCCCTCCAACTAGACACATTTAGAGAAAAACAAGATTTGTTATATAATAAAATAACAAACAAGCATAACAAAGGGGGGCATAATTATTGAGCTAGTACAACTGTTCCCCCGTTTCAGTTTCGGATAATAAATTATGACAGATGTATATGAATTAATTAAAAAAAATAATCAAATAAAAAAGTTTTGCCTGTATGGATTTTTAAAAAACCTTAAGTTTTTTGAGCCCTACTTATATATTTATCTAATACAGGTGGTGCATCTTAACCTGTTTCAGATAGGAACTTTATTTTCCATTAGAGGGATAATTATCTACCTATTTGAGGTGCCCTCCGGGATATTTGCCGACCAATACGGGAAAAAGACCGAGTTAATGATATGTTTTATCTTTTATATTGCTTCTTTTTTCTTCTTTTTCCTGGGAGGAAGTTACACCATTGTGGCTATAGCTATGGTCTTATTTGGCCTGGGAGAGGCCTTCAGGTCAGGTACTCACAAGGCTATGATTTATTCTTATTTGGAACAGAAAGGCTGGTTTAAACATAAGACTTTCGTCTATGGCCGTACCCGCTCTTTTTCCTTAATCGGTTCTTCCTTATCTGCCTTTGTCGCAATTTTTTTGATGATTAAATTACCCAGGATACAATCGATTTTTTTGTTCAGCATCATCCCCTATATCCTTGATTTTCTCTTAATCTGGTCTTATCCTGATACTTTGAATGAACCAGTAGAAACTACTATCGGGATAAAAAAATTTTTTTCTTATAGTATTAAACAATTAAAAAATATTTTCGCCAACAGGTTCCTCAGAAAAGTAGTAATAAGCTCCTCTCTCTTTGATGCCATCTTTAAGGTTTTAAAAGATTACGTTCAGCCAATATTAAAAGATATTATTTTAGTTTCCGGAATTTATGTAGTAGCTTCGATGGAAGCAGCTACTCAGTTAAAAATTATTTTAGGACTTATTTACGGAGTGATGTATATCTTTAGTTCATGGGTTTCCCGAAATGTTTACCGCTTAAATCTAAAATATAGTTCTGATAAACTAATGGATATCAGTTTTGACATTTTAAGTATAGTATTTTTTATAATGTTTTTTGCTATCAAAACTAAAATTATGTTCGTAGTTATTTTACTTTACTTTTTTCTTTATCTTCTGCATGATGGAAGGCGTCCTCTGGTAGTAGATGTTTTTGGTGATTATATGAAAAAGAATGAACGGGCAACTGTGTTATCGATTGATAGCCAGCTCTCTTCACTCTTTATGATAGCATTAGCCCCTTTATTCGGCTATATTGCCGATAGATGTGGTATTGCAACTTTATTTTTTATAATAGGGTTTTCGGTATTGGCTTTAAATAGATTTTTAAGGATAGAAAGAATCTCCTCTTGATTATCTTATGTAATATATTATAATAGAAAACAATAAATTACATATTATTCCGTCCAAAATTTTAAGATATTTTAAGATAAAATAACTCTATAAATAATAAAAAAAATAAGAAGAATTCTATCAAAAGAGACTAAATTTAATTAAGAAAAAATTACTAAAATCAATCAAAATATATGAATAAAGAAAAGATAAGGTTAGGAGGAAATAAGATGAGTTCAAAGGTTCCAACTCGAGAAGAAGCTTATCAATTACTTACTGAATATAACAAGAGTGATAGTCTAATAAAACATGCCTTGGCAGTAGAAGGAGTTATGCGCTATTTTGCCCGTAAACGGGGAGAAGATGAAGAAAAATGGGGGATTATCGGCCTGGTTCATGACCTTGATTATGAAAAATTCCCTGAAGAACATTGCAAAAAAAGCGAGGAAATCTTGAGAGAAAAGGACTGGCCCCAAGAATATATACGGGCAGTAGTAAGCCATGGTTGGGGACTCTGTTCAGATGTTGAGCCACAGACAGAATTAGAAAAGGTCTTATATGCTGTAGATGAACTTACTGGATTAGTAGCGACTACCGCATTGGTTCGACCATCCAAAAGTGTTATGGATGTAAAAGCAAAATCGGTGAAAAAGAAATGGAAGGATAAAAGATTTGCTGCTGGAGTGAATAGGTCTGTTATTGAAAAAGGAGCAGAGATGTTAGGGGTAGATTTATCTGAGCTTATTGCGGATACGATTGCTGGTATGCAGGAAGTGGCAGAAGCCATCGGCCTAAAAGGAGTACAAAATTAGAAAGTGAAGAATTAACTTACTTAGAGTGATGCTTATTAAACGGTCATAACCCAAAAAGTAAACAAATGGTAATGTAGAGGCAGATGCATCGCGCCCACAGTAAAGCAAAAGCGAAACCAAAAAATGTAGAGGCGTATTGTATACACCCAAGGAAGAGCAAAAAATAATAAGGGCATAATTTATTGTGCCCCAACAAGATAATTATATGTTACAGGGGACAACAGTTCTCTGTACCATATTTTTAAATATAGATTATCAGGAGAAATAATTATGGAAAATTTTGGAAACGAAGAGGTTAATCTAAATATCCGAAAGGCTTCAATCGATGATGTCCCTTTAATTCTTAAATTTATAAAAGAACTTTCGGTATATGAAAAAAGGTCTAAAGAGGTAGTTGCCACTGAAGATACTCTCCGAGAAACCCTCTTTGGAGATAAACCATATGCTCAGGTCCTTATAGCAGAAATAGAGGGAAAACCTGTAGGTTATGCTTTATACTTTTATCATTTTTCTACTTTTATAGGGCGACCCGGTCTTTATATAGAAGATGTATATGTTTCTGAGGAATATCGAGGAAAAAGAATTGGTACCGCTTTGTTTAAATATTGTGCTCATATTGCCAAAGAAAATAAATGTGTTAGAATGGAATGGTCTGTTTTAAAATGGAATCCCGCTCGGAAATTTTATGACCATATGGGCGCAAAACCTATAAATGAATGGTTGGTGTATCGTTTAACCGGTGATGCCTTAGATAAAATGGCAGATTTGTAGTCTCTAAATAATTTATTATAATTCCCGCATCAATATAAAACCGTAGGATAGGCGTCTTGCCTGTCTAGGTAGTGGTCGGATTTATCCGATCCGGTTCCTTATACTTATTATTATATGGAGATATTTTGAAAACTTTTTTAAAAAACAACATTACTTATATAAAATTATCTATGGTAGCCTTATTTTTTGGAAGCACCTTTATTGCCGGGAGGATAATGGCGGCAAACCTTCCTCCTTTCACTTCAGCTTTTTTGCGATTCTTGTTAGCTTCTTTCTTTTTAGTTTTATTTGTCTTTAAAATCTATGGTAAATTTCCCCGGATTAACTTCCAGCAATTTTTGTTAATTATAGCTCTCGGACTTACCGGTATCGTGGGTTATAATTTTTTCTTCTTCTCGGGATTAAAATTTATTACTGCCAGTCGGGCTTCCATAATTATCTCTTTAAATCCTTCTGTAATTACTATACTTTCAATTTTAATATTTAAAGATGAATTTAATAAATTTAAATTAATAGGAATTATTTTTTCTCTAACCGGGGCATTAATAGTAATTTCTAAGGGAAACCTCCAGGTTATCCTCCAGGGCAATATTGGATGGGGGGAATTGTTTATTTTGGGATGTGTGATCTGTTGGTCTTCCTTTACTGTGCTTGGTAAAATTATAATGAAAGACTTTAAGCCAATTATAGCTATTACCTATGCCTGTATTGCTGGTACTCTAATTCTAATTTTACCCACTTATCAGGAAGGTGTCCTCCAAGATTTTGGGCAATATAATATAGAAGTTTGGTTGAGTGTTTTTGCTTTAGGTTTTTTGGGGACTGCTTTAGGCTTTACCTGGTTCTATGAAGGAATTGATAAAATTGGGCCCTCCCGGGCGGGAATATTTATTAATTTTGTGCCCATCTTTGCTACCTTGATGGCAATTATAATTCTCCACGAAAAATTATCTCCCTCTCTTATTATCGGAGCAATCTTCGTAGTCAGTGGAGTATATTTAGCCAATTATCAAGTCAAAAATATCAGGATAGAGAAAGAGGAGGAAGTAAATGTAAATGTAGGGTAATAAGGCAGAGGTGATTAATTTTAAGATGAAGAAGGGGAACGGGGAGGTAAAATATTATCTACCTGGACAATTATCACAGAAAATACTACCATTAAAATTCCTGCCAATTTCCATCCCCAGAGAGCTTCTTTAAATACCAGATAAGAAAGTATTACCGATACTACTAATTCCAGAGTACTAATAATTCCTGCTTTTGATGCTTCAATGCCATAAGATAGTCCAGTGATATAGAGTCCATAAGCTATTGCTGTAGAAATTAGACTAATAGTTCCTAATAGTAACCATACTTTTAAGGGCAAATCTAATTGAAAAATTTCTGAAGGGCGGGAGAAGGGGAGGTAAAAAAACAGTCCAAATCCTATAGAATAAACAATAATGGTTAATTGGTGATAAATTTTGACTATAGTTTTGCTTAAAATAGTGAGTAAAGCAAAAGTAAAACCCGCCCCTAAACCTAATAGAAATCCAAGTAAATTTAGTTTTAATGTTTCTAAAGAACCACCAGTGGCAGTAAAAAAGCATCCTATTATACAAAGGAACAGAGCCACACTCTTGAAAGGAGTAAATAATTCCTTATAAAAGATTCTAGCCATAATAGCAATAAATATAGGTGCAGTGTATAGTAAGGTTACAGCAGTAGCGATAGTCGTTTTTTGAATAGCACTAAAATATAATATATTAAAGAAAAATTGACTGAAAAGTCCAATTAAAGAAATGCGAATAAGCCCTTTTATATCAATTTTTAATAATTTTTTATTGGTTAAAAAGACATAAGAAAATAAAATTATAAAGGCAAATACCATTCGCCATAATACAATAGATTGGACAGATAGGTGATAATTAAAGAGAGTTTTTACTTGTATCCCGATTGTTCCCCACAGAGTAGCCGCTACAGCAACCATTAAATAACCTTTATTCTGTCTTTTCAAATTAACTTTCCTCTTCTTCTCTTAATTATTCTGCATAATTTTTTTCAGAATTATTTAATAATAATTCTATCATAACGTCGATAATATATCTATGAAACAAAGAACTGTATTGTTTTATTTTTTTCTTTTTTTTGCTATTTTCCTACTAAATCCTATAGCTATCTTGTGACCCAGCAATCTCTCCTCGCAACGTAAGATAGGCATTTCGCCTGTTATTTTAAAATAAAAAAATATTTTCTATCAAAGAAGGATTCCCCAATCTTTTAGCGAATATTAAAATTATAATAATAAAACTTACCCAATCAAAATTTCTCCAGGGGAAGGAAATAAATTGGATTCACTAATAAATCTTATTTCAATAGCAGGACCATTAATATTCGCTGTCTACCTATTTGTGCTAAAAAATATCCCCACAGGAATGAAAATAGGGTTGTGGATTTTCTGTGCCTTAATACTCATATTTGACTTATATTTAATAATAAAAGATAAAAAGAATAAAGAAGAAAAATCTAAAAGAGAAAAACTTTATAATCGCTTATACGAAAGACAGGAATTATTCGATAGAAACTTGCCGGGAACCGTAACCGAAGCTCTGAAAAAAAATCCCTTATTAGAAAAATCTTTTCTCTCAGGGAAAAAGTATGAGAACGAATATAAATTTGAAGAAGCTATCAAAGTATATAAAAAATGTCTTAATGATCTAAGTATCCCTGAGGAAGATAAAATAGCTTTTAATATCCTTATTGGCAACTGTTATTTCTTTTTATCTAAACTGAACGAAGCGGGAAAACATTTTAAAGAAGCATTAAATATTTTAAAAAGAGCAGAAAATAAAATGGAGAAATTACCAGCCAAATCAACTGCCCTCGGCAACATCGGAAATATTTATCATAATTTAGGCAAACCGGATGAAGCATTAGGATGCTATAAGCAAGCCTTAGAAATTAACAGAAAGCTCGGATACGAACAGGGTACTGCTCATAATCTTAACAATATAGGAACCTTGTACAATGAATTAGGCAAACATGATGAAGCATTCAAGTGTCAAAAAGAGGCTTTAGAGATTGGCAAAAAATATAAAGATGAACAGATTATAGCTAATAGCCTGAATAATATTGGAGTAATATACACTGATTCAGGAAAACCGGAAGAAGCATTAAAACTTTTTCAAAAAGCGTTAGAGCTTAATGAAAAAAATAAATATAAGGAAGGAATAGCCAATGTCTTTAATAATCTTGGCTTGGCTTACAGTAAATTAAGAGAAACTGATCAAGCCCTAAATTATTATGAAAGAGCACTAAAGGTTAACAAAAAGATAGGTTGTAAAGAAGGTATAGCCACTAATCTGGGAAACATCGGTCTGATTTATATCACTTTAGGTAAATCTGAGGATGCATTAAAGTATTACCAAGAGGCATTAGAAGTAATGGTAGCTATTAATGCTCAGACGCGAAAAGAAATATTATTAAAGCTCATTAAAATTATTGGAGGAGAAAAAGAAGAAAAGTAAAAAATAATTTGAAAGGGAGATGATAATATGTCCTTAGGAATAAATACTACCACCCCGGAAGGAATTGTTTTGGCTGCCGATAGTCGGCAATCATATCGCAACCGAAAAGGGATGGCTCGTATCGGAAGCGATAATGCCTCCAAACTTTTTCAGCTGAACAAGCGGATTGGGGTAATTGTAACTGGGCTGGCTTTTCTGCCAGAAGATGGAATAATGAAAAGTGTCAGTAAATTTATCGAGCAGTTTAAAAGAGATAATGATGTAGAAAGATTGAATGTGAGAGATGCAGCAGACAGATTGCACAACCTTTTTGATATAAAATATGAATGGCAAAAGAGGTTAGATAATGCAGTAGAAAAGATTAATGATGACCTCAGGAGGCAGGGTTTCGAAGTAGTGGAAGTTAAGCAAGAAAATTATATGGTTAAATTCCAATATAAAGACTTGCAGGGGAATTTAAAAAATGGAATCGGGGGGATCGATAGGATAACTCTTCTAGTGGCTGGTTTTAATAAAAATGGTTCTCACGAAGTCTATACCTGCATCATACCTGGTGAGGTTCAGAAAAAACGGGATAGTAGAGAAAAAAACAGAGAATACGGAGCAAGCTGGATTGGTCAAACTGATGTGGTGTCCCGAATTGTTTTGGGATTCGATGGAAGAATCAGTAATTTAAAATTTGTCAATGAAGCAATGAAAGAACTGGGGCAAGAAGAAGTAAGAAAACAATTAGGAGGTTTGCAATATGCTATCCAGTGGGGGACAATGACCTTACAAGATGCCATAGATTTTTGCACTTTAATGATTCAAACTACCTCGGCAATCCAGCGTTTTTCTGATGGCATCGTAGCTAATCCGGGAGATATGCCCGGCGTAGGTGGCCCGGTAGATGTAGCAATCATTACTCCAGATCAGGGCTTCCTCTGGGTTAACAGAAAAAAACTGAAAGTCGAAGGAAAAGAAATCGATCATATAGGGGCTTGATTCATCAAACTCGTCTTTTCTCTTCCTCATATCTCCTTTCTCTTCGGGGGGGACTAAGGTGGGGGTGATTATTCCCCTATTATCGCAGCCTAGACCTCCCACTGTCTATTCTTAAACAAATTAAATAAAAATAAAAAATAATTTTAAAAAATTATATCACTGAAAACCCCTTATAAAATAACCTTTGTAGGATTGATCAAAAAATATTTTAAAATATTTTGAAAAAAAAGAAGGATTTTTGAAATTTATGTAGTATATAAGTAATGCGTAAAAAAAATAAGGAAAAAGTTTTTAAAAAAATTTGCATAACTATGTGAATAATATCACAAAATGTAATATTTTATCCTACTATTTAAAATGTTATATTAAACTTTTTCAATAGGAAGGAGAAACATCTAGAAATACTTAAATAAAAACTGAGAAAGGTAAACTATCCGAAAGGATAGGACGCAAAGTTATGGGTCTAAGGTATTCTTACTTCCTTTTGCTGCCCTTTGTGCCATGATTGCCAGACTGCCGGTTTTTATAATTTTATAATTAATAAAAGTTGGCAGTTTTTTATTTAAAGTATAGACTATAATTTGTTTTAGTTCCCAATTTACCACCTGCAAAATTCCCTCTGGGGAATTTTTGTCTCTCCAAAAAACTGCCTTTATAAAATTATTCCGAAAAACAGTCGAAGTACCATTCATAAAATCTTTAATCTTATCAAAAATTAAAGATTAATCTGCCTGTAAAAATCCAACATCGGTAAATTTGTAATTGGTTTAGACAGTAAACCATTTAAAAATTTAAAGATGTACTGGAATTTACCCTATTGTACGTTTTTAAATGAATAGAATATTCTGGGAAGTTTTAGGAGGTGTTGCTTTAGAACGATAGAAGATTCATATATTTTTAATTTTGAAAATAAAACATATAAAAGGACAAGCCCGCTTATCCCTATCCAAAAGAATGCAGCGGGCTTGAACAGAGCCGAAGTCCTTAATGTTCCTCTAGCTCTTAGTTTACTAATATAGCAAAAGTATTTTATAATTGCAAATATATAACAAAGTATTCTTAAAATAAATTAAAAAAATTAAAGGCTTGGCTCTTGTCGGAGGTCAGGCCTTTTTTATTGGGGAGGCAAAGAGGAAAAATGATAATCAATCCGATTAAGAAAAGTAAAAAAGAGAAGGGCTCACGCAAGCAAATCTAGCTCTCCTGTTAGATAAAACACAAATCTACATTTCACAGTTTGAAACAGGAGGACTCATTCCTTCCGAGAAGCAGACTGAGAAGATTACCGAGATTCTGGGCATTGGCCCGGAAACTTTAGATAAGGAACTCCGTCAATTCTACGAGGCTAGAAGAAAAGAGTTAAAAAAGAGGAGAGAGGGGAGACAAGAAAGTGACTAAGTATAAATGTAAAGATTGTAAAGCAGCCTGGTATGGCTGGGGAGGAGGTTAGGTTTGTCTCAAATGCGGGAGCAAATTGGAGATGGTCTCTGAAAATACTGCTGATAAAAAATAGTCCGGGGGTAGGTAAGGGATTTCTGGAACCCGGACTTTGCTCATTGCGATGACCTAAACGAAAGAGACCTCCTCTATATATTACGATAAGGGGGTGATTGTATAGATTATAGGCAGGAGATTTGAAAGTCTTTTGGAAGTAGATATTAAAATTTTAAGGAGGAAAATTTAATGTTAAATAAAAGAATTTTAGTGATAATGTTTTTAGTGGCATGTTTAATTTTATTGGTCGGTTGTATTCCATTAATCCCGCCAATTGACAACGTACAACCGGAAATAACATCAACTGCAGTTACTAATGCAACTGTATGGATGAAATATACTTACGATGTAGATGCCACCGACGATAATGGAGATGCCTTAACTTACTCTCTGAATAGTAAACCTGCGAATATGAACATTGACTCTACTACTGGGTTAATAGAGTGGATACCTTATGCTTCTCAAGTTGGGGATCATGAAGTTGAAGTAGAAGTATCTGATGGATTTTTGAGCACTACTCAATCCTTTACTATATCAGTTTCAGCTAGGACACCAATGGAGATAATAGTAGATTCACCTTTAACATTTACAGTAAGTGAACCACACTGGTTTAAGATAACCATGATCGCTAATGATGATATAGGGAAGTCTGTAGAAGCTCATTTTGAAGTGCCAGAATCGGCGGAAGGCGTAGATATAACAGGGACTCTTGAAATGGCTGTTGGATCAGATGTGGTCTTTTTGCTAGAGGGTTATGCTTTTAAGACTGAGGAATTTACTATGGAAGATGTTACAGCAAACTTTAGAGGAACATTCGACGTGGCGGGAACTTATTCAACAACAGTAGAGGTGAAAACAACTGATGGTACTCTATTATGTAGCAAAGATATCGAAATAGTAGTAGTAGAACAAGCAGTAGCAGAACAACTTGTAGTAATTCAAAACTCAGGTCAAAACGATATAAATAGAGCAGCAGATCACCCTTATATTGATTGGACAATAAATGGCTCCTGTATCGATTTCGAATTTGTTAATCCTACTGCTTTTCTCTTTGCTTTTGATTATAGGGTAGACAGAGAAATAGGAACAATTACTGAGTGGTCTAATATAATCATTGGAGGAGGGGAATTAGCTGGTGAAGAGATTGGACCATCATACAATATTGTCAATGTGTCTGCTGGATCAACGGAAACAGTGCACGTTTGTGTAGAAGAAGAAGTTTGGGTTGGATTGAGATTAGGACCTGAAAATAATTGGTTTTTAGATTGGATTAAATTTGAAGTACAATAAAAAGTTCATATAAATAAAAATCAGGGGCAGATTCCGTCTTATTTCCGGGATCTGTCCCTGATTTTCTAGCATATTTTACTTAACTTTAATTTTGAGTTCTTCCCGGATTATTGTAAGTGTGCTGAATTCATGATTACATTTCTTTAAATCGAGCATCAGTTTTTTTACCTTTTTTGAATCTTTAAAGACTACCGGGTCGCATAATTGGTTTTCCGTTTGCGCTTTGTTTTTTCCAAAGCTTTAATTTTCTCTTCCACTGCTTTTAGCGTTTTCAATATTTCTTTATTTTGCTTGTAATTGCGATTTCTTTGTTCTGCCTCTTTCCGTTTCTTTTCTTTATCTGTTGTTTTAGTATTTTGTTTTGTTGGTTTTTGTGCTGTTGTCAGGTTGCTTGCTTGCTATTTCTTCTAGCAATTGAGCTCTCTTTTCCACAAAATAGGAATAATTTCCGGGATAATCAATCATTTGGCCATCCCGGATTTCCATGACCCGATGAATAAGATTGTCCAAAAAATAACGGTCATGAGAAACAATCAGGATGATACCCTTGAAAAGTAAAAGGGGGTCAGGTCTCAACATTAACATAACTTTATTCATTATTCATTCCTGAATCCTCTTTTAAATGATCAGAGACAGATTTAGTTTTGATTTAGCGAAAAAGCCAGGCTT
>Ga0190359_1002080_pt1 | contig 12122 bp, 12 predicted proteins | sample 48721823_MG_FD_161269 | JGI IMG/M metagenome (GOLD analysis project Ga0190359, IMG submission 161269) | Hydrothermal vent microbial mat bacterial communities from Southern Trench, Guaymas Basin, Mexico - 4872-18-2-3_MG | ecosystem: Environmental > Aquatic > Marine > Hydrothermal vents >...
GAACATCAGGGACTTCACCCTTCACAATCCTCTGTGCAAGGCCTTCCACTATAGCAGTCTTACCCACACCAGCCTCACCCACAAGCACAGGGTTGTTCTTGGTCTTCCTTGCAAGTATCTGTATTACCCTTTTTATCTCCTTCTCACGGTTTATTACAGGGTCTCCAGGTTCTGCTGTCATATCCCTTGTGTATTTCTCCAGTATTTTATACTTGCTCTCTGCATCAGGTTCTTCTATCCTTTTTTCACCACGAACCCTCTTCAATGCGTTGTATATCTTTTCCCTGTTTATACCATACTTGCTGAAAAGAACGGCAACATCACCACCTGCATCTGTGAGTGCAAGCAGGATATGTTCAGAACCAATATACTGGTCAGTGAGCCTTCTTGCCTCCTCCCATGCATCATTTAATACCTTCTGTGCCCTTGGTGTAATGTACGCCTGTGTTGTTCCATAGACCTTTGGTCTCCTGTTGAGCATATCAATGAGTTCATTTCTGAGTTCAAGGTGGTTTATCCCCATCTCCCTCAGTATATCAGGGATTATACCCTCAGGGTCTTCAAGGAGACCATACAGTAGATGCTCTGCATCCATCTCTGAATGGTTGAATTTTGTCAGGGATGCCTGTGCTATCCTTATTGCTTCCTGTGCCCTTTCAGTGAACCTATCTATATTCATATTTTTCACCTCCTTATCTGTATCTTGTTGCAAGATTATTATAGTTTATTTTTTGAAAAAATCAAGCCCAGAACTGATAAATGGATAAATGTGAAAGTGTTTAAAATTCAAACTGTTGCATATATCCCTTTGACAAATTTTTTATATTTTTTATAATCTTACAAAAATGGAGGTAAAAAATGCTCCCAATTTTTATTATTTTATTGCTGGCAGAACCTGTTAAGGTGAAAACACCCAGAGGAGATGTGGTTGTAAATGTTTCTGGAAAAGAGAAGGATGTGAGTATCAGGGATGTAAAAAATAGTATTCTGGACAGGCTTGAAGAGATTGAGAAACTTTTGCCCAGACCAGGAACTGAGATGACACACATGAAAAGGAGGAGGCTTATAAATCTCCTTGAACAGATTGCAGGGCTTGTTGAGTTTATCCCATCAGAGGGTGTTATATCTATTGGTGATACATTGAAGAAAAAAGAGACAGTTATTGAGGGAATGGATGATACAAGTTTCAGAAAACTTGTTGAAAGGTTGAATCAGGAGGACTTTTTTGAAGATAAGTTAAAAATCCTTGAGGTTGCAGCCTCACACAATTATTTTTACGTTTATCAGGTATGTAAGGTTCTGGAGGGGGTTACCGATGGGGAGGATAGATTGAAGGCGTTAAAATTGCTATGGCCAGTAGTTATTGACAGGGAGAATGGTTTCAAGATTCTTTCACTCTTTGAGTTTGAGGATGAAAAAAGCCAGGCTGAAAAAATACTGAAAGAGGATTGACATTGGGAACTATCAAATTTATAATGAAAAAAAAGGCAGGTGAAATATGATGGATGATGCCCTTGAAAAGTTGAGGGAGCGCTATGAGCGTGACCCTGATTCTTTAGTTTTTGCCCAATATGCAGACCAGTTGCGTAAAGCAGGTGATTTTGATGAGGCAATTAGGGTGCTTGAACTGGGACTTCAAAAGCACCCCAATTATGCAACTGGTTATCTTGTACTGGGGCGTTGCTATAAGGAGATGGGTAATTTTCAAACAGCCATGGAACAACTCCAGAGGGCAGTTGAACTTGATTCTCAGAGTATCCTTGCCCACAGAGAACTTGCTGAAGTATATGTTAAACTGGAAATGATAGAGAGTGCAATTTCCACGCTTGAAAAACTTCTGAATTTAGACCCACTTGATGATGAAGCGAGGAAGAAGATAGAGGAATTAAAACCAAAACTTGAGGCAAAAGAGGAAGAGATTATTTCAGATATGGGGAAGGAGGACTTCTTCTCCTACTTTGAGGAACAGAAAACAGCAGAAGAGGTGGAAAAGAAGGAAGAAAAGGTTGAAGAGAAATCAAAGGAGGAGTTTGAGTCCTATTTCAGGGAGGAGAAATCTGAAGCACCCCCAACCGAGGAGAAAAGGGATATTGAAACCCTGAGAGGTATAGAGGAGGAAACCAGGGTGATTCAGGAGAATGAGACAGGTGAAAAGGGTGAAGAAGGCCCTGCCTCATTTGAGGAACTCTTCGGGCATGAGGAGAAGGCCGAGGAGGTTCAGGCTCCATCAACAATGGAGGAACAACCCTTAGAGGAAAGAATTGAACAGGTGCCACCTGTTGAGGAAACACCAGCAGAAGAAAGAATAGAAGAACCTGTTGTACCACCTGAAGAGCCAGTAATGGGAAAAGAGGAGGTTGTTGAAGAAACGGCCCCTGTTGAGGAGATTCCTGCTGCAGAGGAAGAAAAGCCAGGGCTGAAGGATATCTTTGGTGAAAAGGAAGAAGAGGAAGTTAAAGCAGTGGAAACACCACCTGTTATTGAAGAGGTTAAACCTGAAGAAGAAGGGATAACTCCACAGATGGAGGAAAAAACAGAAGAGGAGATTGTGGAGGAGACTGTGGCGGAGGTGCTGGAAGAAAGGATTGAAGAAGAGATGATTGAAGAAGTGAAAGAGGAACCTGAGGTGGTCTCAGCAGAGCCGGAAGTAGGTGGATTTATAGAAGGTGAAGAACAGGAGATACCTGTTATAGCTGAGGAAAAGGTGGAAGAGCCTAAGCCCCTTGAAGAGGAGATTGTTCCACCTGTTGAGGAAGCAAAAGAAGAGGAGGCGGTTGAGAGGGAAACAATAATAACAGAGCCTCCACAAGAAACTGTCCCTGAAGTGCCAGGCCTTTCACCCAGATACACAGTTGAACTTGCAAAGATATATATTAAGCATGGTTTTAAGGAAAAGGCAGAAGATGTGCTGAATAAGGTTCTGGAGAATGAACCAGGAAATGAAGAAGCAAAATTCCTGCTCAAGGATATAAGGGGAGAATCTCTCCTTGAAGAAATAAAAGAGTCCAGACCACCACTTGAGGCAAGTGGGGAAGGTGAGGATACAGGATTGCTTGAGAATATAAAACCAGAGGAACCAGACCTGACTGCTGGTGAAAGTGATATCCTTGGAGCAATAGAGGAGGAAAAAAGCCCTGTTGAAACAGGAGAGCCACTGGAGGTGATAACAGAACCCACGGGTGGTCCTTTTGAGGAAGAGGTAGAAGAGAAACCAGAGGAGAAAGAAGAGGAAGAAAAAAAAGAAGAGGGGTTACCCGGGCCTGAAGAACCCCGCTCCCTTAAGGACCTCTTTGGAGAGGAGGAGGAATGAACCACGAAAAGAGAATAAAGGCGCTCCAAAGGAAGATAAAAAAAGAGGGTCTGGATGGAATGTTGATAACAGAGAGAAAGAATATTTATTACCTCACAGGGTTCACTGGTGATGCTGGACTGCTCTTTGTATCGCCGAATTCTGCACTTCTTGTAACTGATTATCGTTTTGAGGGTGGAGTTGTTGAAAAGATTCAGGGTGCAAGATATCTGCTTACAAGGGAGGGTTATCTGAAGGGTCTGAAGAATGACCCTATATTCAGAAAAAAGAAGGTTATAGGTTTTGAATCCTTTGGTGTGAGATATGGGACATACAGGAATATAAGAAAAGCCTTGAAGGTGAAGTTGAAACCAATGAAAGATGTGGTTGAGAGGCTCAGGGAGATTAAGGACGAGGATGAGATAAAACTCATGAAGAAGGCTGCGTCCATTGGTGATAAAGCACTTGAGAAGGTTCTTGAGATTATCAAGCCAGGGATAAGGGAACTTGATATAGCACTGGAACTTGAGTATCAGATGAGGAAACTTGGCGGTGAGGGGGTATCCTTTACAACAATAGTTGCCAGTGGGAAGAGGTCTGCAATCCCCCATGGAACTGCCTCAAACAAGAAAATTAAAACGGGAGAACTCATCACGATTGACTTTGGAACATACTATAAGGGATATGCCTCTGATATGACCAGAACCTTTGCCCTTGGCAAGCCCTCAAGGTTTTTGAAGGAGATTTATGATGTGGTTTATCATGCCCAGAAAATAGCAAGGGAACAGGTGAAGACGGGGATGAAGATGAAGGAGATAGATGCCCTTGCCAGAAAATATATTGAGGACAGGGGTTTTGGAGATAGATTTACACATTCACTTGGTCATGGGGTTGGGCTTGATGTACATGAATATCCAGGTGTGAATCAGAAATCCCGTAAGGTTCTAAAAGAGGGGATGGTCTTTACGATTGAGCCAGGTGTTTATGTTCCTGGTAAAGGTGGGGTGAGGATAGAGGATATGGTGGTTTTCATGGATGGGAAAAAGCATGTCCTCACAAGATTTCCCAGGGAACTTATAATACTATAAGGAGGATGTATGGCAGATACCAGTGATATCAGAAAGGGACTTACAATTGAACTTGATGGACAGATATTCAAGGTTGTGGAATTTTTGCATGTGAAGCCTGGTAAAGGACAGGCATTTGTCAGAACAAAACTGAAGAATGTTGAAACAGGTGCGGTGATTGAGAAGACATTCAAGACAGGAACCACCATTTATCCTGTGAGGCTTGAGGAGAGACCTGCCCAGTTTATTTATAAAGAGGGGGACAACTATGTGTTCATGGATATGGAGACATACGAAAATTACCCAATTCCCGGTGACGAGATACAGGAAGAAACAAAGTACTTGAAGGAGGGGCTTGAGGTATCCCTGCTATTTGCTAAGGATAGGATTGTTGGGATAAAACTGCCCAATTTTGTTGTCCTTGAAATTGTTGAAACAGACCCTGGTATAAGGGGTGATACTGCACAGGGTGGTTCAAAACCAGCAAAACTTGAGACAGGTGCAGTGGTTACTGTGCCCCTTTTTGTTGAGACAGGGGAGAAGATAAAGATAGATACAAGGACGGGTGAGTACATAGAGCGGGTTAAGGAGTGAAGGTATTCAATCAGACTTTAACAATTGAAACAAAAGGTTTTTCCCACATTATAGATATAACAAACCAACTTGAATCTGCTGTTGAAGAATCTGGCATTACGAATGGCATTGCACTTGTTTTTGTCCCTGGCTCAACAGGTGGGGTGACCACGATTGAGTATGAACCAGGTCTTTTAAAAGACTTTCCAGAACTCATGGAAAAATTGATTCCCTCAAACAGGTCTTATCACCATGACCAGACATGGCACGATGGAAATGGGTTTTCGCACCTTCGTTCTTCATTGATTGGAACATCACTTGTACTCCCCATTTACAGAGGGAGTGTGATACACGGAACATGGCAGCAGGTGGTTATTGTTGATTTTGACAACAGGCCGAGAAGGAGGAATGTTGTTATTCATCTTCTTGGTGAATAGTCTTTTCAGGCCTGTTATTCCTGAGTTCAATGGAGATACTGCTTACACCTACCTTTTGAAACAGGTTGAGATGGGGTACAGGATTCCTGGCACACCCACCCATAAGAGGTGTGTTGAGTTCATAAATAATCATCTTAAAAAATATGCAGATACAGTTCTATTCCAGAGGTTTAATCGGGATGGTATTGAGTTTACGAATATAATCGGAGTTTTCAAGGGTAAAGGGAAAGGGCTTCTACTTGGTGCTCACTATGATTCAAGGCCATTTTGTGAAAAAGACCCCCAAGAAGAGTACAGAAACAGGCCTCTTCCTGGTGCAAATGATGGTGCAAGTGGTGTTGCAGTGCTTATGGAGATTGCAAGGGCTTTAGGTAAAAGAAGGCCAGGAAAGACCGTTTATCTTGTGTTTTTTGATGGAGAGGATTATGGCAGGACTGATGAGGATATGTTCATAGGTTCAAGGTATATGGCCTCCAACCTTCAGTTTGACATTGGTGAGGTGATTATTATTGATATGGTTGGTGACAGGGATTTGAATGTGTATAGGGAGGGTTATTCCCAGAATTTCTCAAGGGAGTTGAATGATAAAGTTTTCAGAATATACACTTCCCTTTTTAAGAAAACCTTTATTGATAGTGTAAAATACTACGTGAATGATGACCACATCCCCTTTATACACAGGGGAATTCCAGCCATTGACATCATTGATTTTGACTATAAATACTGGCACACACATGAGGATACACCTGACAAGTGTTCACCTGAGAGCCTGAGGAAAGTGGGATATGGGTTACTATACTATATATTCAGAGGATAGTAAGGAGGATGGCATGCTTTTTATAATGTTGATTGCCCTTGATGTTGAAGGAGGTCTGGTTGTTTTCAATTTAAAGACCGATGCAAACAGGGTTGTATTAACAGGTGACTTTCTTAACTGGTCTGAAAAGGGGATAGAGATGACCAGGGAGGGAGATGTGTTCAGGGCAAAGGTAAAGGTTCTCCCTGGTATCCACCAGTATAAGTTTATTGTTGATGGTAAATGGATTGAAGACCCTTCAAATCCATTAAAAGCCCCTGATGGGTATGGTGGTTTTAATTCTGTTTTTATACTGACCACCGATGGTCAGATTATCACAGAGCCTCTGATAAAGAGTGAGGATGGGGGTGTAAAGTTTGTTGTATATGCCCCTGATGCAAGGAGTGTTTACCTTGCAGGTGATTTCAATAACTGGGATAAGACAGCAACACCAATGGTAAGGAAGGGCAGTCTGTGGAGTGTTGTTGTTCCACTTACACCGGGAGCACACAGGTATAAATTTATTATTGATGGGCAGTGGATAGAGGACAGAATGAATCCTGCAAAGGTGCCAGATGGGTATGGTGGATTCAATTCAGTGATAACATTGAAGCAGGATGGAACCATTGTATTTGGTGAGGAAAGCCCTTATCCATCTGGTGTTCCTGTTGTGGACAAACTCAAGTCAGAGGGTGAGCCCGTTTACTTCACAATTGTCTGGCATCAGCATCAGCCACTTTATTATAAGGAGAATGGAAAGTATATGGTGCCGTGGGTGAGGCTGCATGCTATTAAGGACTACTATGATATGGCAGAGTATGCAGATAAATACAATGTTCACTTTGTTGTTAATTTAACCCCCTCTCTCCTTGTTCAGATAGAAGACATCAGGGATATGATGAACAGGGGAGAGATACCAGATGTGTATATGGAACTCACAATGAAACCTGCAGATGAATTAACAGATGAGGATAAGAGATTTATTATTTCAAACTTCTTCAGTGCAAACTGGGATAATATGATAAGGGTTCACAAAAGATATGGGGAACTCCTTGATAAGAGGGTGATGAAGCCGGATGGTGGTATCGATTTTAAAGCCACAATGAAACACTTCACTGTTCAGGACTACAGAGACCTTCAGGTATGGTTCAACCTTGCATGGTTTGACCCTGAATTTCAGGAAGGAGAGGTGAAACTTCCTGATGGTGGAGTGGTGAGTGTGAAATCCCTTGTGGACAAAGGAAAGAATTTTACTGAAGAGGACAAAAAAATACTCTTTGATGCACAGAGAAAGATAATAAATGCAATCATACCACTCCATAAAAAACTTCAGGATGAGGGAAAGATAGAGGTTACCACAACCCCATTTTACCATCCTATTCTTCCCCTTGTTTACAACACAGATATTGCAAGGGTTTGTATGCCAGGGGCAGGACTTCCCTCAACCTTTTCATATCCTGTTGATGCGGAAGAACACGTGAAGAGGGCAGTGGATTACTATGAAAAACTCTTTGGCAGGAAACCAGTGGGTATGTGGCCAGGAGAGGGTTCTCTATCAGAGGATGTTATCCCTATCTTTAAGAAATATGGTGTTGAATGGGTTGCAACAGACGAGGGAAACCTTCAGAGGTCTATTGGTGTTGACAGGTTGACACCGGAGAAACTTTTCAATCCATATATGTTCAATGGGGTTTACATTATTTTCAGGTTGAGAGACCTATCAGATGCCATTGGATTCAGATACCAGAAGATGAATGGTGTTGATGCTGCAAATGACCTTATTTTGAGACTGCATGAGTACCAGAAGAAACTCAATGGGAAGGGCAGGTTTTTGATAACCCTGATACTTGATGGTGAGAATGCATGGGAGTGGTACAGGCATGATGGCAGGGAGTTTTTTGATGCCCTGTACTCACAACTTGAAAGGGCTGATTTTGTGAAGACAATCACTGTTAAGGATTACATTAAAAACACAGATACCTCTTATACACTTGATAAATTGTGGCCAGGTTCCTGGATAAATTCGGATTTCAATATTTGGATAGGTGAACCCCAGGAGAATACTGCATGGGAGTATCTGAAGAAGGTGAGGATTGATTTTGAAAAGATGAAACATGGGCAGACAGATGACAGGGTGGAGGAGGCATACAGGAACATACTTGCAGCAGAGGGCTCGGACTGGTTCTGGTGGTATGGGGATGACCAGAATTCTCTAATGGACAATGTCTTTGACAGGATGTTCAGGTCGTACCTGAAAAATGTTTACAGGGCATTTGGTAAAAAACCCCCATCTTTTCTTGACTTGCCAGTAATGTAGTGTAAGATAAATAAAAAATCAAGGAGGAGTGATGGATGAAAAGTTTGGATACCAGAAAAACCTGAAAGCAGGTGAGGTGCTTTTCAGGGAGGGTGATGTTGGGGATGAGATGTATCTAATCAAGTCGGGGCAGATAAGGATAACCAAGACCATAGGAGATGAGGAGAAAACCCTTGCCATTCTTAAAGAGGGAGATTTCTTTGGTGAGATGGCGGTTTTAGACCAGTCTCCACGTTCTGCCTCTGCAATTGCACATACAGACTGTGAATTGATTATTGTTGATAGGGAGGCATTCCTGAAACAGGTAAGGGAAAATCCATTCATAGAGTATGTGATTGAGACCCTTACAAAGAGATTGAGGCAGACAGATGAGATGCTGAAGTTTATGTACATACAGAATGAGGAAAAAAGGCTTGTTTCATTTATTCTTACAAAGGCAAAGTCACAGGGTAAAGAAACACCAGATGGGATTGACTCTGGTGTACCAGCATCACCTGATTCAATATCAGGAATGATAGGGGTGGATAAAGAAAAGATAACAAAGGTCCTCAATACACTTGTGAACAACGGTTTGATTTTATTGAAGGGTAATATAATAATCAGGAATGTTGAGATGCTTGAGAGGTATCTTGATTACCTTGACCTGAAGGAGAAGTTTGAAAGGTGAGGGTTCGTTTAATACAGCATACCCCTGAGCCGCTCAAAACCCTCTATGTTGCTGCAAGGACCTGTTATTCACCAGCAGGTCCTTTGAGTATTGAGGAGGCCACACGGGAGAAGATGGAGACATTGATTGAGAAGGTGTTCAGGTCAGGGCATGAGTCAATTCTTGAACATGTGAGTTTCACATTTGGGATTGAGGGAGTATCAAGGGTTTTAACACATCAACTTGTGAGGCACAGGATTGCCTCTTTTTCCCAGCAGAGTCAGAGATACGTAAAAATGGAGGAGGGGGTTGTTGTTCCTCCATCCATAAAAAAGAAAAGAGAGGCAATGGAACTATTTCAAAAAGGAATAGACCATGCCTGGGAGATTTACAGGGGATTACTTGAAATGGGAATAAAAAAGGAGGATGCAAGGTTCATTCTTCCCAATGCCACTCCTTCAAGCATAGTTATGACAATGAATTTAAGGGAATTGATTCATACTTCTGGTTTGAGGCTCTGTTTCAGGGCACAATGGGAGATAAGAATGCTCTTTACATATATAAAGAGAGAGGTTAAGAAGGTGGACAGGTTTCTTGCAGACTTCCTTCAGCCAAGGTGCATTCATCTTGGTTACTGCCCTGAGAAGAAGACCTGTGGATTGAGACCGCTAAAAAGGGAGGTGATAAAGGATGATTAAAGTGAGGTGGATAGACGGGATGAAGTTTTATGCTGTTGGTGACTCTGGACATGGTGTTCTGCTGGACACTTCCCCTGATGTTGGAGGAGATGATACTGCTGCAAGACCTATGGAATTCTTCCTGTTTTCGCTTGGTGGATGCACGGGAATGGATGTTGTTTCCATATTGCGAAAGATGAGGGTAAAGCCTGATGAATTCTGGATGGAGATTACATCAGAGAGAAAATCAGAGCATCCAAAGTATTACACCGATGTGAAGATAGTTTATCATTTCAGGGGGAAGGACCTTCCCCGTGGGAAAATAGAGAAGGCCGTGGATTTGTCACAGAACAAGTATTGTTCCGTATCAGCCATGATTAAGAAATTTGCCAATCTCTCATATGAGATTGTTTTGCACGAGGATGGAGGATAGTTCTCTTAATGATTCAGATGACCAAATGGACTGTTCTTTTTATGTAAATAATAAAAACAATGCCGGAGGAGGGACTCGAACCCACACTCCCAAAAAGGGAAGCGGATTTTGAATCCGCCGCGTCTCCCGGTTCCGCCACTCCGGCATCAGAAGAATAATAATGGCAAAATTAAAAAATTCAAGGGTGGGATATGAAGGAAGCATACTTCACAGAAGATAACATCAGAGAGGCTGGGGAAAAGTTGCTTGCATCACTTGATAGGTTCAGAAGAAGGCATCCCCTCAAAATAAAAAGGGATAGAATTGCATTGATTGTTCTTGATATGCAGAGATTCTTTCTGGACGAATCATCCCCTGGTTTTCTTCCCTCAGCACCTGCAATTGTTGGGAATATAAGGACTCTTGTTGAGAAATTCTCTTATTCAGGAAGACCTGTGATATTCACAAAACATGAAAATACAAATGATGATGCAGGTATGCTGGGTAAATGGTGGAACTCCATAATTGAGGCAGGTTCTCATTTTGCAGAGATAATTGAAGAAGTATTGCCTGACAGGGGCATAATAATAAAAAAGACATCATACGATGCATTTTATATGACAGACCTTGACGAATTTTTGAAGAAAAATCATGTTGAGCAAATAGTTATAACAGGTGTCAAGACAAATCTATGTTGTGAAACAACAGCCCGTTCTGGTTTTATAAGGGGATACAATATTATCTTCACAATTGATGGAACAGCAACAGACAACCTTGATTTCCATAAGGCAAGCCTCCTCAATATATCCCATGGATTTGGTATCCCCGCCCTGTGCAGGGAGATAGGGTTATAACACCCAGTACTTGAACAGTGTGAATATTGCTATTACTGCATCCTTCCAGTGAATCTTTTTGCCTTCCTTTTCAGTCCTTCCCCTGTAATGAATCGGGATTTCATGGATGTGTATTCTCATTCTTAAAAGCTGGGCAGTGATTTCAGGCTCCATGTCAAAACCACGTGCATCAAACCTCAGTGATTTAAGCACATCTGTTCTCACAAGTTTATAGCAGGTCTCCATGTCAGTGATATTTCCACCAAAGAGGATGTTTGTCAACATGGTGAGAACCCTGTTTGCGAAAAGGCTGTGAATAAGGAATTTACCTCTGCCTTTGAACCTTGAACCATAAACAGCAATGGCATTCTCTATTTCAGCCTTTTTTAATAAAAGTGGAATATCTTCTGGTGAATATTCAAGGTCTGCATCCTGGATTATTGTGTATTCTCCCATTGCCATGGAGATACCCTTTTTAACTGCCCCTCCCTTGCCCATATTCACAGGATTCCTGAAGAGCCTTATTCCCTTTACACTCTGGAGGAGTTCATATGTTCCATCAGTGGAGTGGTCATCTACAACAATCACCTCTTTATCAATGGGTAGGGCAATAACCCTTTTGAGAAGAGTGAGTATAAATTCCCTTTCATTGTACACAGGAATAACGATGCTCAGTTTCATAAAAAAATGATACTGAATAAAATCATTATGTCAATGAAATCCCCATATACCCCCCCTCCGGGGACGGAGGTTGACAATTTGACACTTTGTTTATCCTATTTGTTTTCAGTTAGATAAAGGATAGATTTATAGATTTATCCTCCGTCCCCTGACAAGGAGGGGTGGGGTTTGACAGGTGAAGGGATCTGGTTTATGATTTTTAAGTAAGGAAAAAGACAGGGGGTGTGTATGGATAAGAGGTTCAGGTTATGCATGGTGGTAATGTTAGTATTTATGATATTCAGTGGAGTTCTTGAGGCAGGGGTTAACTTTCACATAAGGAAGGTGCTTGGGGATCTGGCTATACAGGGAGTGGTGGTGACCAGTGGAGAAGGTGATACTATCAGGTGGTTGT
>Ga0190359_1002081_pt1 | contig 12121 bp, 8 predicted proteins | sample 48721823_MG_FD_161269 | JGI IMG/M metagenome (GOLD analysis project Ga0190359, IMG submission 161269) | Hydrothermal vent microbial mat bacterial communities from Southern Trench, Guaymas Basin, Mexico - 4872-18-2-3_MG | ecosystem: Environmental > Aquatic > Marine > Hydrothermal vents > Microbial...
GAATTTTAGAGATAGATAGAAAGGGTAATATAATATGGAGTTCGGAAAAGTGGGGCGAAGGAAGTGGTATGTTAAGTGATGGCTCGCATCTTCGTTATCCAAATGATGCAGAGGAAACGGAAGGAGAAGCAATCCTTATTTCTGATAGAAATAACGATAGAATAATAGAAGTTGATAAAAAGGGAAACATTATCTGGGAATATACTAAACTTAAGCATTGTCATGATGCAGACAGGCTGAGCAATGGAAACACAATTGTGGCAAGTTCTGATCAAAATAAGGTTATAGAAATTAATCCTCAAGGAGATATAGTGTGGTCATATGGAGATGGGTCTTTAAAGATGCTTAATTGGCCAAGAGATGCAGACAGGCTTCAAAATGGAAATACGCTAATAACTGATTCAAAAAACAATCGCATAATTGAGGTGAATAATAACGGTGAAATTATCTGGTCTTTTTATTTGGGTTATTTTGGGATGCCTTATGAAGCAGATAGGTTACCTAACGGAAATACGCTGATCTCTATCCAACAGCGCAGACAGGTAATAGAGGTTGATCCTTCAGGTAATATAGTCTGGAGTTTTAGAAATTATTACCAGGGTCATATTAAAGATTGTTTAATAAACGGTGACTTTGAAAGGGAAGCTTATCCTGATGTTGAGTATCCTGCCGATTGGATCAAATGTACCCTTCTTTCTGAAGGACCGGGGTGTAAATTTTTTTGGGATTCACAGATTCACTTTAAAGGGACTCATAGTGTAGGTATAGAATATTATGGAACAGGAAGTGTTTGGTTGCAACAAACTGTAAGAGTAACTCCGGGAGGGCTTTATAGATTGGCCGATGTGGTTAAGACCGCTGAGCTTGATGGATTTGCTCATACTCAAGTAGCATTTTTAGATAGTATGGGTGGGTTTTTTACTTATACTACTTTCCTTCCAGGAACAAAACCTCGCAAGGGAACAACCGATTGGCAAAAAGATACTCTTGAAGTTAGAGCCCCCAAAGAAGCTACTGCAGCAGATATTAGATGTTTTGTCCTGGGAAGAGGTAAAACTTGGTTTGATAATATATCTTTTGAGGAATTGCCTTGGGGATAAAGAATTACCTGATCGGTTTTTTGTAGTAAGTAAGCGATGATAATTTCATAAAAAGACATCAATAAGGAGGTAAAAATGGTAAGTATAATATGGTTGGGACACGCAGCTTTTAAAATTGTTACTGATAAAGGCAAATACATCTATCTTGATCCTTGGCTTAACAGAAATCCTGTATCATCAATAAAGACAAAAGATATTAAAAAGGCTGATATTGTATGCGTAACCCATGGCCATAACGACCATATAGGGGATGCCATTGAAATTGTAAAGACTACTGGCGCAAAACTTGTATGTTCACCAGAGATAGGCCATTATGCTGATAGTAAAGGCCTAAAGTATAATGAAGCCTCTTGTACTTTGAATATAGGTGGTTCAGCAAGGATAGATGGGATTACCATTCATATGACCTTTGCAGCACATCTTACTGAACTTTACGGTGAGGAGTGGTTAAGTGAAGGAAAAATGTTGCCGGGAGCAGGCTCAGCAGGATATGTAATAGAAACGGAGAATGGTGTAAGGATTTATTTTGCTGGGGATACCGGTTTGTTTACAGACATGAGAATGATTGGGGAAATCTATAATCCCCATATAGCAATTCTTCCTATTGGCGGAAAGTACAATATGGGACCAAAACTTGCCTCAATTGCAGTAAAATTGATAAGACCAGAAATTGTCATTCCGATGCACTACAACACTTTTCCTATTATACAGCAGGATACGAAAGTTTTAGAAGATTACATAAAGGAGAGTATTCCCGGAGTAAAACTTGTTGTTTTAAAACCCGGTGGGAAGTTTAAATATAGTAATACCTAAAGAATACACGAGGGGGTATAAAAAAGCAAAGAAAGTAGAATTTTCGGAGGTTTCACTGAGAATAGTTTTTGGATCAGGTTCATTTTAGTAGTCATAAAGCAGTCTTAAGACTAACTAATATAGATTTTGGACTTGTAAAAAACCAACTAACGTAGCCCAGAGGATAAGAAGGAAATTCGTGTGAGTAGCAGATTTTTGCTAGGGATTTTTGTGTACAGAAGAGAGAAAATTTTAAAAGAAGGGAGTGATGAGATACGTAATAGATATTTAAGATATAAAAGTATAAAATAAAATTAAGATAAGGAGGTATAATAATGAGAAGGAGATTAAGAATCAGGTTAGTATTGGGTTTTTTATGTACAGTGATAATAATTGGATTATTAAGTGGGGGAGTTTTTGCTGGACAAAATGTAGTTACTCTTCGCCTAGGTCATATTTTTCCCATAACACATCCTATACAGAAGGCTACACTGGCAATGGCTGACTACGTGAAGGAAAAAAGTGATGGAAAGTTGATCATAGAGGTACATCCTCAGGGGGCTCTAGGGTCAGGGAGTACACTTGTTGAAAATATCTCTCTTGGAACAGTAGATATGGGAACAGGGGGTCCTGGCTTGCTAAGCCGTTTAGAACCAGCGTGGGGGCTTATTGCTGGACAGTATGTTTTTAAAGACGCAGAGAGCATGTTTAAAGTGTTAAGTGGTCCTATCGGAGAAGAGATAAGAAATAGGCTCATTACCAAACGAAATATCCGTGTACTTGGTATAGGATATTTGGGTGCAAGACATTTAACTGCCAATAAACCTATATATAGGCCAGAAGACTTGAAAGGGTTAAAAATCCGGATTCCTAATATTCCCTTAAGAAAGGCTTCATTTAATGCTTGGAATGCAGCTCCCACTCCTATGGCATTTTCGGAAGTATACTTAGCGCTAAAGCAGGGAGTTGTCGATGGACAGGAAAATCCACTTCCACAGATTATTGCTGCTAAATTTTATGAAGTGCAAAAATATTTGATTCTTACTGGACATGCCCTTAACCCGGAGATTTTACTTATAAGTGAGAAGAAATTTCAAAGTCTCCCCGAGGAATATCGTAATATTCTCTTAGAAGGGGCCAATGTATTTAAAGAAACCAGCTTCGAGGAATATAATACGTTGAAATACGAACTTCTTGAAAAATTGTTGGATGAAGGGATGATAGTTATGAAACCGGATATTGAAGCATTTCGGGAAGCTGTAAAAGATGTACCTTATCAGTTCGAAGAAGAATGGGGAGAAGGCCTCTACGAAAAAGTTCTTAAAGCACAGGAATAAAAATATCTTGTAAACAGGATGATTCATTGGGAGGGGATATTAGTAATCTTCTCCCAATGAATTTAGGTGTGTTTATATAATAAGATCTATCTTATTTTGTGTACCTTAAAGATTGGAATAGATGGAAAAGGGATAAATAAATGAAACAAGATAAAAGGTTGTCGCTAACAGTAAAAAAAGTTGCCTCTATTTTTAATTCAATTGCTTCTACTTTGGGTATTATTCTTATGGTTTTGATGATTTTCACTTTATCTGCTGGAATAATTTCACGTTATATTTTTAATAACCCCCTTTTTTGGACTGGTGAAGCCTCCAGAATTATTCTTATCTGGACCATATTTATTGGTGCGGCGCTTGCCTTTAGAAAAAACTCTCCTATTACTCATATAAAGGTGGATTTTTTAGGGTCTTTTTTATCATCAGAACTTCGGAAAATTGTCAAGAGGATAGTATGGAGTCTGATAATGCTTTTCTGTATTGTCATCATGGTTATTGACATCAACTTCATTGCTTTAGCTGGCTCAATCAAAACAGCAGCTTTGGGAATACCAAAATTTATCATCTATATAACTTTGCTCATATTTGCGATAATTACTTTAGTATTTTCATTGGAACAGTGGTTAGCCCAGGGGAATAATGAGGGAAAGCCATAATGATTCTATTAATCCTTACTATACTCGTATTTTTAGTAATTCTAAACACCCCTATTTCAATCGCCGTAGCAATTGCTTCATTTATATACTTATTAATTGAAAATGTTCCCTTAGTTATTATTCCGCAACAAATGTTTCAAATTGTTAATTCTTTTCCTTTTTTGGCATTCCCGATGTTTATGTTGGTAGGATTATTAATGAATGCTGGTGGAACATCCAGTAGAATTTTTGATTTTGCAGAGTCTCTTGTAGGTCATCTAAAAGGTGGATTAGGGCATGTTAACGTACTCGCCAGTCTAATTTTTTCTGGAATGTCGGGAAGCGCTATTGCTGATGCTGGTGGGTTAGGGGCGATAGAGATAGAGGCTATGAGGAAGCGCGGATATGATTCCGAATTTGCTGTAGCGATAACTGCTGCATCGTCGACTATTGGGCCTATTATTCCTCCAAGTGTGCCTATGATAATTTACGCAATGGCTTTTGATGCATCAATTGGACGGTTATTTTTGGCAGGTTTTATACCTGGAATATTAATGGCAGTCGCATTAATGATAATGGTTTTTTTCTATGCAAGAAAAAGAAATTATCCTAAAGCTGCTTTTCCGTCTATGAAAAAAATATTAAAAAATTTTTATAAATCTTTCCTGGCTTTATTGACGCCTGTGATATTACTTGGAGGAATTTTTTTAGGTGTGTTTACTCCTACAGAAGCTGCCGTAGTTGCTGTACTTTGGGCATCATTTTTGGGATTTGTTATCTATAAGGAGCTTAAGTTTAGCCATCTTGTAAAGATATTTCTTGAGGTTGTCGTTAGAATAGGGGTTGTCCTTTTTCTTCTGGCAACAGTTGGCACTTTCACCTGGATATTAACAAGGGAGAATATTCCTCAACTTTTATTAAGTTTTATTACTTCAGCAAATATTACCCCTCCAGTATTTCTGTTAATAGCTAATTGTGTACTTCTTTTAATGGGTATGATTACCACAGTTACTCCTTCTATAATATTATTAGCACCAATATTTTTTCCTATTATTGAAAAATTGGGAATAGACCCAGTACACTTTGGAGTAATTGTGGTTCTAAATTTGATGATAGGAAATCTTACCCCTCCGGTAGGACCTGTCTTGTATGTAGCATCTGCCATGGGGGGAATTTCTTTTCAAAAGGCGTTTAGATATACGTTTCCATTTATTATACCATTGTTAGTGGTATTGTTTCTTATTACATATATTCCTGGTATTGTTTTATTTTTACCAAACTTGTTAATGAAATAAAACAAGAAGGAGGAAAGAAAAATGAAATTTCAAGGAAAAGTTATATTAATAACCGGAGCCGCCAGAGGAGTTGGGAAGGTTATTGCGAAGAGGTTTGCTCAGGAGGGAGCTACTTTAATTATAAACGATATCGATTTTCAGGAAGGAGAGAAGGTAGCTCAACAAATTAATCAAAAAGGGTCTAAGGCCTTTGTTATCAAAGCAGATGTTTCTAAAAGAATCGAAGTGGAAGCAATGATATATAAGGCAATTAATACCTATGGTGGAATTGATATTTTAATCAATAATGCTGCTGTATTTGCCAGACCCGTACCAATAGTGGAATTAGAAGAAGAAGAGTGGGATAGAGTGATAAATATTAACTTAAAAAGTGTTTTTAATTGTTGTAAAGCTGTAATTAAACACATGATTAAACGAAGATCCGGAAAAATTATTAATATTAGTTCATTTACAGGGAAGACTGGACGAGTTGTGTATAGTACATTCGGTAATCCTACAAAAGCACATTATTGCGTCTCGAAAGCTGGTATTATTAGTCTTACTAAATCTTTAGCATTTGAACTCGCACCATATAATATAAATGTTAATGCAGTAGCTCCCGGGTCAATTGCTACTGAATCTACAGATGAAGAAAAGAAGAAGATGATTATTCCACTTGTACCTTTAGGAAGAATGGGGACACCAGAGGATGTTGCAGATGCCGTATTATTTTTAGCTTCCCCAGAAGCCTCTTTTATAACAGGTGAAATTTTAGATGTTAATGGCGGTACTCTCATGGATTAGTTCTTTTTTATTAGTTATTGGTTGATTTTGTGAGGAATTAAGATTCGAAGGTTGTATTTATATATTAAAATAAATATGAGAAGATTAACTTATTGATTTATTTCACCTTAAAAACTACCTTCTTTGAAGGTGATAATGGTTTATCTCATATCATCTATCAATGTAAATATTACATAGTTTGTTGTCCAAAATATAGATACCGGAAACTAAAAGGTCAAGTGGCTGAATTTGTAGAGCAAACTCTAAGAATGCTAGGTGAATGGAGGAATATGGAGATACTGGAAATGAATGTAAAAGAAGAACATATACATATGATACTTTCTGTACCTCCCAGATTATCCATATAGAGTCCTTTTAAACCCACCTGCTTAGTGGGTGGGTTGTTGAGATTCACCCGGTATGGGCAATAACTTGGTAGTGGGAACCATTAACCAAACAGCAAGAGTGTCCATCATAAGGCCGAATCTGAAGGAAGCTGAAGGCAAAGTCTCACACCGACGAACAGAAACTAGATATAAGGTATACGTGGAATGGGCGAATTTACCTAACGAAACAAAGTCCAACACTACCCGAATTCCACGGTGTAAATGTAGCGGTGACATGAGATGAAAGTTATTGTTCGTAAGCGGGGAGGTCTGACAGATAAGTTGTGAATTTAGAAGCAACAACCCACACAGTGATATGTGCTTGAACTGTCAGAAGTCAGCAGAAGCCATATTAGACTGGTGGATATATCCACCAGTTGAAGGGCTGAACGTTAAGAGGTTTAGAAAGTTTGAAGGACTCAAGAGAAATACCACAAAAGCAGACAACTTCTCAGGAAGGCTGTTCCCAAAAGAGAAGGCCGGAAGCCTAAAGATAATGGGAAAGCGCTTAGTATTCTTTCGGCGTCAGATAACAGAGGAAACGGTGAAAATGCGTATTCCATTATTTTACAGAATGATATGCACAAGTAATTCATTCTTAACGAACCGCCGTATACTGAACGGTACGTACGGTGGTGTGAGGGGATGGTAGATAAATTAATTATCTTCCTCCTACTCGATTTATAATTTTAAATAGGAGTTTAATAAATGAAAAATGTAATTTTATTAACCATAGATGCCTTAAGAAAAGATGTTGTAGGGTGTTATGGAAACAAAGATGGACTAACCCCCTTTCTTGATTCCCTACAACCTAAATGTATCAAATTTACCAATGCCCAATCTTCTGGCCCCTATACCCAAGCTTCCTTTCCCGGCATTCTTACATCTTCTTATTATCTGGAATATGGCAGGCAAAAAAAGTGCTCACCAAAAAGAACTCTCATTTCAGAAGTACTAAAAAAATCCAGAATCAGCACTGCTGCTTTTCATTCTAATCCTTACCTTTCTGGTTATTTTGGCTGGAATAGGGGTTGGGATGTTTTTTATGATTCCATGCAGGACGAAGTAAGTGATAAAATACCTTATATTAAAGGGGATGCTATTAATCATAAAGTAGAACAATGGTTATCCTCTTATACTAAAGACGATAATTATAATCCCTTCTTTTTGTGGACACATTATATGGATGTACATGAACCTTATATTCCTGCAAAAGAATATTTAAACAAGGTAGATCCCTCAATTACTCTTTCTGAAGACAAAATGCTGAATCTTTTCAAAGAAGTAATACTCAAAAGAGATGTATCAAATAAAGAAACAGTAAAACTTTTGAAAAAACTTTACGATGCCGGAGTATGTGAAACTGATAATTATATTAAAGAATTTTTTAATATATTAGAGAAGTATAATGTTTTAAAGGATGCAATTGTAATTATCACTAATGACCATGGAGATGAATTTGGTGAACATAATGGTCTTTCTCATGATGGCAAAATGTATTCCGAACTGATCAATTCTCCTTTAATTATTTATTTTAACGATCGTACCCAAGGAGAAATATGTGATAACTTGGTTAGTAATATAGATATCCCCCCGACTATCCTTTATCTCTTTGACCTCGAACCATTAGAAGCATTTAAAGGACACTCTCTCCTCCCCTTAGAAAAGTATCCTCAAAAAGGAGTTTTCGGTGAAGCGATTAATAAGACTAGTAGTCATGAAAAGGAAACTGATCAACCTATATATTTTTATCAGGAGGATGATTTAAAAATAATATATCGGAAAATTAATCAAAGTTGGGAAATGTATGACCTTAATGAAGATCCTCAAGAATCAAATAATATAATGAGCACTTCAGATAAGAGTGAGTATATGAAGGAAAAATTGATGTCTAAGATAAATAGATATCAATAAAATAAAAACCAAAAAATGTGCTATTACCTGGACCGGTGGAAAAGATAGCACCACTAATCTATGGATTATTCGTCAAGTATGTGTAGAGGAAAATCTCGATCTTCCCCAGGTTATCAATATCGATGAAGGTGATGCTTTTCCTGAAATGTTTCAATCCTTGTTTTAATGGTTGTTTCTCTTCAACTTGTCTTGCTTTAAGAAATTTTTTTATAATTATATCACACTGCTTTGACTGCAGTATGGCAACAATTATGAAAAAATTATATTTTTTTGAAAATTTTTTCTATTATCTAAAATATTACGACAAAGGAATTAAAAAATCCTGCAAAAAATAAAAATATTTTATTGAATATTAGTTCTGCTTATGGTAAGCTTTAGGCTCAGGTCTTCAGTATGATTTTTACTAAGTAAATAAAAAGTAGTGAAAAAGGAATTAAAGAATGATGGAAGCTGTAAATATAAGGAATATCGCCCTTATTGCCCATGTAGACCATGGTAAGACTACTCTGGTAGATGCCATGTTGAGGCAGAGCGGCACCTTTCGGGATAACCAGGACATAAGAGAAAGGGTGATGGATTCTAATGATTTGGAAAGAGAAAGAGGGATTACTATCCTTTCTAAAAATACCTCAGTTCATTGGCAAGGGGTAAAGATTAATATCGTAGATACGCCGGGCCATGCAGATTTTGGGGGAGAGGTTGAGCGGATCTTAAGAATGGTTAACGGGGTTCTTCTGATTGTAGATGCCTTCGAAGGGCCTATGCCTCAGACTCGATTTGTTCTACGTAAAGCTATGGAATTAAATCTCATTCCTTTAGTAGTTATCAATAAAATAGACAGACCTAATGCCCGTCCTGCTGAAGTTTTAAACGAAATTTATGATTTATTTATTGAGTTGGGAGCCAGTGATGAGCAGATAGATTTTCCAGTTATCTATACTTCTGCCCGTTCGGGTTTATCCGGATTTTCTCCTGATTCTTTAGAGGAAAATTTAACACCTCTTTTTTCAACTATTTTAAAACATATACCCGCTCCTTCGGTGGAATATAGTTCTCCTTTGCAATTATTGATTACCAATCTTACCTATGATGATTATGTGGGGAAGATAGCCATTGGGCTTATCAGCCGAGGAGAAATTCAGGAGGGGGAAACAGTCACTTTGATTAAGCGCGATAGGAGCCAGATATCCAGTAAAGTGGTAAAACTTTATCTTTTTGAAGGATTAAAAAGAAAAGAAGTAAAGAGAGCCGAGGCCGGAGAGATTGTGGCTATTGCGGGAATTAGTGAAGCTAATATTGGAGAGACAATAGCTTGTAGAGAAAAGCCCGAGGCTTTGTCTAAAATAAAGATAGATGAACCTACTTTGACTGTAGATTTTACCGTTAATGATAGTCCATTTGCTGGCCGAGAAGGAAAATTTGTCACCTCTCGCCATTTACGAGAGCGTCTTTTAAAGGAAGTTGAAACTAATGTGAGCCTTAAAGTCGAAAAAGCAGAATCGACAGATACTTTTCATGTCTCAGGGAGAGGAGAACTTCATCTTTCGATTCTTATTGAAAAGATGCGCCGGGAAGGGTACGAATTTCAGGTTTCTAAACCCAAGGTTATTTTTAAAAATATTAAGGGAGTGAAATGTGAACCCATAGAGCTTATGACCTGTGATATTCCTAAAGACAGCTTAGGAACAGTCATGGAAATTTGCGGGAAGAGAAAGGCAAAATTAGTCAATATGATTGAATTTTCTTCCGAGCAATTACGGCTTGAATTTGAAATTTCGGCTAGGGGGTTAATCGGTTTTCGGGATGAATTTCTTACTAAGACAAAAGGTAAAGGGATAATGCATCATATCTTTTTTGATTATCAGCCCTACAAGGGGCCTATCCCCACCCGCGCCCGGGGAGTATTAATCGCCTATGAAAGCGGAATAAGCAGTACTTATGGCCTTTATAACGCCCAAGAGAGAGGAACATTATTTATTGCTCCAGCTACAGAAGTTTACCAGGGGATGATTGTAGGAGAAAACAAGAGAGGGAAGGACCTGGAGGTTAATATATGCAAGAAAAAGCACGTTACCAATATGCGAGCTAGTGGTTCAGATGAAGCATTACGCTTAGAGAAGCCTAGACAGTTTTCTTTAGAACAAGCCTTGGATTATATCGAGGATGATGAATTGTTGGAAATTACTCCTTCTAATATTCGTCTAAGGAAGAAACTTTTAGATCCTCATTCCCGCCTTCAGCAGGTTAAGGGTTTGATTAAGGTTTAAGGAAACAATATTTTAATAATCTTTCTAAACTCTTCATTTATGACCTGATAAGATATTTTAAGGCCCTCGCGTTCACCTTTTATTATCCCTGCAGCCTTTAATTTAAAGAGGTGTTGAGATATGGTTGATTGAGGTAGATTAAGGCATTCTTGAATATTGGTAACATTGGTCTCTTTTTCTATAAAGCCTTTTACAATACAAAGTTCTGGTAGGATGAGCAAGAGCTTTTAGTAGTTCACTTTTTGGGCAAATTTTGATCTATTTTCCATATAATCACCTTATCTCTTTTTTATTTAAATAAATAAATTAGTATCAGCTGTTTCTGCAGCAGCAAGGTAGGTGGCTACTCCTCAACAGCAGAGGGCTCACTTGCTTTAATTAGGTCTGATTTTTCTATTTTTTCATATTGATAAATGTCCGGATTATCCTGCTTTTGAACAGCCGGGAAATAGGTTTTATATCCGCCGCTGAGATTTTTAACCTTTTTATATCCTTTTTGTCTTAGGATTCGGCAGGCGATATAACCTCTCAACCCTATTTGACAGAAGATGATAATCTCTCGGTCTTTGGGGATTTCGCTTAACCTGTTTCTTAATTCATCAACTGGGATATTTTTTGCTCCCTCTATGGTGCCTAGGCTATATTCTTCAGGGGTTCTCACATCGATTAGGACAGTTTTTTCCCAGTCTAATTTCTCTATATCATGCCAGTGAATTATAGCACTGTCCCCTTTTAAGATATTGGAAGCTACATATCCAGCCATGTTTACCGGGTCTTTAGCTGAAGAGTAGGGTGGGGCATAGGCCAGTTCCAATTTTTCCAAGTCGTAGACTGTCATCCCGGCTCGTATTGCTGTAGCAATAACATCTATTCTTTTATCTACTCCATCGTAACCTACTATCTGGGCTCCCAAGATTTTACCATTGTCCGGTGAAAAGATAAGCTTAATAGATAAGGGAAGGGCTTCCGGATAATATCCGGCATGAGATGCCGAATGAGTAAAAGATTTTTCATAAGGAATATTAAATCTTTTGAGCAGTTTTTCATTGTTCCCGGTAGTTGCCACAGTCATATCAAATACTTTTAATATGGAAGTACCCTGAGTTCCTTCGTATTCTTCTGTTATTCCGCAGATGTTGTTGGCGGCAATCCTTCCTTGTTTATTAGCCGGTCCGGCAAGGGGGATAAGGGTAGGATTTCCGTTAATATAATCTACCACCTCAATAGCATCGCCAACCGCATAGATGTCAGGGTGGGAAGTTTTTAAAGTGCGGTCTACTTTTATGCCACCTCTTTCACCTATTTCTAAACCTGCTTCTTTCGCCAGGGTAACTTCGGGACGTACTCCTATGCCGATTAAAACCATATCAGTCTTTATTTTTCTCCCGCTGCTGAGTTTAACCAAGGAAAATTCCTTTCGATGTTCAACCTCTCTTACCTCATCATTTAAATAAAATTCTACCTTCTTTTCTTTTAAGTGCTGGTGAATCAGGGAAGCCATTTCCTTATCTAGGGGAGCCAATACCTGTTCTGCTAATTCAATTATGGTAATGGCCATTCCCCTTCTATGAAGATTTTCCACCAGTTCCATCCCGATGAAGCCCGCACCTACTACTACTGCGCTTTTAGGATTATG
>Ga0190359_1002082_pt1 | contig 12114 bp, 5 predicted proteins | sample 48721823_MG_FD_161269 | JGI IMG/M metagenome (GOLD analysis project Ga0190359, IMG submission 161269) | Hydrothermal vent microbial mat bacterial communities from Southern Trench, Guaymas Basin, Mexico - 4872-18-2-3_MG | ecosystem: Environmental > Aquatic > Marine > Hydrothermal vents > Microbial...
GGGCCACCGCCGCTCCCAGGGGATTGCCCCCGAAGGTGCTGCCGTGATCCCCGGGACGAAACACTCCCATGACCTCGGCCGGGCCCAGCACCACGCTCACCGGCAGCACTCCGCCGGAGATGGCCTTGCCCAGGACCAGCAGGTCGGGGCGCACCCCCTCGTGCTCGAAGCAGAACATCTTGCCGGTGCGCCCCAGGCCGGTCTGGATCTCGTCCAGGATGAGCAGCACCCGGTGCCGGTCGCAGATCTCCCGGACCCGGGCCAGGTAGCCCGGGGGGGGCACCACCACGCCGGCCTCGCCCTGGATGGGCTCCACCAGGAAGGCCACGGTGTCGGGACCGATGGCCCGCTCCAGGGCCTCGGCGTCGCCGTAGTCCACCAGGGTGAAGCCGGGGGTGAAGGGCCCGAATCCCTCCCGGTACTGCTGCTCGGAGCTGAAGGAGATGACGGTGGTGGTGCGACCGTGGAAGTTGTCGCGGCAGCAGATTATCTGCGCCCGGTCCGCGGCCACGCCCTTTTCCTGGTAACCCCACTTGCGCGCGGCCTTGATGGCCGTCTCCACCGCCTCGGCCCCGGTGTTCATGGGCAGGGCCATCTCCATGTCGGCCAGCTGGCAGACCTCCTGCAGAAACGGCCCCAGCTGGTCGTTGTGAAAGGCCCGCGAGGTCAGGGTGAGCCGGCCGGCCTGCTCGACCAGGGCGGCCATGATGCGGGGATGGCGATGTCCCTGGTTGACCGCCGAGTAGGCCGAGAGGAAGTCCAGGTAGCGGTTGCCCTCGACGTCGTACAGCCACACTCCCTCGCCGCGGCTGAGCACCACCGGCAGGGGGTGGTAGTTGCGGGCCCCGAACTTCTCGGTGACGGCGATTATCTGCTTAGACGATGTCATCAACGACCTCCTTTCCCGTCGCGCCCGGGCACTGTATCCCGGCGCCGGCCGGCGGGCAACCGCAACTTGCATCCTCCCCGCCGCCCCCCTATAATCGGCGGGAATCTGGGCTGTTAGCAACCTCCAGGAAGAGGGCATGTCCCCGGGCGATGAAGACAGACGGATGACCAACCGCGTTCCAGTCAACCTGCTCGTACGGGTCAAGTACCAGAGCGTACGTGACTTCATGGAGCACTTCGCCACCAACATCAGCCGCGGAGGCATGTTCCTGCAGAGCCGCAAGCCCTATCCCCGGGGAACGTCCATCACCTTCGAGTTGCGCCTGAAAAACGACAAGGTGGTGCTCAAGGGCGAGGGACAGGTCGCCTGGACGCGCGAGCCGGAGACCACCAGGCCGCCCAAGTCGCCCGGCATGGGGGTGAAGTTCGTCAGGCTGGACGATGCCTCGCGGCAGCTGGTGGACAAGATCGTCAAGCTGCGCGAAGCCCAGAAGGCCCGCCAGGCCGCTGCCCGGGCCGCCAAGGCGCCCGAGAAAACATCGCCGCCCCGCCGCCCCTCGGTGGAGGTGGCCGAGGATCTCCAGGCCCAGACGGTGCAGGGTGTCCGCCGCGACCCCGATGACTTTTCCATCGACGTCTCCCTCGACGATATCGGCGACGAGGAAGCGGTGCAGCCGGCAGCCGGCACCGATGTCCCTGCTCCCATCATCGGCATCGACCTGGGAACCACCAACTCCTGCGTGGCGGTGGTGATCGACGGCAAGCCCAAGGTGATACCCTCCCGCAAGGGCTACCTCACCATTCCCTCCATCGTGGCCTACAACGACGAGGGGCGCCTGCTGGTGGGACACCCGGCCAAGGCGCAGATGGAACTCAACCCCGTCAACACCGTCTATGGTTCCAAGCGCCTGGTGGGCCGGCCCTACACCTCTCCGGCGGTGCAGCAGATGAAAGACCGCTTCCACTACCAGATCATTCCCGGTCCCCGCAACGAGGCGGCGGTGCGCATCGTGGGCCGGGACTTCAGCCTGCAGCAGGTGGCCGCCTTCATCCTCAGCGAGATCCGCGACCGGGCCCGGCAGTTCCTGGGAACCGAGGTCAACCAGGCCATCATCACCGTGCCGGCCTATTTCAATGAAAACCAGCGCCAGGCGGTGCGCGAGGCCGGGGTGCTGGCCGGGCTGCAGGTGGAACGCATTCTCAACGAGCCCACGGCCGCGGCCCTGGCCTTCGGCTACAACCGCGGCCTGGACGAACGCGTCCTCATCTACGACCTGGGCGGCGGTACCTTCGATGTCTCGGTGCTGGAGCTGACCGAGAACGTCTACGAGGTGGTGGCCACCGGCGGTGACAACTTCCTGGGCGGTGTCGATTTCGACAACCAGGTGGTCGATTACCTGCTGGATGCCTTCTGTCGCGGCCTGGGGCGCGTGCCGCCGCTGGACCGTCCCGCCATGCAGAGGCTGCGCGATGCCGCCGAGGCGGCCAAGTGCGCCCTGAGCGAAAAGCAGGAAACCATCGTCCGCCTGCCGTTTTTCGTGGCCGTCGACAACACTCCCAAGGACCTGGAAGTCAAGCTCACCCGCTCGTTGCTGGAGGATCTCTGCGGCTCCCTGGTGGAACGCACCATCGAGGTGGTGCAAGCGGTGCTGGCCCAGGCCCGGCTGGCTCCCAGCCAGATCGACAACATCCTGCTGGTGGGCGGGCAAACGCGCATGCCCTTGATCTGGCGCCGCATCCAGGAGGTCTTCGGCCGCGAGCCCAGCAAGGGCGTGCATCCCGACGAGGCGGTGGCCGTGGGAGCGGCGCTGCTGGCTTCCAGCCTGAACAAGATCGACAGCGTGGTGCTGATAGACGTGCTGCCCATCAGCATCGGCATCGGTATCCCCGGGGGGCGTTTCCTCAAGGTGCTGGAGGCGGGCACGGCCCTGCCCACCACCAAGGCCTATACCATCCGCACCTTCCGGGAGAACCAGTCGGAGATCGAGCTGACCATCTTCCAGGGTGAAAGCGAGCGACTGGTGGACAACGAGTACCTGGGCACGCTGACGCTTTCCGGCATCACCCCGGCACCCAAGGGAGCGGTGAGCCTGGAGATATCCTTCGCCGTAAACCAGGAGGGCATGCTCAAGGTCTCCTGCCGCGAACTCGACAGCGGCAAGGTGGTGGAAACCAGCATGTCCACCCGGGATACCGACGAGACCCTGCGCCGGAAGCTGAAGATCCCCGAGGAGGAGACCAGCGGCGAGGTTTCCAGGGTTCCGGCTCCCACCAGCCTGGCGGTGGAGATGGGCCAGGAGCAGGAACACGAACAGCAACAGCCAGCCGCAGATGCGGCCCCGGAGGGCGAGCGGCAGAAACAGGAGCAGAAACAGGAGCAGAAGCAGGAGCAGGAGCAGGAGCAGGAGCAAGCCACCAGCGGCTTGCTGGGCAAGCTGTTCGGGAGAAAGAAACGCCACTAGGCCGCTTGAATGCCCGGCCCGCGGCCACGTCGAAACCGCTGCCGGCCGGAAGCGGCTGGAAAAATCAACGGGAGGTCACCATGAAAAGCACAAGTATCGTGGCAGGAAACCTGGTCATGCTGGCACTGCTGGCCCCGCCGGCCGGGGCGGTGGAAGTCTTTCTCAACGGGGTGCAAATCACCGGCGCCCGCGACCAGGTAATCGACAAGGCCAAGGTGGTGCTGGACAAGAACGGCAACGTGCACATCAGCGCCCCCGACTACAAGGTTCGCGAGGTGGGCACCACCTCCACCACCCCTACCCCGCCGCCGGCGGCCCCGGCCACCAGCGCCGATCTTCACAACAAGTACTTCGTGGTCACCGAGATCCCCCGCCCCCGGGCCACCGGCTACCAGGTCCAGGTGATGGTCAACAACAAGTTCCTGCGCACCCTGGGCGACGACGTCACCCAGTACGTGCTGGAGTTGAACAACTACCTCAAGGAAGGCACCAACACCGTCAGCTTCCGGGCCCTGCGCCCGGCCGGCAAGGCGGCCCAGAGCACCCAGGCCAGCGATTATTTCAGCGTCGTGCTGGGCGAGGGCAAGGTCTCCGCCGACGGCACCCTGACCATCGACAACGTGCTGGGGGAGTTCAAGGTCACCGCCATCGACCGCGGCGAGAAGGCCCAGACCTTCACCATCACCGCCCGCTAGGCGAACATCGCCGGCGTATTCGGCCGGGTAACCGCGGCCCACGCTACACTTCACGATTTCACGGTAACAACTGCCTTTTCCCCCGGCCGCCCCGCCCCGGCCGGCCCGGAAAAATAACTTGTAATTCACGACCAAGGAGGTTAGTTTACCCGCCAATTGTTATCGAGCAAATCGACGAAGACGAAAAGGAGGGTTGTCATGAGCAGGAGACTATCTTTGGTGTTGCTGGCGTGTGGCCTGTTGCTGGGCGGCCGGGCCTCGGCCCAGGCTGTCCTGGTCAACGGGGGATTCGAGACCGGGGATTTCACCGGTTGGACGACGACCAATTCGACCGCCGTGATCACCCAGTACGGAAGCATTACACCCTACGACGGCTCCTACATGGCCAGGATGCAAACTGCGTCCAGTCATGGCACGGGCTTCATAGAGGAGTTTCTTGGCCTTGCCCAGGGATCTCTCAGCGGGCTGGGCAGCCCGACGGTGGGGTCGGCGATCAAGCAGGAAATCACCGTCCCCACTGCCGACAGGATAACCTTCTGGTGGCAGTTCACCACTAGCGACTACCTGCCCTTCAACGACTTCGCCTTCTACACCCTGGACGGCCAGGCCTTCCTGCTGAGCAACGTCGCCTCCGTAGGAGACCATGGAAGCTCCGGCTGGCAGTATCTAGAGGTGGACGTAACGCCGGGAACACACACCATCGGCTTCGGGGTCATGAATGCCATCGACACCGGCGTCAACTCCGCACTGCTGGTTGACGCAGTTGCATTATTCAGCACATTCGACTCCGACGGCGACGGTATCACCAACGGCGAGGACAACTGCCCGGAAACCCCCAACAGCGACCAGGCCGACAGCGACGGCGACCAGGTCGGCGACGCCTGTGACAACTGCGTATTTGATGCCAACCTGGACCAGACCGACACCGACGGCGACGGCGCCGGCGACGCCTGCGACGTCGACGATGACAACGACGGCATCGCCGACGGCCTCGACAACTGCCCCGCTGCCGCCAACCCGCTGCAGGAAGACTCCGACGGCGACGGTGTCGGCGACGCCTGCGACAACTGCTCCCTGGCGGAAAACCCCGGCCAGGAGGACATGGACGGCGACGGGGCCGGCGACCTGTGCGACCCGGACATCGACGGCGACGGGGTGATCAACTTCCAGGACAACTGTCCCTACGCCGCCAACCCCGACCAGGTGGACACCGACGGCGACGGTGACGGTGACTCCTGCGATGCCGACGACGACGACGACGGCATCCTCGACGACGGCGACGGATCCGGCATCATCGGCGACAACCCCTGCGTCGACGGCGAGACCACCAACTGCGACGACAACTGCCAGACCACCCCCAACCCCGACCAGGAGAACTTCGACGGAGACTCCCGCGGCGACGCCTGTGATACCGACGACGACGACGACGGCATCGACGACACCGTAGACAACTGCCATTTCACCCCCAACCCCGACCAGGCCGACACCGACGGCGACGGCATCGGCGACGCCTGCGACGACGACGACGACGACGACGGCATCCTCGACGACGGCGACGGCTCCGGCATCATCGGCGACAACCCCTGCAGCGGCGGCGAGACGGTCGACTGCGACGACAACTGCCAGTTCACCTACAACCCCGACCAGGCCGACAACGACGATGACGCCATCGGCGATCTTTGCGATCCCGACGACGACAACGACGGCATTCTCGACGACGGCGACGGCTCCGGCACCATCGGCGACGAGTACTGCAGAGACGGCGACACCATCGACTGCGACGACAACTGCCAGTTCATCGAAAACTCCGACCAGGCCGACAACGACGAAGACGCCATCGGCGACGTCTGCGACGACGACGACGACGACGACGGCATCCTCGACGACGGCGACGGCTCCGGCACCATCGGCGACAACCCCTGCACCGGCGGTGAAACGACCAACTGCGACGACAACTGCCAGTTCGACGACAACTCCCTGCAGGCGGACATGGATGGCGACGGCGTGGGCGACGTCTGCGACAACGACATGGACGGCGACGGAGTTGACAACGCCGTCGACAACTGCCCGTTCGATCCCAACTCCAACCAGCTCGATTCCGACGGCGACGGCACCGGCGACGTTTGCGATCCCGACGACGACAACGACGGCATCCTCGACGACGGCGACGGCTCGGGCACCATCGGCGACAATCACTGCACCGGCGGCAACACCGGCGGCTGCGACGACAACTGCCAGTTCACCCCCAACCCCGACCAGGCCGACGCCGACGGCGACGGCATGGGAGACGTCTGCGACAGCGACGTCGACGGCGACGGCGTGGGCGACTCGGAAGACAACTGCCCCACCGACTACAACCCCGGCCAGGATGACAACGACGGCGACGGCATGGGAGACGTCTGCGACGACGACGACGACGACGACGGTGTTCTCGACCTGGCCGACAACTGCCCGATGACCGCCAACGCCGACCAGACCGACACCGACGGCGACGGCCAGGGCGACGCCTGCGACGACGACGACGACGGCGACGGCGTCCAGGACGGTGACGACAACTGCCCGCTGATCGCCAACAGCGACCAGACCGACACCGATGGCGACGATCAGGGCGATGCCTGCGATGCAGACGACGATAATGACGGCGTCCTGGACGGCGACGACAACTGCCCCCTGACCGCCAACAGCGACCAGACCGACACCGACGGCGACGGCCAGGGCGATGCCTGCGACGACGACGATGACAATGACGGCGTGGCGGACGGCAGCGACAACTGCCCGCTGGTGGCCAACTCCGGCCAGGAGGACAACGACGGCGACGGCCTCGGTGACGCCTGCGACGACGACGACGACGACGACGGCGTGCTGGACGTGAACGACAACTGCCAGTTCGTCGCCAACCCCGGCCAGGAGGACAACGACGGCGACGGCCAGGGTGACGCCTGCGACGACGACGACGACAACGACGGCGTACCCGACGGTGTCGACAACTGCCCCATGACCAGCAACTCCGGACAGCAGGACTCGGACGGCGACTCCCTCGGCGACGCCTGCGACAACTGCCCCTTCGGCTTCAACCCCGGCCAGGAGGACAACGACGGCGACGGCCAGGGTGACATCTGCGACGGCGACGACGACGGTGACGGCGTGGCCGACAACATCGACAATTGCCAGGATGTCGCCAACCCCGACCAGACCGACACCGACGGCGACGGCCAGGGCGATGCCTGCGATGACGACGACGACGGCGACGGCGTGCCCGACGTGAACGACAACTGCCCGCTGGTGGCCAACGGCAACCAGGCCGACAACGACGGCGACCTCGCCGGTGATGCCTGCGATGACGACGACGACAACGACGGCATCCTGGACACCGCCGACAACTGCCAGTTCGACGCCAACCCCGGCCAGGAAAACCTCGACGGCGACGCCATGGGCAACGTCTGCGATCCCGACGACGACAACGACGGCCACGACGATGTCGTGGACAACTGCCCCATGACCAACAACCCCGACCAGGCGGACAACGATGCCGACGGCTTCGGTGACGTCTGCGACGAGGACGACGACAACGACGGGGTGCTGGACGTCGATGACAACTGCCACTTCGACGCCAACCCCGGCCAGGAAGACATGGACAACGACGGCATCGGTGACGTCTGCGATACCGACGTCGACGGCGACGGCATCGCCGACCTGGACGACAACTGCCCCACCGATTTCAACCCCGGGCAGGAGAACAACGACAACGACGCCCAGGGCGACATCTGCGATCCCGACGATGACAACGACACCGTCGAAGACGGCAGCGACAATTGCCCCTTCGACATCAACCCCGGCCAGGAGGACATGGACGCTGACGGCGAGGGAGATGCCTGCGACACCGACATCGACGGCGACGGCATCGACAATGCCGACGAGACAAGCATCGGCACCGATCCCACCAATGTCGACTCCGACGGAGACACCATCGGCGATGCCACCGAGGTCGGCGACCCGGCCAATCCCACCGACACCGACTCCGACGGCACCATCGATGCCCTCGATGAAGACTCCGACGACGACGGCTACAGCGACGCCGAGGAGGCCGGAGACAGCGACGTGTCCACGCTTCCCGTAGACACCGACGAAGACGGCGACGCCGACTACGTCGACACCGACTCCGACGACGACGGCGTAGCCGACGACACCGACAACTGCCGCCTGGACGCCAACAGCAGCCAGGCCGACATGGACAGCGACGGCTACGGTGACGCCTGTGACCTCGACATCGACGGCGACGGCCTGGACAACGACTTCGAGTCGGCCAACTCGCTGGATCCCAGTGACCCCGACAGCGACGGCGATACCATCGGCGACGGCGAGGAGGTCGGCAACCCGGCCGACCCGGCCGACACCGACAGCGACGGCACCATCGACGCCCTCGACGATGATTCTGACGACGACGGCATCAGCGACGACGAGGAGGCCGGCGATGCCGACATCTTCACTCCCGCCGTGGACACCGACGGCGACGGTGCTGCCGACTACGTCGACAGCGACTCCGACAACGACGGCGTGAACGACGACACCGACAACTGCCGCCTGGTGCAGAACCCCGGCCAGGAGGATGAAGACAACGACGGCATCGGCGACGCCTGCGACGGGGACTTCGACGGCGACGGAGTGGCCGACGACGTCGACAACTGCCCGGGCGTGGCCAATCCCGGCCAGGAAGACAACGACCAGGACGGCGCCGGTGACCTTTGCGACCAGGACGACGACAACGACGGACTCATCGACACCATCGACAACTGCCCGCTCGACGCCAACGTCGGCCAGGATGACTTCGACGGCGACGGCCTGGGCGATGCCTGTGACCCGGACATCGACAACGACGGGCTCGACAACAACGTGGAAACTGCCCTGGGCCTGGGAGTCATGAACCCGGACACCGACGGTGACACCATCGACGACGGCACCGAGGTCGGTGATCCCGCCGATCCCGCCGATACCGACGACGACGGCACCATCGACGCCCTGGACACCGACTCCGACGACGACGGCTACAGCGACGCCGACGAGGCCGGTGACACCGACCTGGCCACCGAACCGGTCGATACCGACAGCGACGGCCTGGCCGACTACGTCGACACCGATTCCGACGGTGACGAGGTGAGCGACGACGCCGACAACTGCCGGCTGGATGCCAACGCCGACCAGGCGGACATGGACGGCGATGACATCGGCGACGCCTGCGACGACGACATCGACGGCGACGGGCTGGACAACGAGTTCGAGACCTCCCACGGCATGAACCCCGAAGACGTCGATTCCGACGACGACAACATTCTCGACAACGAGGAAGTCGGTGACGTGGAGTTCCCCTTCGACAGCGACGGCGACGGCACCATCGACGCCCTGGACACCGACTCCGACGACGACGGCATCAGCGACGCCGAGGAGGCCGGTGACGACAGCCTCGACACCGAGGCGGTGGATACCGACCATGACGGCACCGCGGACTTCCGGGACACCGATTCCGACGGCGACTCCGTGGCCGACGGCTCCGACAACTGTCGCCTGGTGGCCAACCCCGGCCAGGAGGACTCCGACGGCGACGGCCTCGGCGACAGCTGCGACGGCGACATCGACGGTGACGGCGTGGACGATGACAACGACAACTGCCCGAGCGTCGCCAACACCGACCAGGCCGACCTCGACCAGGACGGCGAGGGCGACGCCTGCGACGACGACGACGACGGTGACGGCATCGCCGACTCGGTTGACAACTGCCCCACCGACGCCAACACCGACCAGGCCGACTGGGACGAGGACGGGGTCGGTGATGCCTGCGATCCCGACGAGCCGCCGGTAGACACCGACGGTGACGGCATCGCCGACGACGAGGACAACTGCCCCGAGGTCGCCAACCCCGACCAGGCGGACAGCGACAACGACGGCGTGGGCGATGCCTGCGATACCGGCACCGACAGCGACGGCGACGGCATCGACGACGCCGATGACAACTGTCCCAACGTCGCCAACCCCGACCAGGAGGACAGTGACAACGACGGCGTGGGTGATGCCTGCGACCAGAAGACCGAGGACAGCGGCTGCGGCTGCAGTTCCGGGGCCGAGCGCCCGGCCGGTCCCCTGGCGGCAATGCTGGGACTGCTGTTGCTGATCGGCTGGCCGCGGCGCCGGCGGTGCAGCGACGGCTGAGTCTCCGGCCGGTTCATAACGCAACCGGCATGGCCCTGGAATACAGGGTCATGCCGGTTTTTTTGTCCGGCCTCCCCGGAATTCCCCATGCTGCCGGGCTTGATCATCCAGTGGCAGCGGCTATAATGGCGGCACCTGCAACCGAGGAGCCGCCTGTTGAAACGCAAGCTGTTCATTGCCATGGCCGGCAACATCGGCAGCGGCAAGACCACCGCGGCCAAGCTCATCAGCCAGACTTTCGGCTTCGAGCTCTTCGACGAGCCCGTGGTGGACAACCGTTTCCTGAAATCCTATTACGCCGACATGGGCCGCTGGTCGTTCACCCTGCAGATGGAATTCCTCATTCGCCGGGTGGAGCACCACGAACTCATCCGCACCGTGCAAAAGAGCTGCATCCAGGATCGCACCATCTACGAGGATCCGGAGATCTTCGCCAAGTACCTGCACGGCCTGGGTTACATGGACAACCGCGAACTCGACCTGTACTTCGAGTACTTCAACCGCCTCAACAGCGAACTCATCAAGCCGGACCTGATCATCTACCTGCGGGTGGAGGATGCCCAGACCCTGCTGGAGCGCATCCGCAGCCGGGGCCGCGAGGAGGAACGGGGCATCGATCCAGACTTTCTGCTGGGTCTCAATGCCTACTACCACACCTTCGAGCAGGTATGCCGCAAGAAGTACGGGCTGGCCGTACACCGCGTGAACGTGGAGAGGCTCGACATCCGCTCGGCCGACGGTCGCCGGGTGTTTCTTTCCGGCGTCGAGAAGGCCCTGGAGAAGATCGCATGAGCAAGCCGCGACGACAGCGCCCCACCTACATCGCCGTGGAGGGCCCCATCGGCGTGGGCAAGACCACCCTGGTCCACCGGCTGGCCGAGCGCTTCAATGCCCGGGTGATGCTGGAGATAGTGGAGGAAAACCCCTTCCTGCCCGATTTCTACCGTGACCAGGAGAAATTCGCCTTTCAGACCCAGCTGTTCTTCCTGCTCAGCCGTTACCGCCAGCAGCAGCAGCTGTGGCAGCCGGACCTGTTCCACCGCTACATCTTCTCCGATTACATCTTCCAGAAGGACCGCCTGTTCGCCTCGCTCACCCTGACCGACAACGAGATGCTCCTCTACGACCAGGTATTCCAGATCCTCGACACCCGCGTGCTCAAGCCCGACCTGGTGGTCTTCCTGCAGGCCAGCCTGGAGGTGCTGCTGGAACGCATCGGCCGGCGCGGCCGCTCCTTCGAGCGCGACATCGAACCCGAATACCTGCAACGCCTGAGCGAGACCTACAACGACTACTTCTTCCACTACTCGGACACCCCCCTGCTGGTGGTGGACACCTCGGGAATCAACATCGTCGACAACGAGGAAGACTTCACCGAACTCACCCGTTGCATCCTGCGCCACCGCGGGGGCATTCAGTACTACCGGCCCCTGGCGCACTGAGAGTCCCCCTGCGGGTATCCACGATCCCGACCGCAGGCGGCCAACTTGGATTCAGCCGGCGGCCGGGGTGACGCACAGCTTGTTGCCCTGGTCGATGACGGTGAACAGTCCGTCCCGGCGGGCCACCCGCTCGTCGATCCAGGCCTGGATGTCCGGGGCCTTGCGGAAACCACCCGGGGCCAGGCGCTGCTCGTCGAGCTGGCAGTAGAGGTAGATGGCCAGGTTGTCTCCCCTGAGCAGGCGCAGCACCCGGTCGGTCTTCCACAGGTACATCTCGAAGTTGTCGGCGATCTGGCGCCTCGCCTGCTCGAGCGGCAGTTGGACCAGGCGCACCAGGTTGTCCCAGAACAGGCGCTTGGCCCTGGCCGAGGGAGCCAGGCCCCTGGTGTCGGGATCGAGATCGGGCCGGCCGTCGAGCGGGGCCAC
>Ga0190359_1002083_pt1 | contig 12110 bp, 10 predicted proteins | sample 48721823_MG_FD_161269 | JGI IMG/M metagenome (GOLD analysis project Ga0190359, IMG submission 161269) | Hydrothermal vent microbial mat bacterial communities from Southern Trench, Guaymas Basin, Mexico - 4872-18-2-3_MG | ecosystem: Environmental > Aquatic > Marine > Hydrothermal vents >...
CTCATCGCAGACCGGAGAGGCAGTGCAATCCGGCCCGCGATCGAAACCCTGCAAAAGGCAAGCCGCTCCTGCGGCAGGGCGCGGATGGCAACCGTTCACGGAAAGGGGATATTTCTTTGAACAGTTCCGGCTGTCCTGGAGATGCCGGTACCGGAGTTTCGTTTTCCCAATCAACTGTTTTGGGGACTCATCCATGCATACAGCAGGATGTTGTGGGTCGAAAGGACGCTTATAGATATCCAGCACCATTTCCATGTTCGCAACAAAGTTGCCATTTTGTTCCGGCGGTATTACCCGGCCTTTGCGTTGCCAAGGCTTAAGTTCATTTTTTTTAAAATGCGGCGGACCGTTTCATGGGATATGCTGTCGATGTAATCAAGTTCAACCACTTTATCAGCCAGTAACCGCAAGGTCCACCTGGAGAAACCTTCCGGCGGCTCACCGCAGCTCAAGGCGACCAGATGAGCTTCAAAATCACCATCCGCCTTTTTGGTATATACACGACTTCCTTTTTTGCCATTAAGGGCTATGTCAAGCCCATCTACAACAAAACGCTTTTTGACGCGGTCAATTTTCCTCATGCTTGTTTTTAGCACTCTGGATATTTCTTCATTGGTTGATCGCTTTTCTTGGTGCCTTCCTTCATCACAGCCAAGCAAAATCAAGGCGTTGATAACCTTTTGTGACTTATGCTTACCTTTGGAAGCTATCCTTTCCAACTCATCCCGTTCATCCTTGGTCAATGTCACTGTGAATTTCTTCATACTCAAGCCTCCCTGGTTGACTATGAAGAATTATATCACACCATATTACGACATTTCAAGGTTGACGTGACAATAGTCTATTGGCTCCTTCGCTTTTCAAGAACTTCGATGATCTCTAAGGAGGCTGTCACGTAATGCAGGCTATGGCACAGCATCAGGCAGTGGTTGGTTGCCCTTAACAAGAATGCTTGATGTCGAAAAGTGCAGGCATTATATAATATAAATAGATGGTAGAAACAGATGGAAAAGTTGTCCTGCCTTGAAGGACACAGAAGGTGATTCCCGCTGTAATCCTTTTCTATTCAGCTCCAGGTCAGGAACAGGATCTCCTGGAAATTAAGGGCAAGTTCCTGCAGCTCGCTTGGCATGGTCGGGAATATTTGATCTTTGCCCACTTTGAGCTCCACGGTTACCACAACCAGATCCTTGCCCACTTTCTTGAGGATCATGCGATCCCCCACTGCTGGGTCACAAAAGAGACGCTCGAGGTGTATGAGCCCGAGTTGATCGTGATCGGTGGAGGCCGTTTTCGTGTAGACACGGAGCATGGGACCCTGGTCCTGTGGGACGACTCCCAGGCATACGGACGCTTCGACGAGCGGGGACTACCCGATAAAATCGCTACAGCGAGCCATGAGTGGAGTGGATTTCAGGTCAATATACAGTAATGAACGAGCAGGTGATTATCTTGAGTTTCTCGAGATTCTTTCCGCGCCTCTCCCAAATGACGCGATTATGATCCAGGAAAGCAAGCTGTGCCAGGGAAAGGGATGTGCCGTGTTTCTCTTGATTCAGCCTGACAGCCTGTGCATTTTTTCACAAAAGGGTCCTCAGTCTCTCCCAGGCATCAGAGAGACGTTTCGGGGAGACGGATATCGCCGTGCCGAGTTCAGGGGCAAATACAGACACCCTGTATTCATCAATGAGAGTCTCAAATTGCTCTATTTCTTCTGTGAGTTCTTTTGTTCTCTTTGCATCAAGAGGGTTTTTGGCCTCATTGAGGCAAAGCAGGAACGGCTCTAATCTGGATGCCTTTTTCCTGTCTTTCATGGGGTCAACGTATGCCCTCCGGGTCCTGACAGCCAGGGCATTCAGGTATCGCGGCAGGTCAGAAAGCCGGTCCAGCCTTGCATTTTCAGGAAAGTGCGGCGGAGTGAGCCTTATTAACTCTGCCTCCAGGTCTTTAAGGATCTGGGAGCAGCTCTTTCTATTTATTGCTGTATTTTGAAGACGCCTTATCTCTTGTTTCGCGGTGATGTGGGCCTCAAACACTTCTTTCAGCAACTGTATGATCGGGCCGGCCTGCTGAAAGACCTTTCCCTCTAATTCCCTGGCCCTATTCAGCAGATCGGATCTGCTCGGGATCTGTTTCCATGTTCCCAGCAGCTCTCTGCAGAGAAAGGCATATATGGATTGACCTAATTTCCGTTTGCCTCCAAAGGACATATAGACCTCTTGTGATAAGCCGCATGGTGTGCAGTTTCTCTTGAGATATCCAAGCTCTTTACCCAGGTAGTCGGCGAGGAGCCTGCTTGCCCCTTGCCGGGTTTCTGAAACGGCCTCATCCTGATTGAGAAAAAGCCTTATACATACGCTGTTATCTTCTGCAACAAGTCCTGGAAAAGCCTGTACGGGGCTCTTCCTGTCTCCTGAAGAGCCCGTGACTGAACTCGGGATATCCGGAAGATCTTTCAGATTAAGCCCGGATACTTCCCACCTGGCCTTGATCTTTAACCATTCGGGGTCATTTTGATTAAAGATGGAAGCGGTCCTTTTCCAGGTCTCCTGTAAGCGGTTGAGGTCACAGCCTGAATCAATGACTTTCCCATTTTGGTCTAATACATCGAATCTCATCAAGAGGTGAGGGGGGATGTCCTCAGGACTTGGCCACATTTTCCTTTCTACACGTATGCCGTATTGCCTGAATAGTTCTTCCTGTAATGAGCGGAGCAGGCCCTTTTCTGTTTTCTTGAGTCCTTTTCCCATATTTTCAGCGACCCTGGATATTGGTACCAGGTTTTTGCGAATTTGCCTGGGCAATGATTTCAGGAGATAGGTGATCTTTTCCTGCAGCAGACCAGGAACCAGCCACTCAAAGGGCTCAGGCGATAAAGTAGCGAGTATGCCCGAAGGGATCTTTACGGTGACTCCATCCGTCTCATCACCCGGACAAAAACGATAACTCAGAGAAAGCCTGTGTCCCGAGACCTCTATATGCCCTGGAAACTGGACGAGCACGTCGGTATCGGGGATTGACCTGAGCAGATCTTCTCTTGCAAGGCATAGAGGAGCATCGCTGCCGGAAATACGCAGGGCCCTGGCAAGAGAACGCTCATTACATATCACTTCAGGCCCCCTGGTGCCTCTTTCCCTTTGGGGTCTGTCTTTGAACAGCATTTTTTCAAGCTCTCTTAATCTACTGTCATAAAGGGAATAGAGGGTCTCCTCATCCACCATGATATCCCTCCGCCTGGTCCTGTCCTCCAGGTCCTGAGCCTCTGATATCAGTTCCATATTGTGAACGAGAAAGGGATATTTCTTTTTTAGCTCACCTGGGACCAGGGCCTGCCGTATAAAGATCTCCCTGGATTCGGCCGGATCGACTCCTCCGTATCTGACTATTCGTCTTTCCACTATGGGGAGGCCGAAAAGCGTGACCCTTTCCCATGCCATCACCTCTCCACGGCGTTTTTCCCAATGCGGTCCGGAGTAGGTGTGCCTGCAGAGATCACCGGCCAGCTTCTCTATCCATTCGGGCTCAATGGCAGCCGCTGTCCTGGCAAAAAGCCTGGATGTCCGTACGAGCTCTGTTGCCACTATCCATTTAGGACATTTTTTATAGAGTGAAGAGCCCGGAAAGAGGAAAATCTCTCTGCCACGGGCCGCTATGTAACGGGATCCCTCCTGCTTAAGGGCGATTTGTCCTAAAAAGCCCGAGAGGACAGAACAATGGATGGACCTGTTGATCGGGTGATCGGATGTCTTGATTGCCAGAGGAAAATCTTTAGACTCTTGGATGATATCCATTATCTGATCATGGATGTCCTTCCATTCCTGCATCCTGTTATAGGAAAGGAAGTTCTCCCTGCAGTATTTTCTCATCCGGTTCCTGCTGCGGCCGGCCTTCAACTCTCTGTGGTAGGCGTTCCATATCTTGATAAATGTCAGCAAATCAGAAGATGGATCCTTAAAGGAGTTATGGGCCTGATCCGCCTGGCTTTCTTTTTCCGCCGGGCGTTCTCTGGGATCCTGGATGCTCATGGCCGACGCAATAATAACCACCTCTTTCAGTGCGCCCTCATGCCTGGCCTGCAAGATCATCCTCGAAATTCGCGGATCCAGAGGCAGCCCGGCCATAATTCGCCCTGTCCTGGTCAGCCTGCCTGCCGCATCCAGCGCCCCCAATTCTCTCAGGGTGGTAAATCCCTCTTTTACGGCCTGGGGAGACGGGGCGTCCACAAACGGGAAGCCTTCAACAGGCCCGAGATTCATTGCATAGAGACGCAGTATGACCTCGGCCAGATTTGATCTGCGGATTTCAGGCAGGGTGTACTGGGGGCGATCCAGGTAGTCCTCTTCGCTGTAGAGCCGGACACAGACTCCGGCCTGAACCCTCCCGGCGCGTCCTGCCCTTTGGTCCGCACTGGCTCTTGATATAGGGGTGATTGGAAGCGCCTTTGTGCGGGACCTGACGCTATAACGGGCAATTCGGGCCAGGCCCGAATCAATGACATACTTGATTCCAGGGACTGTAATGGAAGTCTCGGCTATGTTTGTAGCAACTATGATCTTCTGAACAGGGGCCGGCCTGAATATGCGCTTCTGGTCCGAAGCGGCCAGCCTGCCGTACATGGGAAGTACCAGGGCCTCATCCTTACATCCGGCCCTTAAGATCTTGACGGCCTCCAGTATCTCTCTCTCGGTGGGAAGAAAGACAAGTATGTCGCCAAAGGGATCTTTCCCCCTGATCTCCTCTGTTGCAAAAATAACCTTTTCAACAGTAGTTATATCAGATTCTTCATCTTGTTCTGTAGGTTTGTAGCGTATCTCCACGGGGTAACCGCGACCTGCAATCTCTATCACAGGCACCTTGCCGAATGCCTGGCGGAAATGTGCCGTGTCCATGGTGGCGGATGTGATAATGACCTTCAACTCAGGCCTGGCAGGGAGGAGTCTCCTGAGTATACCCAGGAGGAAGTCTATATTGAGACTCCTCTCATGGGCCTCATCTACAATTATGGTATCATATTCCCTTAACCTGGGATCTTGCTGCGCTTCAGCCAGGAGCATGCCATCCGTTACGAATTTGATCCTGGTTTCAGGCCCGGTACTGTCTCTGAAGCGTATTTTGTAACCAACGAGCCTGGATCCATGAAGACCAAGCTCTTCGGCAACCCTGGCCGCCACAGTGACAGCCGCCACCCTCCTGGGTTGTGTGCAGGCAATCTTCCTATATGCACCCCTTCCTGCTGCAAGGCATATTTTGGGCAGTTGAGTGGACTTCCCCGAACCTGTCTCCCCGCTGACAATTATTACCTGGTTCTCCCTCACGGCAGAGACCAGATCATCCCACACACTGCAGATAGGGAGACCCGGGAAGCAATTGGGAATCCGGAATTTAGAATCAGGAACTCTAATTCTCATTTCTCCTTTTTCGTTCCTGATTCAAAATTCTGTAAGATAGGGATTTGTCCTTTTTTCTTGCCCAATAGTGGATGTGGGGCGGTCACCGTAATCGTGCCCCGGAAGTACTATGGTGGAATCCGGAAGAGGAAAGATGTGGATTTTGAGGGACTTGATCAGGGTCTCAAGGGAGCCTCCCGGCAGATCCGTACGGCCGACAGCACCGACAAACAGAGTGTCTCCGGTAATTACATGGCCGTGCCCGTAAAGACATACCGAGCCGGGCGAATGTCCCGGGGTGTGGATTACTTCAAATCTGAGATTGCCGATCTTGATCACATCTCCATGGGCGATATATTCATCTGCCGGAGGGGCCGGCTCAAAGCCCCAGGCCCTGAACATTTCGGCTGTCTCGGGATTTCTGAACATGAGGTCGTCGGCCTTGTGCATTAATACAGGTGCACCGGTAAGGGCCTTCATCCTCTGATTTCCGCATGTGTGGTCCGGATGGCCATGGGTATTGACTATATAGCGCAGGGTAAGGTCTGAACCGGTGATTTCTTTTGCCAGCTTTTCTTCACTTCCTGCAGGATCAATGATCATGGCCTCGCCCGTATCAGGGCATCCTATTATATAGGCCTGGACATCCAGGGGGCCGACAGTGTAGACCTTTAATATCATCCGGCCCCGGTCTCCTTTCTTCTCCTTTTGAGTGCAAAGCTGCCTGCAGAAAGACCGGCGATACAACCTTCTCCAACGGCCTTTGCCATCTGAAAGGGGGGTCCGCATATATCCCCTGCTGCATAGATGCCTGCTATGTTGGTGGCCTGTTTTTCGTCAGTGACGATATAAGTGAATTTTTCCGGGTCCAGACTTACTCCCAGAAAGGAGGTGAGTTCCACGGCCCCTTTGGCGCCTTTTTCAATAAAGAGTCCGTCAAGAGAAAGTTCGGTGCCGTCGCTGAGCACAACGGCATCCAGCTTGTCGGTGCCTCTGAGTTCCTTTATTTTGCATCCGGCAGCCATTATCACATTTCCTTTTTCAAGTTCCGCCCTGAGCGCAGGGCTCACCTTCAGATCCTCAGTTATGAGTGTTACCTTCCTGGCTATCTTACTCAGAGTGAGCGCACCATGGGCAGCAGCGCTCCCGTCTCCTGCTACCGCTACTACTGCATCCCTGTAAAAATTTGCGTCGCAGTCAACACAGTAGCTTATTCCCCTGCCCACCATGTCTTTTTCTCCTTTGAGTCCAAGGCCTCGACGTGCTACACCGGTTGAAATTATCAGGGCATAGGCAGAGTATGTCTTTCCGCTTTCAGTGGTTACCTGGTATGCGTTACCCCGGAGGGAAGCAGTGGCTACAGCGTCTTCCTGCAGGAACTCTGCCCCAAAATACTCTGCCTGCTGCATACCTGCTGACAGGAGTTCCTCTCCTGTCTTTACTCCGGGCACACAGCAGTAGTTCTCGATATGGGCCTTGTAAAGGCTGCTGGATTCCGGACGGCCCAGCACCAGCACCCTGGTCTTTTTCCTTGCCGCATGAATTGCGGCCTGCAGCCCGGCAGGTCCTGTTCCAAGAATGATTACGTCGTATAAAGGGATAAATTTTTCGTCCATATTTCCATTATACCCGAAAGTCCTGCAATCCCATTGCCCATTCCAGCACGGCCTTGTGAAGATGCATCTTGTTTTCCGCCTGATCCCACACTACTGAATGCCGCCCTTCCAGCACCTCTTCGCTTATTTCCTCTTCTCGATGGGCCGGGAGGCAGTGGAGGACAATGGCATCTGTTTTGGCCCTGGCAAGAAGTGCCCTGTCGATCTGATAGGGGGCAAATATCTTGCGGCGTTTCGATGCCTCTTCTTCCTGGCCCATACTGGCCCATACGTCCGCGTTTATGACATCAGCACCTTCTGCCGCCTCTTCCGGATCAGTCGTAAGTGTGATGGGTGCCGTGGACCCGGCCCGGGCCTTGCTCAAGATTTCTTTATCAGGCCCGTACCCCTCCGGGCAGGCCAGGACAAGGGCAAACCCGAGCCGGCCTGCAGCCTGGATCCATGAGTGGGCCACATTGTTTCCATCACCCACCCAGGCGACCTTCAGGGACCCCATGTCTTCATCCTTGTATTCCATCACGGTCATGATGTCAGAGAGGACCTGACATGGATGATGCTGATCAGTAAGTCCATTGATAACAGGTATGCCTGACCACCTGGCAAGCTCATCAACTACATCATGGCCAAACGTTCGTACCACGAGACAGTCCAGATACCGGGACAGCACCCTGGCCGTATCCCTAAGGGGCTCCCCTCTCCTCAGCTGCAGGTCCCTTGAAGACAGGAATGTCGCGTTGCCGCCCAGTTGTAACATTGCGGCTTCAAAGGAGACCCGGGTCCTTGTAGACGGTTTTTCAAAAAGCAACCCGAGGATTTTGCCTGTGGCAGGTCTGTATGGGAGACCGGACTTATAGCGATTCTTAAGCTTCAAGGCGCGGTTGATAAGAAAGAGGATTTCGTCAGAAGATAAATCAGAGACAGTCAGATAGTGTCTGGGATTTGGTGATTTAGTCATGGGTTAATCCATTTCATGAATCCCATACGGGCTTAGTGATTTCGCTCAAAATGCCCCAGATGCAAGGCGCGAGATTTCCGAGGAACGAGGCGTATTTTGCATACGTCGCAGTGACGAGAAAATCGAAGCAACGCAGCAGATAGGGTGTTTTCAGCGAAATCATCATATATTGTTCTCAAGTGCATCCAGCACAGCATCGATTTCCGCTTTGGTAACAATCAAGGGCGGTACCAGGCGGAGTATCTTTTCCTGGCCCAGCAGCACCAAAAACCCCTCTTCCATGAGCCTGTTGGCCAATTCAGGCACGGGTTTCCTGAATTCAATGGCCTGGATAAGTCCCCTGCCGCGCACCTCAAGAATTGCTTTCGGATGCCTGCCCGCCAGGGATTCGAGACCTTTTTTAAGGTATGTGCCCGTCTCCTTCACCCTGTCAAGAAAACCGGGTGATGTCAGGGTTTCGATAACCACCTTTGCCGCAGCACAGGCCACCGGGTTTCCACCAAAGGTGGATGCGTGGCTCCCGGGCCGCAGGCATGATATCACTTCCTCTTTCGCGAGCATAGCCCCTATGGGAAACCCGTTTCCAAGGGCCTTTGCAAGGCAGATCACGTCGGGGACTACCGGGGTCTGTTCATAGGCAAAGAGTGTCCCGGTCCTTCCCATCCCCACCTGGACCTCGTCAAACATGAGCAGGGCGCCCAGGCGATCACAGATCTCCCTGGCTGCAAGGAGAAACTCATCACTGACCGGCCGTACCCCTCCCTCTCCCTGGACGGGTTCGATCAGGACCGCAGCGGTCCTCTGACCTGCAGCCAGCTTGAGGGCGGTGATGCTGTCGGGCGGGACATGGATGAAGCCTGATGGCATGGGCTCAAATCCCTGCTGGAATGCAGGTTGTCCCGTGGCGGCCACTGTTGCCAGGGTGCGGCCGTGAAATGATCCCTCCAGACAGATCACCTCATAACAGTCAGGACCGCGAATTTCGTGGCCGTAACGGCGGGCCAGCTTAAGGGCTCCCTCTACGGATTCCGCTCCTGAGTTACAGAAAAATACCCTGTCGGCAAAAGAGTTTTCCGTAAGCAGATGTGCCACTTCCAGTTGGGGCAAGGTCCAGTATAGATTTGAGACATGGACCAGTGTCCCGGCCTGGCGGGCTATTGCCTCCGTGACTCCGGGATGGCAATGCCCCAGGCTGCAGACGGCAATCCCTGCAGCAAAGTCCAGATATTCTTTCCCCCTGTCATCCCAGACCCTGCAGCCCTTTCCCCTCACCAGAGTTACGGGAAAACGGCTGTAGGTATCTGCAACACAGGAGCTGAGTGATTGAATTGTCACCGGACAATCTCCGTTCCAACCCCGGCATCTGTGAACAGTTCCAGCAAAATGGCGTGCTCCTTCCTTCCGTCGATTATGTGGGCCTTATTGACCCCGTTGCTGACGGCCCTCAGACACGCCTTTAGTTTCGGGATCATTCCGCCGGTTACAGTGCCATCTTCCAGGGCCTTTCTTACACTATCCGCTGTCATGGATGGAATCAGTTCATCCTTCGAATTCATGACCCCCGAGACATCTGTCAGGAGTATGAGCTTTTCAGCTTTCAGTTCTCCTGCTACGGCCCCGGCAACAAGGTCGGCGTTTATGTTGTATGCCTGTCCCTCAGGTCCGACGCCGACCGGGGCTATAACCGGTATAAAACCTGAGCCCTCAAGGGCCTTAAGCACCCCTTCATTGACAACTGACACCTTTCCCACTTTTCCAATATCTATGATTTCAGGCGGACGTTCATCACCGGTGTATTTGTAAATCTTCATGGGATCAGCCTGTATGAGATCGCCATCCCTGCCGGACAGACCCACCGCCCGTCCTCCATGGCGATTGATAAGGCCCACTATCTCCTTGTTGACAGTACCGACCAGCACCATCTCCACTACGCTCATGGTCTCATCATCAGTGACCCGCTGGCCTTCGACAAACATGGGCCGGATACCCATCCTCTCCATTATTTGGCTTATCTGGGGCCCGCCTCCATGGACAATGACCGTATTGATGCCCACGTATTTCATCAGGATGATGTCCAGCGCGAACTTCTCCTTGAGGGATTGTTCCGCCATGGCGTGGCCACCATACTTTATGACAATGGTCTTGTCGGCAAACTGTCTGATATAGGGAAGGGCCTCAATAAGAATCCGTGCCCGTGATAAATTGTCCATAAATTATCTGGTCGCTGTTCAAAAGGATCACAGGATGAACCTGCTCAAATCCTCGTCCTTGACTATGTGCTTCAATCTCTCCTGTACATATTTTGCCGTGATCATAATCTGCCGGGGGGCAACATCCGGGGCCTCGAAAGAGACCTCTTCAACCAGTTTTTCCATTACGGTATGGAGTCTTCTTGCCCCTATATTCTCCATGCGCTCATTTACTTCAAAGGAAATCCTGGCTATCTCTTCGATCGCCTCCGGCTCAAACACCAGATCTATGTTTTCTGTGGCGAGCAATGCCTTATATTGAGTGACAAGCGCATTTTCCGGTTCTGTAAGTATCCTTACAAAGTCTTTCTGGGTTAACGGATCCAGCTCAACCCTGATCGGAAATCTTCCCTGGAGCTCAGGCACTAAATCAGAGGGTTTTGAGACGTGGAAGGCACCGCTTGCAATGAATAGTATGTGGTCGGTCACTACGATACCGTACTTGGTATGGACAGAAGTGCCTTCCACTATGGGCAGCAGATCCCGCTGTACTCCCTCTCTTGAAACGTCCGGGCCGACGCCCCCGCCTCCTTTGGCAGCAATTTTATCAATCTCGTCAAGGAAGATGATCCCTGACTGCTCGACACGGGCGATGGCCTTTTTCACCACCTTGTCCATGTCTATTAATTTCCCCGAGGCCTCTTGTTCAAGAATCTTTTTCGCTTCAGAGACTTTTACGTGACGACGCTTCCGTTTATCAGGCAACATGCTGGACAGCATTTCCTGGATGCTGCTCTGCATCTCTTCCATGCCCGCAGCGGCAAATATTTCTATCATTGGTGAAGAGGGCCTCTGGGTAACCTCCAGCTCCACGAAGCGATCGTCCAGCTTTCCCTCTCTCAGCATCTGGCGGAAGCGCTTTCTGGTCGAGGTCTCTCCCGTATCCTGTTCTTTCTTGACACTCGGCAACAAGAGGTTCAGGAGCTGTTCTTCCGCCAGGTCTTTGGCCTTTGCCACCACCTTTTCCTTCTCCTCGGATTTTACCATGTCCACCGCAAGGTGGGTGAGATCCCTGATCATGGACTCGACGTCACGGCCCACATATCCGACTTCAGTGAACTTACTCGCCTCGATTTTGAGAAAAGGAGATTTTGCCAGTCTGGCAAGGCGTCTTGCAATCTCGGTCTTACCCACTCCTGTGGGCCCGATCATAATGATGTTCTTCGGGGCGATTTCATCCCTGAGCGGCTCAGGGACCTGCTGCCTCCTCCATCGATTCCTGAGCGCTATGGCCACTGAACGCTTGGCCTGTGCCTGGCCGATAATGTACTTGTCCAGCTCGGTTTCTATCTCTCTTGGGGTTAAAGGTCTGATTTCCGCTATTTCCACTGGGTCTCTTATTCCTCCTGGGTTTTCAAGCTCTCAATTATTATATTTTTATTAGTGTAAATACAAACAGAGGCCGCGATGTTCAGGGAGGCCTCGGCTATCTCCCTGGCTGAAAGATTACTGTGAGCCACAAGGGCCTTTGCTGCAGAAAGGGCATAAGGCCCTCCGGAACCTATGGCCAATATTTCGTCATCAGGTTCTATCACGTCGCCAGAGCCTGAGATGAGGAAAGAATTTTTCTCATCAACCGCAACCAACAGGGCCTCAAGCCTCCTTAAAATCTTGTCCGTGCGCCATTCCTTGGCAAGCTCAACCGCTGCACGCACCAAATTACCCTTGTATTGCTCAAGCTTCTGCTCAAGTTTTTCGAACAGGGTAAAGGCATCGGCAGTTGCACCTGAAAAACCGGTAAGGACCTTTCCATCGTAAAGTTTCCTTACCTTTCTGGCATTGTGCTTGATAATCGTATTCCCCATTGTCACCTGCCCGTCACCCGCAAGCACCGTCTCGCCATTGTAACGGATAGCCAGGACGGTAGTACTATAGATACTGTCCTTTGCCCGGCCCTTCATTT
>Ga0190359_1002086_pt1 | contig 12103 bp, 8 predicted proteins | sample 48721823_MG_FD_161269 | JGI IMG/M metagenome (GOLD analysis project Ga0190359, IMG submission 161269) | Hydrothermal vent microbial mat bacterial communities from Southern Trench, Guaymas Basin, Mexico - 4872-18-2-3_MG | ecosystem: Environmental > Aquatic > Marine > Hydrothermal vents > Microbial...
TGAAACAGGCGGAAAGTATTACAAGTCTGTCAATAGGGATACACTCAATGAAATATACGGGAATATTGGAAAAAACATAAAGAGAGAGTGGGAGGACACAAGCATAAAGGATTGGTTCTTTGCAGCGGCACTTGTAGTTTTGCTTGCCAATATTTACATAATTTATGGAAAATACAGGATTGTTGTCTGAGGTGGTCACATGAAAAAAATTTTGTTTTTTGCATTCATTGCATCAATTTTGATGTTTCATGTTGCATATGCAGATTCACTCCAGGTGCAGAAGCTCATTGAGAACAACGACATTAAAGTTGGCGATAATGTTACCATTATTTTAAAATTCACCAATCCATTTGGCCAAAATATTCCAATAACAATCAAGGACAAGAATATTTTTGGAAACAATGGGATAGACATACAATGTCTCCAGTACACAGTTCCGAACAAGAGGGATTCTGCAATTGCTTACCAACCAATAAAACCTTTCAGCCCAGGAAAATATACACTTGAGCCCGCAGAGATAACATACAAAAATCCTGATACTGGAAAGGAGGAGACTGTCAAGTCAAATTCACTGGATATAGATGTCAGCGGAACTCAGCAGCAGGTGCAGGCGCAGGGCATAACAACAATATACAGGTGCAATGGCATGAATATGCAGTCAACTTCTTATTCTTCTTCCGGAGGGTCTTTCAACGTGAATATTGGCGGAGGGGGGATGAATATCCAGCAGAGTATGACGTCAAGTCCGTCATCACAAAGTTCTGCTTCAAGCAGGTTGCAGAACAACCAGTTAAATCAAAATACAAACAATCTGAAAAAAGAGATGGAGCAACAAATGCAACAACAGGAAGAAATGAAACAGAAATTTCAGAAAAATCTTGCAAGTAACCCTGATTTTCAGAAAAAAAACCAGGAGATGTTGAATGCTGGATATAACTTAACGAGCATTTCTGTTAATCCTTTAACAGATAACACTGGGAGTTTTACACTTAATTATCAAAAAAAGAATGGGGAGTGGGCTAAGTTAAATGGCAGGATGGAAAATAACACAATAAAAAATATGACAAGTTTCACATCTGAAGACGAGAAAAAAATACTTAACACACTCAGCAAAAACAAAGAGTTTCAAAAATATGACAGACTATTGAGAAGCAGGGGAATGAATCAAACCCAACCTTCTTTTAACCAAATTTCGCAGAATTATACAAAAATAACTGTTCCATACAAAAGCAACTCCAGCGAGAATGCTATTACTGCAGACTATGTAAATGGGACAATCAAAAATGTTTCCCTCGAGAATTATGAAGAATCAAATTCGTGGTGGTGGTTAATAATAATTCCTATCATTGGGCTGTGTGTGTTCATATTTTATCTCAAGCATATGAAGAAAAGGAAAGTAAAAATGTCAGAGGAGATAAAACCAGTTAAGATAGAGAAGCCAATCAACTACTACAAGGAAGCCAGAAAAATGTTGGAGCAGGCAGAAAAGATGTTTTCTGATGGCAAAGAAAAGGATGCATATGAAAAGGTATCACAGGCAGTCAGGTTTTATTTTTCATATAAGAAGGGAATTAAAAAGGAGTTGATATCTTCGGAAGTTCTAAGGCTAATCAGGAATGAAAAAGATTATTCAAATGTCAAAAAGTGTTTGGACCTATGCGGTTTGGTTGAATTTGCAAAGTACAAGGCAAATAAAAAGGACTTTAATGAAATAATCAATATTGCAAGAAAGGTTATAACCAAATAAAATATTTATATTCTTTTTAAGTTAAATAAAAACTACAAATATATTGATGTATATGAGAATATACATCTTTATTAAGAATGAAAATCTTTGATTTTGGAACTTCAGAATACTTAGGATTTTCATGATGGACTCGTAGCTCAGCTTGGAGAGACCCTTTCTTTTCAACAAAAGAAAGTTCCTCACCCCAAAGAAAACTTCGGAGCAATCTGTGATAAAAGGAAAGGGGATTGGGTAATTAGAGCGCCGGTCTTATAAGGCCGCTGAGCGTAAATTCGCCTCAAGCGTAAAAGCCGGAGGTCGCCGGTTCAAAACAGACCACTTTTCTTTTTCATAAAAAGAAAAGGTTCTTGTGAACTCCAAAAGAAAAACTTGCAAAACTCTTAGTTTTGCCATTGTTTTGGAGGGATCAAAAGTCTCGATAATCCGGCCGGGTCCACCACTTTCATTTTCTAATAATTTAAATTATTGTAAACAAAATATTATCATGACCAAAGGAATCAGCCCTTTAATTGCCACAGTCATAATGGTTGCTTTCATAATATCATTGGGATGGATCGCTTCCCATTTCATCACTGGATATACAGAAAAAACAAAGGCTGAAGTTGAGTCTGGAAATGTAATAGAGTATTCAAGTGCAAGACTGGAAATAGAAAGAGATAAAGTAAGTATAGGACAAACCATAAAAATTCCTGTGACAAACGTTGGCGACAAGGACTTGGACAATCTTAAAGTAATTGTTTACAATGAATCCGGTGCTTTTACCTTTACTCCAACTCCGGATTCTATAGAGATTGGATATACGGAGTCTCTGTCAATTCCCTACCCCGGCGGAAACATTACCAAAATAAAGGTCACAAGTTCGAGAACTCCGGGAAAAAAATATGACTATGACATACCAGGTGGCGTAAAAATAAACCGTGCTCCTTATCAACTTGCTTCTCCAAATAATCCATCAAATGGGGCAGCCGGGCAGCCAACTTCTGTTACTCTCAATGTAACGCCAATAGACCCAGATGGAGATGTCATGAATGTAAGTTTCTACGAATACTACACAGGAGAGGAATGGACAATGTTCCATAATTTTTTAAATCACACCGGATACACAACAAACCATGGTGTTGACAACATCAACAGCACTGAAGTAAAGACTTTTACAACTGGAGATGATGTGCGTTCTTCTCCAGCAGTAGCCAATGGTTACGTGTATGTAGGAAGTAATGATAATAAACTTTACCAATTAAATGCTTCAAATGTTTCCCAAAAAATTGCTGAATACACAACTGGAGGTGATGTGCGTTCTTCTCCAGCCGTAGCCAACGGTTACATGTACGTAGGAAGTTCTGATGGTAAAATCTACCAATTAAACGCTTCAAACATTTCCCAAAAAATCGCTGAATACTCAACTGGATATTTTGTGTATTCTTCTCCAGCAGTAGCCAATGGTTACGTTTACATCGGAGGCGGTGATCATAAAATCTACCAATTAAACGCTTCAAACATTTCCCAAAAAATCGCTGAATATACAACTGAATCTTGGGTGGATTCTTCTCCAGCAGTAGCCAATGGTTACGTTTACATCGGAGGCGGTGATCATAAAATCTACCAATTAAACGCTTCAAACATTTCCCAAAAAATCGCTGAATACTCAACTGAAGATTATGTGTCTTCTTCTCCAGCAGTAGCCAACGGTTACGTGTATGTGGGAAGTGGCGATTATGAACTGTACCAGCTAAACGCTTCAAATGTTTCCCAGAAAATAGCGAGTTTCACAGCTGGGGAGGTGGAGTCTTTTCCAGCAGTAGCCAACGGTTACGTATATGTGGTAAGTGAAGATTGTGAACTGTACCAGCTAAACGCTTCAAATGTTTCCCAGAAAATAGCGAGTTTCACAGCTGGATGGGTGGAATCTTCTCCAGCAGTAGCCAACGGTTACGTATACGTGGGAGGTGATATAATGTACCAGCTAAACGCATCAAACATTTCCCAAAAAATCGCTGAATATACAACTGGATCTTGGGTGGATTCTTCTCCAGCAGTAGCAAACGGCTACGTTTATGTCGGTAGTTATGATGATAAGGTATACCAAATTGGAACAGGTAACAATCTTTTGGGAACTGACACAAATATCCCAAGCGGTTCTAACGCTACCCATGATTGGTCAGGGTTAGATTCAGATAAAACTTATTATTGGTTTGTAAATCTGACTGACGGAGAATATGACACAGAAAGCTTAATTTGGAGCTTCACTACAAGTTAACTTGCTGCTGTTTTCTTCTCCACTTGAAATATGTTTGTCTCTTCAGATTTCATTATTTCTCCGCTTTCTGCATCTATCTGCACATTGATGAGATGCCCTATTTTTGTTATGAACGTTATATTCCAGAATTCTTTCTCCCTTTTTTGGAATGAAATTAATATCTTGCTCAGGGGTGCATTGTATTTTTTGTATTCCTCCTTCGCTTTTTTTAATGCATCATCAGCGCTTATTTTTATCTTCAGTTCATCTGGTTTATAGATTTTTTTATGAATTGGGCTGTCCGTTAATCCTATCTCTTTAGAGCTTTCAGAAACAGTTATTGATGTGATTTTCTCAGTTTCAGGGTCGTAAAAGCTAAGGTTCCATTTTTCTATTTTTTCCTTTGGGCTCAATGTGGTGAAACCTGTGGTTAGAAATCCACCATGATTTAATATTTCTTTTATTCTTTTGTCTTTTTTTGCTTCTTCAATTGCATTTTTAATATTCATAATTTAACCAAGATAAGTTTGTTTTTCCTTATTTTCACCCTCTTTGTAGTTTCTCCAGCTCTTTGATAGCTTTTCTCCTAGGGATATTAAATTTTTTTTCACATCCTTTGTCCAGATGCTGTAACTCTCTTTTATAAATTCAGCAATATTTTTTTCTTTTGGATCAAAGTATGTTTTTACATATTTCCATTTGAGTTCCAATATTTTTCTATATATTCTGAAGTATTTTTTTCTGTCAATGAATTTTGCCTCATAGAAGTGTGATGGCTTGCTTCCCTCGCTAAGGAAAAGTAAAAATTCAAGTATCTCTTCTGCATAATCTATACTTTCAAGAACACCTTTGCTTATGTCAAATAACGGGCTTTCAGAATCTTTGCTGAGCTTGAAAGCAAATATTTCTTCAATATTTTCAATTCTAGGGAGTCCGTATTTCTTCATAAGATTTTTGTATTTTTCTTTGGCATCCATGGTAATATATTTTAAGAAAGGAATTTAAAAAGATTATAAACAGGATGCATATTTGGAGAGTAAAAATTGCAAAGCAACTTTTATAAGGGCCTGTGGTCTAGAGAGACCCTTTCTTTTCACAAAAGAAAGTTCCTCACCCCAAAGAAAACTTTGGAGTGATCTGTGAGAAAAGAGGGGTTTTGGAAAATGGCTATACTGACGCACACTGAGTGTGCGTTTTTGGTTTAGACGCTGCGTTCACATAAGCCTTTACTCAGCGCAAAAGCTTAACCAAAACTGGCTGGATGAAGCTTTTGGGAGTCGCAGAGATCCCCGGTTCGAGCCCGGGCAGGCCCACCAATATTAAGTTTTATATTTCTGGGAGTTATACACGTATTCATGAAATCTTTAAACATAGGTATTTTTCACGACAAAGAACTTGGAAGGGAGCTTGGCAAAAAGGGTTCGGAAACAGACATATTGATGTTCAACAGAAAAAAGGACGATTTAATAATGACATTCATGTTTCCCCTTAAATTAATTTCAAAGATTCAAATCATGTCAATAATAGATGCAGCAATAGTTTCATTTGATGAAATAACACCAGAGCTTGGTGAAACAATCCTTTTGCTGGATGCCTTGGGAATATCCGATGGAATATTGATAATGCCTGAGCAGAATAAAGAAATGGCAAAATCTATGATAAAGGGAACCCTCCTCGAGAATTTTCTTGTGGTTGATAGGGACCCAATAAAAATAACCCAGGAATTGGAGAAGATAGAAGTGGAAAGGAAGGAAAATCCACCTCTTGTTGTCATAGACCAGGCTTTCAATGTCAAGGGGATAGGCACGGTTATTTTAGGTTTTGTCAAAAGTGGGACAGTAAGAAAATATGATAAATTCCAGCTGTTGCCACTAAGAAAAGAAGTTGTTGTTCGTTCAATTCAGATACATGACAAGGATTATGAGCAGGCAGAAGCAGGAACAAGAATAGGAATAGCGCTTAAAGGCGTAGAGGCAGAAGAGATAAGGAGAGGATTTGTTCTTGGCGATGAAGAAGTGGTTTCCAAAGATTTTAAGATACGCCTGAAGAAAAATAAATTCTATCCGGAAATAAAAAAAGGACCATACCACCTAGTACTTGGAATGCAGTCCTCTCATGTTGAGGTATCGGAGATAAACGGAGATGTTGTCACATTGGAATTAGAGAAGCCGGTTGTCTACACCAAAGGCGATAAATTTGCTCTGGTTGATTTGAATGCGAAGAAGCTGCACTTCATTGGTGCTGGAGATATTTTGTAATATAAATCTTTTTCGGTACAAATATTATTATGGTATATAAGTATCGTTTTTCAGAGATGGACAAAGCACCTTTTGCATTGGAATATGGTAATATAAGTCTTATATCGAGGCACTCCAACCTTCCACCTACAGAAGATATAAGCCTTGAATCATATCTAACAAATTCAATAGAACTAAAGGGTGGTCCTCTTGTTTCTTCACCAATGCCAGAAGTTACTGGACCAGAGATGTGTATAGTTCTTGGATTGACTGGAAACTTTGGTGTTTTGCCTAAAGCTATTGATATAGAAGATCAAGTTGCTCAAGCGAAAGAAGTAAAAAAATTTAGTAGCGGTTTTATTTTAAATCCAGATACGCTCTCCCCGGAAGATCTTGTTGATAAGGCACTTGCTATAAAAAGCGTTAAAGGCTACGATACATTCCCTGTAACACATGACGGCAGCCCTCATGGAAAATTAGTTGGCCTTTTGGAGAAGTTTAATTGCTCACAAAAATACAGGGGTCGAAAAGTTGATGAGATGATGAAGCCCCTGAGTGATTTGAAGGAAGATGGTGTATTGCTTTATGAGAGGCCAAATCTCAAGGAAGCAGAAGAAGTAATGAGAAATAACGGATATTCAAAACTTCTGATTGTTGATTCATCTGGTAATTTGGATTCTATGTCAACATGGGCAGATGTTATGAAGAGAGAAAATTTTCCGAATGCTACAATGGACAAGTATGGGAGAATAATGTGTGGAGCTGCAGTTGGAGGACCTGGAAAAATAGAGGATTTAGAAGAAAGAGCACGTAGGCTGATAGAAGAAGCGGAGGTTGACGCATTGTTTGTTGAAACTGCTCAGGGAGACTCTATGGGAGTTATAAGTCTGACTAAGAAAATTTTGGACGACTATACTAAAAGTTATGATACTCCCGTAATTTGGGGCAATGTAGATAATGACAAGTCGGCTGAAAGATTATTAACACAATGTTGTGAAAATAATGATGCAATAAAAGTTGGCATAGGGCCAGGTTCAATTTGCACCACTAAGGAGGTAACGGGTTTTGGAAATCCTCAACTCACTGCTGTCTACGAGTGTTCCAAAGTTGCAAGAGAGTACGATATAAGATGTATAGCGGATGGTGGTATTGGTTCTAGTGCAGGAGTAGCTTCTGGAAATATTGTTAAGGCAATTTGTGCGGGTGCAGATACAGTAATGGCTGGTGGTCTTTTTGCTGGCACAGACGAATCTCCAGGAAATATAATAGAAGTAGATGGTAAGAAATACAAGAGATATTTCGGAATGTCGTCTGTAGAGGGGTTGAAGTTAGGTGGTGGAACAAGATATTACTTGGATTTGAAGGATGCTGTTGTTCAAGGTAAGGAGTTCTTATTGCCTTACAGTGGTCCAGCAGAAGAGGTTGTTCGCGAGACAACAAAAAATATAGCATATGCGCTCAGAGTGCATGCTGGCGTCAGGAGTTTTCAAGAGTTGAGAAAAGCTGACCTAGAATTTTCTATTCGCCCATCATATATAGAAATTAAAATACCCGAGATTGATTAAAATGCTCAATTCAGCAATTATAAGTGTTTATGATAAAACAGGCCTAAAGGATTTTCTAGAGGGATTGCATCAGATAAACCCAGAAATAAAAATATTTTCCAGTGGTGGAACAGCCAGAAAGATTGATGAGCTTGGATATGATGTTATCGAAATTTCTTCATATACAGGGTTTCCAGAATCTCCTGGGGGTCTTGTTAAGACACTGCATCCTAAGGTTCATGGTGGAATACTTCTTGATAAGGAGAGATTGTATGAGAGGAGATATCTTGAAGAGAATAAAATCATAACTTTTGGACTCGTTGTCTGTAATCTTTATCCGTTTAGGGAGGTTTCAAGTTCTGATGCATCTGAGGAAGAAATTGTAGAGAATATAGATATAGGCGGGCCAACTTTGATAAGGTCAGCTGCCAAAGGTGCGCTAAGGCATGGCAGAGTTGCTCCAGTTATTGATACAGAAGATTATAATATGGTCATTGAAGAAATGAAAAATAACAACGGAGAGCTGACTTCTAAAACCATTAGTAATCTTGCTCTTAAAGCGTTTGAGATAACCTCTTATTATGATGACAACATAAGAAAATGGCTGTACTTTGAAGGTGTTTGAATGCTTCCTGATGAAATTAACATAAGATTTGAGAAGGTCTCTGAAACAAGATATGGGGAGAATCCCCAGCAGGATGGAGCTGTTTACGAGAGTGATTTGGATGAAAAAAATCTTCCTATTACAAGGGCAAAGCAGCTCAACGGAAAAAAGATGTCTTTTAACAACTGGCTTGATGCTGATGCAGTCCTGAAGATGTTGTGGCAGTTTAAAGAACCGTTTGCCACAGCTTTCAAGCACTTAAATCCATCAGGTGCGTCGCAAAAGGACGACATGTTGGAGGCACTTAAAGGTGCCTGGGAATGCGATCCATTAAGCGCCTTCGGTGGTATAGTTGGCGTGAATAGAACATTCACTAAAGAACTTGCTGAGTATCTCACAGATGGAAAATTTTTGGAGGCTGTGATTGCCCCAAAGTTTGAGGATGATGCACTTGAGGTTCTTTCTACAAAAAAAAATCTCAGAGTTCTGGAAATAGATACAAGAATGCCTGAGAGACCGGGTTACGATATTCGCCAGATTTATGGCGGATTTTTAGTCCAAGAGTTTGACTACACTGAGCTTAAACCAGAAGATCTGATATACCTTGAAGATAAGGGAATTAAGAGACCGACGGATGAGCAGATAGAGGATGCACTTTTTGGCTGGAAGGTGAACAGAAGGACAAAGTCCAACACGGTTTTGTTGGTTAAAGACAAGACAACAATTGGAATAGGGGCAGGGCAGCAGAATCGGGTTGATGCTGCATTCATTGCATGTTACAGGGCAAATAAACCTTACGAAGAGCTAAAAAATAATAAAAGAACGTGTGGTGGTTCAAACCTCAGAGACGTTGCAAATTACATTGGCTTAAGTTTGGAAGGTAGAACCAAGGGAAGTTTTGCTGTTTCAAGTGCCTTTTACCCATTCCCAGATACAATAGAAGTTTTGCATGCTTTTGGAGTCGAGGGAAGCTTGAGCCCTGCAGGTTCCATTCGCGATGAAGCTTCTTATGATGCTCTGAGGAGAAATAATATGTCTGCTGTGCATACTCCTTATGTGGAAAAGGGTGGATATAAAGGTGGAATGCGCGCATTCTTACACTGAAGAATTTTTTTAAATTAGGGAAGTCAATTCTTATTTATGAAAAAAATTTGGATTCTTGTTTTTTTGGTTTTTGTAGTTTTGCTTAGTAGTAATGTCAGTGCCTCCTGGTGGAACTCATCGTTTCACAAATGTCAGAACATAACAATCTCTTCTCCTGTGGGCGACTACCAATACAAACTAATTCTCAACACAACAAATTTCAACTACTCCTACGCAAACAACGATGGATCTGATGTTCGCATAGTTAATTCATCCTGTGGCAATGGTGGTGTTGAAGTCCAATACTGGATAGAAGATTGGAATGAGTCCGGAAGTTCGGTGGTTTGGTTCAGAGGCGACAATTCTTCAACAACAGTTTATTCAATATACTACAACTACACAGACGCAGAGGCAAAGAGCAATGGAACGAATACCTTCGAGTTATATGATGTCTCAGGAATCGTGGGTTTCTGGCACATGAATGAAACATCTTGGTCAGGTACAACAGAAGATGTCAAAGATGAAACCGGAGTGAACAATGGGACTGCTCATGGAGGAGCAAATACAACAACAAACGGTAAATTTAAAAGAGGGGGAAGTTTTGATGGTGATAATGATTACGTGGATTGTGGAAATGACGAGAGTTTGAATGTCACTAATGCAATTACGATTGAGGCATGGGTAAAATCAGGCAGCAGAGATAAATATATTCTGGCTAAAGATTCACCAGATATAGAAGTCTTAAGACCAAGTGGTAATGGTAGTGAGACCAACCTTCCTGGGCAATATACTGCTTCTAGTTACCACTGGGATAAAGTAGATGAGGTAACCGCAGATGATGATAGTACTTATGTTAGGGGTGGTGTTGTTTCCGCTACTTATTATAATAGAGATCTTTATACCTTAACTAATCATACTGGCTCGGGAACTATAAATAATGTTACTGTTCATTTTCGTGCTATTGGCTGGACTTCACGTACTATAGCAGCAACTATTAGAACACATTCGACAACTTATGATGGCACCAACCAGTTAATGACAACAAGTTGGGCAGACTATTCTGAGGAATGGGCAACTAATCCAAACACGGGTTCATCTTGGACTTGGGAGGAAATTGATGCCCTTGAAGTAGGAGTCCTTGTACAGCAATCGGGTTATGGTGAGGGGACGTATCAAAAAGTCACCCAGGTCTATGTCGAGGTTGATTATACGCCTCCTAAATCAGATGTTCCTTATGCTTTAAGCACGGTGAATGGTGGTCAATTCTTGATTAGAAATAACAGCGTAAATTACACAGTTAACAGCTCTACTAATATCAATGATAACAACTGGCATCACATTGTAGGAACTTATAATGGCTCAATTATGAAGATTTATATTGATGGTGTCTTGGAAGGCAATAACACAGATTTCTCAGGAAATTTACCAACCAATAATGGCAATGTCCGAATAGGGGCTGATTATCAAACTACTCCTGCAAACTTTTTCAACGGCACAATTGACGAAGTCAAGGTTTATAATCGGACTTTGGATTCAAGCGAAATTTCAGCGATGTACAACAATTATATGGAGAAGATGGGCAGTTATTATAATGTCCGTAAATACACTTTCCCAGAGCCAACAACAGCTTTGGGAGGCGAAGAGGAATATCCAACTATATCACCAATCCTCCTCAACACCACCACAGACAAATCCACATACAACGAAGGAGACACAGTTTACTTCATTTCATACGTAAACGACACCAACGGTGACTACGTAAAATTACTCATAGACAACGATACAGACTTCACAGACTGCGACTATTCAACAACCTCAGGTTGCATAGCTTTTTCATCCCCTTTACAAACAACAGGCTCACCCCAACAATTGAATGCAACCTTAACAGCTTCACAAAACACAACCTGGTATGCAAAAGTTTGTGATGATGGTGGATTGTGCGACCAAACCAATTCAACTGACGACAACGCCACTGGAAACTTTTCAGTGAACCACGTCCCGAACAAGCCAAGCAGTACCAACTATCCTCCAGACGAAGGAACAAATATAGAACTGAATCCTATACTCAACGTGACTGTTACGGATCCTGACGGGGATACTATGAATGTAAGTTTCTACGAATACTACACAGGAGAGGAATGGACAATGTTCCATAATTTTTTAAATCACACTGGCTACACGACAAACCATGGTGTTGACAACATCAGTAGCACTGAAGTAAAGACTTTCACAACTGGGTATTTTGTGCGTTCTTCTCCAGCAGTAGCCAATGGTTACGTGTACGTGGGAAGTTATGATAATAAAGTTTACCAACTAAATGCTTCAAACATTTCACAGAAAATAGCTGAGTTTACAACTGTAGATGCGGTGTATTCTTCTCCAGCAGTAGCCAATGGTTATGTGTACGTGGGAAGTTATGATAATAAAGTTTACCAACTAAACGCTTCAAACATTTCACAGAAAATAGCTGAGTATACAACTGGAAATTATGTGTATTCTTCTCCAGCAGTAGCCAATGGTTACATTTACATAGGGGGAACAAATTATATTTACCAACTAAACGCTTCAAACATTTCCCAAAAAATTGCTGAATACGTGACTGGAAGTTGGATAGAATCTTCTCCAGCAGTAGCCAATGGTTACGTATACGTG
>Ga0190359_1002088_pt1 | contig 12098 bp, 10 predicted proteins | sample 48721823_MG_FD_161269 | JGI IMG/M metagenome (GOLD analysis project Ga0190359, IMG submission 161269) | Hydrothermal vent microbial mat bacterial communities from Southern Trench, Guaymas Basin, Mexico - 4872-18-2-3_MG | ecosystem: Environmental > Aquatic > Marine > Hydrothermal vents >...
TTACAATAAACAAAAAAGAGAGTCTAACGTGTTCTATATCAGTAATTATAAACTCTCAGATGTCGTGTGTTTCTCTCCCTTTATACGGTCAATTAGTGAAGTGATAATCTATGATTATACTGCAGAGGTGATTTCTGGCCTCGAATGGCTTTCAATAACCAGTGGAGGAAAGGGCACAAATTCAGGCAATGTCAATTTCCATTGGGAGAGGAATAGATATGACTACAAAAGATACGGAACAATTCGTGTTTCTTCAGCTGATGCCGAAGATAGCCCAGCTTACATTTCAATTGTACAAAGAGAGGGCCCACCAACATTTGTGAGAAACAATGAATTAGATTTCAATTTTAACTTATTTCCTAATCCCATAACATCGGTTTTTAGAATTGAGTTAAATGAATCTATAATGCTTCCAGCTGACATAAAAGTATTTAGTCTTAACGGTAGTTTATTATATGAACAGAGAATATCGCAGAAAACAGTAGATATCAACTTTCCAATTAGGATGAGTGGATTATGCATCATTCAAGTCAAGGATAGTAATAATAACCAGCGAATTAAAAAGGTTGTTGTCAATTCAAGATAAACCAATCTTTACTAATTAAAGTAACCCATCCGGAACATCAACCACACGGGTTACCGGATACCGGTTGACCCACCGGTTGGCCAGTCCGAATTCATAATAGACGAAATGCATCTGGGCCGTACGGTTATGCGCCATATCCGGGTTTTCAGCTATGGCTGCATCCAGTTTCTGCCGTGCTTCCGGATTCTTTTGAAGATATTGCACAATCTTATCCTCTAAAACCGGATGGGCAGAAAACCACTCGCGATTCTCCAGGCAGGGATCAAAGAAATTCCACCTGAAATAGGAATCCGGGCCTTCCGGCTCCAACTGGTTAACAATGAAATAATTGCAATCCTGGTTAACCGGTACGAGATAATCTCCTTTATAATACGGGATGGTTTGTACCTCTGTACGGGTGGTAAACCGGCTGTGAAAAAAATGACCGTTGCTGGCACGACGCGGCCATTGGTTGTTCTCGATATAATACACCTCAACCGTCAGACTGGTATCTTTCTTTAACCGGTACATATTAACCTTGTTAAGCTTCATGCGTGTAATGACTTCACTCCAGGCCTGCGGAATAAGATAATATGCCGGGGCGGTAACGGTTTTCACCGGTTTGAAATTATCGTAATAAGGTACCATTTTGGTGAAGGGCTTGGTGTAATCATACACATACCGTACTTCACCGGTAAGCGGGCTCCGGTCCGTTCCGTGGTCATATCCCTTAAATTCAATCATCCTGAAGTTGGTTGTGTCCACTGCATAATCCAGGGCAAATACCTTCTGGTTTTTGACCTGCTCTTTAGATTTTTGCCGCACCTGACCCATCTCATCCGCATTTTCATGAGTAAATTCAATTAACTTCAGAATAAAATAATAAATTGATTTTACCCGGTCGGGATAGGGTTTGTAACAGTGGTTCTCGGTCATTTGCGTAAAAGAATTAAATAGCAAGGTGTAACCTGTTGAGAACCGTGGGGTTTGAAAATAATTGGTAATTCCGGCTTCCGGATTCCGGTTGACATATTGCACATACGGGATTAACTCATAGGGGGTAGTCCGCATTTTTTTGTACATCGCCGGCATCATCACCTGCTCGAAAAAATCCCCGATTGCTTGAGGCATGCTGTTATGTTGTGCAGCCAGGTAAGTAATGCAATATTGATGGTCAGAACCATTGGTGGTATGGGTATCCAGAAAAACATCCGGATCCCATAATCTGAAAATCTGTACGAATGATTGTGCATTTCTGGTATCCAGTTTGACAAAATCCCGGTTTAAATCCAGGTTTTTGGCATTTCCACGATATCCCGGGTTGACCGGTCCGGGCTGATTGGTCCGGTGCCAGGGGTTCTGATATAAATATCCCCCAATATTATACACAGGGATAAAACATACTACAGTATTATCCAGGTAATTACGCATTTGATCTTTATTTCTGAGGATATCATCTGCCACCATTTGACTGCCGTCAATTCCACAGGTTTCACCGGGATGGATCCCATTATTGATCATAACGATTCGTTTGCCCGAACGGTGGATTTTATCGGGATTAAATTGACGATCACTGTTAATTACAAACAGATTGAGCGGTTTGCCGCAGTCTGTCAGTCCGTATTCAAGTAATTTGGCCTCCGGATAAGCAGCATCGAGTTTCCGGTAATTGGCAATTACTTCAGGGTAGGTCAGTGTAGAATCATGATCATATTTCAGATGGATCATGGCATCGCCGGTCTGGCCGCTTTTTATGAACCTGATTTTACCGGTCTTCTTACTACTGTCATGGACATTACAGGAAAACAGCAAACCGCATAAAACAACCAGAATGAAAGAAACTTTTTTCATGATAAATAATTTTTTGCTTTTATTCGAATCTCATCAAGTAACAACTTTAAGTCCTCACTAGTGGTAAATGGATTCATTAATGAGGTTCTAAAGTAGAAGGCTTCACCTATTTTGGTCTGAACAATATAAAATTTACCCTCTTCGAGCAACTGCCGGCGGATCTTCCGGTTCATTCTGTTCAGCTCATCCGGCTCATGCTGCGGGTCACCGGGTATATTCTCCGGGTGATACCTGAAACAAACAATGTTGCTCATTGGCTCTGTAGCCAGGTCAAAATCATCGGTTTGTTTGATGATCTCTGCAAATGTCCTGCCGAGATCATAGCATGAAGTGAAGTAATCAATAAAGAACTGTGGCCCGTATGTTTTGAGGATGGCAAATATTTTAATTCCCATCATATTCTTGGTGCACTCAACAGTCCGCATAGCCGAGTCATACCAGGGGTCATTACCACCGTGATTCAACAGGTATCCTGCATCCTGATCAAAGGTGGCATACGAATTGGCGCCGTCTTTGAAAAGAACAGCCGTAGTCAGGGCACTGGCACCCATCATTTTATGAAAGTCAATCACTACAGAATCAGCCCGGTTGATTCCTTCGGTAAGATGGCGGTACTTGGGCGTGATAGCTGCAGCGGCGCCGTGGGCTCCATCCACATGAAACCACAAATGATGGCGTTCGGCAAACTCAGCCATCGGTTTAAGCGGATCATAACTGCCGGTAGCTGTGGAACAGGCATTTCCCACCAGGATAATGACTTGCTTACCTTCACTTAACGATTTGCGTAATAAAGGTTCAAGTTGCTGTGTGTCAATTTGATGATTATTGTTCACCGGCACCTTTACAAGGCCCTGCTCACCCCAGCCCATCATTTGAACAGCACGGGCAATGCTGTAGTGGGCTTCTTCACTTACCATAATGGCCGGATGAAATCCTTCCCGGAGGCCTTCACGCCAGTGATTATATCCCGATTGTACCTGCCTGGCTGCCAGCAATGCTGTGAAATTACCCAAAGATCCGCCTGAGGTTAAAAATCCGGAAGCGTCTGAGTTGAATCCCATCGCTTCAGCCAACCACTGTATGACTACAGATTCCATGGATGAACTTACAGGCCCCATCTCGTATATTGCAGATCCGTTGTTTAATGTGCCGTTGATCAGTTCTCCGAGCCCGGCTAACGGAAGGGCTGGGCTCACCTGATGGCCCATATAATGGGGATGATGCAGATGGATGGTGTCATGAATCGTTTCTTCCCAGAATTGATTCTGATCTATTTCAACCGAAAGTATTTTGTGCCATTTATCTCTGAGTTCTGCCGGATTTCTCCACTGTAATACCTGCGGTTCGGTTTTTGAAAAGCAACGGGTCAGATGGTCTGTGATTTGATCAATTAATTGATGTGCCTGCTTTCTGAAAATCTCAGGGTCATAAGCCTGTTCAAGAAGTGGAGTCATATTAAATCAGTCACTGGTAATTTTATACTCATATTCAGGATGATTGCGCGTATGGATTTGACTGGATATTTGCTTTTCAAACCGCACATTCACAATGTTTTTCTGATTCGGGAATCGTTCAAACAGGATCACATTTTTAATTTTCAAAGGCTCTGAAAGGTCAATGCCTGCCGGTGATTCAAGGTAAAGCCAGGTTACATCAGTTTCAATCTCCTTACCCACAAAAGAGAGGACAATCTCTTTATCTCCCTGAATAATACGGATCGTCTGGTGCAGGTAATCTGTGAGCATGCTGTCGCTTTCCTGTGCTTCATGAACTGATCCAAGCAACAGCTTATGACCGGTTTCTGCCAAAATAGTGTTTTCAAGGTCATGGGTAAAGACCCGTGCAGCAATCTCTAATTTATGGGTTTTACTGTTGATGTCAATCTGTGTCAATGAAAGATAAAATTTATGTCCTGCTGTAAAAATAACCGGAATCAACAGGAAGAGAATGCTATAGAACAGTTTTCGTGTAATCATTTGTCTATTCGGTTGATCAAAAGTAAAACTTTTACGACCTTCAAAGGTCAGATCATCCGATAAATTTATAAGCTATGAGACGGTATCTTTCATTATTCATCGCTGCTTTTTTTGCCATTCTTCAGCTTGGAGCTCAGGATCCTCCTCATAAATTCAAGCAATTGTACCAGGAACTGGCTACTCCTAATGTGTACCGGACGGCTTCAGGTGCGCCCGGACCGGCTTACTGGCAACAACGTGCAGATTATTCCATGGATATTATTCTGGATGATCAGAATCAACGTATTTATGGTACCGAAGAGATTACTTATTACAACAATTCTCCTGATGCACTGGATTATTTATGGATTCAACTGGATCAAAATGTCCGGGCTCCGGACAGTGATACAAAAAAGATCTCCACGAGTGGCCTCTCATCCGGTTACTATGGTCAGAGAGCCGGGACAAACCAGGCAGGGCCGATGCGGGTGAGCCTGCAAATGATACAAAGGCTGTTTCATCAGTTTGACGGAGGATTCCATTTAGAGTATGTCAAAGATTCAAAGGGAAAAGATCTCCCCGTTACGGTTAACAAAACCATGATGCGGATTGACCTGGCAACACCGTTGAAACACGGGCAGAAGTTTCAGTTCTCGATTAAATGGTGGTATAACATCAACGACAGGATGCGTGACGGAGGTGGAAGAAGCGGCATGGAATATTTTCCTGAGGATGATAATTATCTCTATACCATTGCACAATTTTATCCGAGAATGGCGGTTTACAGTGATTTTCAGGGATGGCAAAACAAGCAATTCCTCGGTCGTGGGGAGTTTACCCTGACCTTCGGTAATTTCGATGTGAGAATTACCACTCCGGCTGACCATATTCTGGGAGCCACCGGTGTGCTGCAAAATCCTCAGAAAGTTTTAACTGCAGAACAACGCACCCGCCTGCAAAAGGCAAGAACTGCTGACAAGCCCGTTTTAATCGTCACACAACAGGAGGCTGAAAATGCCGAAAAACATAAAGCTACTGCAACCAAAACCTGGCATTTTAAAGCGCAGCATGTTCGTGATTTTGCCTTTGCTTCATCCCGTAAATTCATCTGGGATGTCATGGGGGTAAAATTTGGTGATCGTATTGCCATGGCCATGTCCTATTATCCAAAAGAAGGGAACCCGCTTTGGGGCCAGTATTCTACCCGCGTAGTGGCTCATACCATGAAAACTTATTCAAAATATACTTTCCCGTTTCCGTACCCGAAAGCAATCTCGGTGCATACAGCCCGGATCGGAATGGAGTATCCCATGATCTGTTTTAACGGGGGAAGACCCGAACCGGATGGTACCTATTCTGAGGGCACAAAATATGGAATGATCAGTGTAATCATTCATGAAGTAGGGCATAATTTCTTTCCCATGATCGTCAACTCCGATGAAAGACAATGGACCTGGATGGATGAGGGGATGAATACTTTTCTGCAGGGGATTGCAGAACGGGAATGGGATGAGAACTGGCCGAACTGGGTGGGCGAACCTAAGAATATCGTCTATTACATGCGTAGTGACAAAGTCAATATGGTGCCCATTATGACCAATTCTGAATCTCTGATTCAATTTGGCTCTAATGCTTACAGTAAACCGGCTACGGCTCTTAATATTCTCAGAGAGACTGTGATGGGTCCTGAACTGTTTGAGTTTGCATTTAAACAGTATGCCCAAAGATGGATGTTCAAGCATCCCACACCGGCGGATTTTTTCAGAACGATGGAGGATGCCTCTGCAGTGGATCTGGATTGGTTCTGGCGGGGTTGGTTCTTCTCAACGGACCATGTGGATATCGGGATTACACAAGTAAAACATTATGAAGCACAGAGTAGTGATCCTGAAGTGCTTTCTGCAGAAAGAAAACATGCTGATGAAGAAAAGCCCGAATATGTTTATTTCACAAGAATGCGTAAAGCCGGATTTGTGGCTGCCACACAACGTAATGACGAACTTAAAGATTTTTATAACAGCTATGATAAGTACCGGGTGACCGACAAGGATAAAAAGGCTTATCAACGGTTCATGCAATCTCTTACAAATGAAGAAAAAGCCTTGATTAAGAAACACCCGCACTTTTATGAAATCACATTTAATAATGTGGGTGGATTGGTCATGCCTGTTATTCTGAAGATGACTTTTACCGATGGTCAGCAGCGGGTTGAAAGAATACCGGCACAAATCTGGCAAAAGAATACAGAACAGGTGACCAAGCTTTTTATTACTGAAAAGGAGGTAACACAATTTGAACTGGATCCCTGCTTAGAAACAGCAGATACAGACCGGAATAATAATTACTGGCCTCCGAAAACAGAACTCACACGATTCCAGATATATAAGTCCCGGGGACCGGGTAACAGGCAGGGTAGGCCAAATCCTATGCGGGAGAGTAAGAAGAAATAACGCACTAAGACTCTTTGTCAGGCACTTTCTTCTGACGGGGTTTCCAAAGAATGAAGAACAATCCGACCAGAACCATCGGGATGGATAACCATTGACCCATGTTCAGAATCATGTGAGATTCAAAAGCTACCTGGTTGGCCTTAACGAATTCAACAAAGAAACGAAAACCGAATACCAACAACATGAACCATCCAAACAGGCGACCCGGCCGGTCTTTCAGGTCGGTTTTCCAATAAAGGTACATCAGAATACCGAAAATAATGAGATACGCAAGGGCTTCATAAACCTGAGAAGGATGTCGCGGAATCTGATCGACCTGAACAAAAGTAAACGCCCAGGGAAGGTGTGAAGGAGCGCCAATGATTTCAGAGTTCATCAAATTACCGGTGCGTATAAAAGCACCGCCCAGAGCAGTGGGAACCACTACCCGATCAAGGATCCAAAGAATAGAACGCTTGCTGTATTTTCGTGACCATAACCATAATGCAAGTGTGATTCCAATGGCGCCTCCGTGACTGGCTAATCCCCCGTGCCAAATCTTCCAGATCTCATTCAGATGCTCTTTGTAATAGGCCCAGTCATAAAAAAACACATGCCCTAAACGGGCACCGATCACCGTTCCGATTACCACATATAGAAAAAGACTGTCAACCCAGTCTTTGTTTACACCTTCATGTTTGAACATTTTGGTGATAATGATGATCCCAAAAACAAATCCGAGCGCAAATAGCAATCCATACCAGCGAATAGCCCAGTTTCCGATGTGAAGTAATACAGGATCTACATCCCAGATAATTCCGTTCATGAGTTTTTATGTTTGATGACCAAAGGTATAAAACCATTGGGATAAATGGCAAAAATCACTTACTTTACGCTGCTATCAAACCTAAAACTCTATGAAAAGAAAATACTTTTTTATGGCTGTTGCTATGATTGGCATGGCATTTTCATCTGTCAATGCGCAATCTAAACATCCCAGAATTGATTTCGGTGCACTGCCTGCTATCGCCTATGATTCTGATCTGGGCTTCCGGTATGGTGCATTAACTAATCTTTATTTCAGGGGAGATCTGGATAAACCCTGGTACAAGCATTCACTTTACCTCGAATGGTCGCATACGACCAAAGGAAGTGACCTGAAACAATTGAAATACGATTCCGAATATCTGATCCCGGGAGTACGGGTTACGGCACTTGCCCGATTGGAAACCGAACAGGCTATGGATTTTTACGGCTTCAACGGGTTTCAGGCACTCTATGATCCCCTGATTGTGGATACCATTTCAAGGATGTATTACCGGATGGACCGTCGTTCATTACGCCTGATGGCTGATTTTCAGGGGCCTGTGATAGGTCGAAAATTACGCTGGCTGGCAGGAGTGGCCCATTATAACCTGACTATGGGATCCGTTGACCTGGAAAAACTCAATAAGGGAAAGGATGAAGCGGATAAAATCCCTGATGTGGACGGATTATATGAAAATTATGTAAAATGGGGCGTAATACCTGCCAACCAGGCAACCGGAGGAACATCCACATTTCTGAAACTCGGATTGGTAGCCGATACCAGGGATAATGAACCTAATCCTTACCATGGTATCTGGACCGAAGCTCTTTTAATTGCAGCACCGGGATTTTTATGGAATGATTCTCCCTATTCTGTGCTGGTAATTACACACCGGCAATATTTTACTTTGATTAAAGAACGTCTGACTTTCGCTTACCGGTTAAACTACCAGACAACATTAACCGGCCATCAACCCTGGTATATGCTGAATTGGAGACACTCGTCGTTTAATAATGTTGAAGGACTGGGCGGTTCAAAAACATTAAGAGGAATTTTACGCGACCGGATACTGGCAGAAGGTGCCGTGATGGGTAATTTTGAATTCAGATGGAGATTCCTCTATTTTAATTTTCTGGGCGACCGCTGGTATCTGGCACTTTCTCCTTTCCTGGATGCTGCGAGAGTGACTAAACCCTATTCGGTTGATATGGTACCTGAAATGCTGCAAGGTGATACCGATAGCTGGCATCTGGGGTATGGAGCCGGACTGCACATCGCATGGGGTGATAATTTTATTATTGCCGTTGATTACGGACTGGCAGCTGATAAAAGAGACGGGAAATCAGGGCTGTATATCGGGCTGGATTTTCTGTACTAACTTACAGAATAAACGTATAAACAAATAAACGCCTAAACAAATTAATTACTCCCTCTACCCAAAAGTCAATAGCAAAATCTACCGTAGTGTGTCAAGTGCTCTGATAAGAGACATCTTGCAGCATATCTCGTATATTTTTAATTCCTGCATCCACCGGTCTCCTATGTAGTCATGCAGATTAACCCCGATAATTTCGGGATGAGCTACCGGATCACCGGATTGAAAAATGGCTTCAGCTTGTTTTACTAATTTACGACTGGAATCATATAACTGAATACGACAACGTAATTTAACGATCTTCTTTTGTCTGCTGAACGGATCTGTCTGGTTAACACCCTGTTCAAGCATTCCAATATCTTTAAATGAGATCCTTGCGTATTGATCGGCAACCCGACTGCCTACAGCTTTGCGTAGAGACAGAGCCGGACAACCGTAGTTGTTACTTTTAATACCGGCAAGCGTGTCTAATGGCAGTAAAATATATCCTGCTTTGGAAAATTGATTTTTGATGAAACCCGGCATGATCTTATGAAGAAATTCAAGCGCTCTTGTTTTACCTTTTGTGCCATAGTTTCTTAAATAATCAACGGCCGCCATATCCCCTTGATCATTAGTTAACTCAAGTTCAATAGGACATTGAAAAACCGCTATGGTCTGAGCCCTGACGGAAGTAAGTGATAGTATGCCGCAGAGGACAACTGAAAGAAGTATTCGAGGCATTATTTAAAGTTTTAATTATCAGTTTATACAAAGTTATATTAATCATAAAATTTACAGACATACGCCCAACTTTGTTATTCATGCAAAATTTGCCTGACTTTTTCATATACCCGGTCAGAATCTATTATGGTCAGACATTCGTATGGCGACTCTTTTCTCGTACAGGGCCGGTTTCCGAAAACAGAACAGGGACGGCATTCAACGGTTCCGTCTGGTGCCTGTATCAGGTATTCATCCGGTTGATTATAAGGTCTGAATCCTAAATCAGGATGTGTACCCCCCCATATAGAAATAGTGGGTACTCCCATTAATGAAGCCAAATGCATATTGCCGGAATCCATAGTGATCATTATATCCAGATCGGCAATTTTTAGCAATTCTGCCCCGGGATTATTTTGACCAACTAATGAGATAATTCCTTTTCCATCAGGTAATTGTGAGGCCATAGACCGATCTTCTATACCCCCGAAAAGAAATATTTCAGCATGTAATTCATGACTCATTCGTTCAATCAACTGAGCAGCTTGCTTCATGGGCCATACTTTTGCTTTATGCCTGGCAAACGGAGCAAAGCCAATGCGGTACGGCCGACCCTCATTTTTAATGGGAAGTACCCTCTTGTAAAACGGATGAAAGGGAAGAACTACCGGGTCAATTTCAATACCGGCTCTCCTGAATGTGTCGATGTAACGATCAACTGTATGAGGTAACTTCTTAACTTCCTTTTTGTTGAGATATCTTTTTTTCTCTCTTCGACCTTTGATGATGCGATAAACCGGGATACCTGCCAGAAGAAAATAATTGTTAAGAATCCGGGTGCGGATCACCTGGTGAAGATCTATTACAATATCCGGATCGAATTTGGATATTAACTCACGAGCCAACCTGAATAATCCGCCTATACCACTAAAACGACGCGTCTCCTTAACACCGTAAACCAGAATACCATCCAAATGGGCAAACCAGGGAAGAAACTGCGATTTGGTTACTAATACCGGTTTTACCGGTACTTCCCCCCGGGAAAGATATGATAATACGGGAAGCGTGAGGAGTACATCCCCAAATGAAGAAAGCCTAATGATCAGACAGGTTTTCAAATTATATCCCCTTGTATGATTTTTCTTCTGTCAACTTAGAACCGGTGATCCGGTTGATCTCTTTCTTGATCGACGCCCGTTGATCATTATAGCGGTAAACCATACGGGCCTTTTCAATAAATTCCCGACCGAACTGCTGCCCGGCTTCCATCTCCCGTAATCGGTCTTCAATTTCCCAAAGTGTTTCATTCAGATACTTTAACCTCTTATATTGATCGGGAATCTGCTGCAGAAGTTTAACGGCTGATTGCCGGATAATCTCAAGTTCACTTTGCACATGTGCCAGCTTGACCGGATCATCCATTCGCTCGGATTTAATCTCCAAAATCGAAAGCTTATCCAGTAACTCACCGTTTGATACCTCTATTTGCATGTTGAAAGATACCGAAATATATTTTTTTATCCCAAAAAGATGTATAAATTTGCAGTCGAAATGTAAATAATTACATCATGGATAAATCTGAAAGACATAGGCAAATTGTAAAGATTTTACAGGAGAAATGGATCTCGTCGCAGGAAGAGTTATTGTCAGAATTATCAGTTAACAAGATAGTTATAACTCAGGCAACACTCTCAAGAGATTTAAGGGAGCTGCAGGTTTCAAGAATCATGAACGCCGGAAAAGGAACCCGCTATGTATTACCTGAGGATTCCGGTGGTGAATATATATACCCAAAAGTATCAGATCATCTGGATGGAATTCGTTCGGTAGAGTTTTCAGGTCAGTTTGCCGTGATAAAAACCCTTCCCGGATTTGCCAATAGTGTAGCTTATGTTATTGACCGGTTGCAAATAAAAGATATTATGGGAACGATTGCCGGTGATGATACGATACTCTTGATTATTCGTGAAGGAATCAATGTCAATCTTATTGCAGGTGTGCTTGCCGCAAATTTTCCCAAGTTGTCTCATCTGTTTCAATAAACCTCATGTTCTCACATTAAAATATTTTAAACAATGAATCAAAAGAAAGTTGTGTTGGCTTACAGCGGAGGCCTAGATACCTCTGTTATTCTGAGGTGGTTGATCGAAAAAGATTTTGAAGTAATTTGTTATGTGGCGGATGTGGGTCAGGTTGAAGATTATGAGCAGGTCAAAGCTAAAGCATTTGCCATAGGTGCGTCAAAGGTTTATGTTGAAGACCTGAAAAGAACACTGGTAACCGACTATATTTTCCCGGCTCTGAAAGGGAATGCGCTGTATGAAGGCAGATACCTTCTCGGGACTGCCATAGCCCGTCCCCTGATTGCCAGGCGACATGTGGAGATAGCTAAGGCTGAAAATACTTACTACCT
>Ga0190359_1002090_pt1 | contig 12095 bp, 9 predicted proteins | sample 48721823_MG_FD_161269 | JGI IMG/M metagenome (GOLD analysis project Ga0190359, IMG submission 161269) | Hydrothermal vent microbial mat bacterial communities from Southern Trench, Guaymas Basin, Mexico - 4872-18-2-3_MG | ecosystem: Environmental > Aquatic > Marine > Hydrothermal vents > Microbial...
CCATATCCGGTCTTCCTGCAGGTCCATAAACCGTAAAGTAACGTAAAATTGTAATATCCAATCCATATAAATAATGATAGGTATAAGCCATCATTTCAGCCGCCTTCTTGGAAGCCGCATAAGGTGAAATGGGAGTATTCACCGGCAAACTCTCCTTAAATGGCATCTCCTGACCTGCATAAAGTGACGAGGTAGAAGCTAATACAAATTTAGGTACCCCGAATTCCCGACACAAGTCTAATAAATTTAGATTACCACCACTATTTGTAGAAAGGTAAATAAACGGATTCTCTAAACTATAACGCACCCCCGTACGAGCTGCTAAATTGATCACCGCTTCAGGACAATTCAATTGAAATACCGATTTTAATTTTTCATAGTTTTCAATATCAAATTTATAAAATTTAAATTTATCATATCTTTTTAGATTATCCAGACGCCATAATTTAAGTTTTATATCATAATAATCATTAAGATTATCTACACCTATCACCTGATAATCTTCTTCAAGAAGCATCTCCGATACCCTGGCACCAATAAAACCAGCAGAACCTGTTACCAATACTTTTTTCATCCTATCTCCCCCAGTTTTTCCCGAGCCAATTTCTGGTAAATTTTATCAATTTTCTCAACCATATCTTCTATAGACCATTTCCCTTTAATCAATTCCCGGCCATTTTTACCATGCAATACAAGAAGCTCTTTATGATCAATATACTGGATTATTCTCTTTGCCAACTGCTCTACATCCCCCACTCTAACTAAAAATCCATTATAATCATCCCGAATTATCTCCGGAACTCCATCTACATTAAAAGCAACCGAAGGTATTCCCACTGCTGCAGCCTGCACCAATACTCGAGGCAGACCTTCCCGTAAAGAAGTCAAAACGAAAATATCCATCATTGCCATCAATTCTTCTACATCCTCCCTGTATCCAGTAAAAATTACTTTATTTTCTAAATTTAATTCCTTAACATAACTTTCTAAAATTTTTCTTTTATTTCCTTCGCCAATAATTAATAATTTTACATGGCTATTTTTCTGCTTCTCCACTACATTTTTGAATGCATCTATAAGAAATTTATGGCCTTTTCTCGTCTCTAACCTTGCCACATTACCAATTATAAAATCTCCTACACCTATTCCAAATTCCTCCCGTTTTTTCCTGCAGTTAATTTTCCCTCTCACCCCATAAAATGTTTCTAATTGCATTCCGCTATATACGGTATGATAATTCTCTTTTTTCCCGATTCTTCTCTCTACATACTTTTCAGAAAGTACTCCACTTACCGAAATATAAGCATCGGTAAATCTGCCCGTAAGCCTTTCGAAAAGGAATAAAAGCCAATTGAGCAACCAGCTATCAAATGCTTCAAAAGTACTTCCGTGTAATCCATGTACAATTACCGGCACACCGGCAATACGACCTGCAATTCTTCCCAGGATACCCGCTTTCGTCGTATGGGTGTGCACAATATCGTAATGATTTTTTCTCATCAACTTAATTAATTTAATCAAAACTATCGGGTCATGCAAGAAATTCAGTTTCCATTTTAATCCTTTTATCTGAATTATATCAAAATTATTATTTTTCACCTTATCAAAAATACTCTCATCAAATTCTTCACCCATTATTAAGTCAACTTCATACCTATCTTTATTTAACCCCTGAACCGTAAATAAGGTATTTTCATCTGCTCCGCCGGTAATCATCCGGGCAATAATGTGAGCAACTTTTATTTTTCTTGCCAATCTATAACTCACTCCTATTTCTCTTTTGTTTAACCATAAATAATCTTTATCTTTCCAGGTTCTTCTTTAGTTCCTCTTTGATTTTCGTTTTCTTTAATCATCAATCAATGACTTATAAAATTCTACTATATTTTTAGTATATACTTCCATGGAATATTTTTCTTTCACTTTTTTAAAAGCATTAACACCTAATCTTATTCTTAACTCTTCATCTGTTAATAACTCGGTAATTGCTTTGGCAAGAGCTTCCGGATCCTCAGGTGAAATCAAAATTCCTTCTTTTTCATTTTCGATAACTTCCGGTATACCTCCAACTTTAGTAGCAATTATCCCTACCCCGCTACTCATCGCCTCAAGTATCGTAAGGGGTAAACCTTCCCAGCGGGAAGGGAGCACAAATAGTTTTGTGGATTGCATAAGTTTTTCGATATCCCTTCTAACTCCTAAAAATTCAACTTCTTTTTCTATCCCCAGCTCCATAACTAACCCCTTTAATTCTTCGTCTAAATATCCTTTTCCTACGATAGCAGCCCTTATCTCTTTCTGATATTTTTCTTTTATAATTTTTATTGCCTTAAGTAAAATATCTACACCTTTAGCTTTGGTTAATCTTCCCACAAAAAGAATATCATATTTTTTTATAGTAGAACAATTAGATAAATCAGAAATGGGTACGGCATTAGAAACAGCTACACTTTTTTTCTGTAGGTTGGGAAGCCATTTAACTAAAGCAACCTGCACCTGTGTACTTACGCAAATTATTTTATAATAACGGCTATAAATAAAGGCATCTAAACATTTAAATATTTTATGCGAACGTCTACGATTATAAACATTGTGTTCACTAAAAATAAATTTAACATCTTTAGATAAAAACAAGGAAGCTAATGACGTAAAAAAATTAGCAGGAAATAAATGTACATGTACAATATTATATTTTCCTCTTTTAATAAGAGATATCAACTTAACTATACCTCTTAAATCATATTTAAATTTCAGTCCTAACTCCCAAATTAAAATGCCTTTGTTTTTTATTTCTTTTTTAAATAGTCCATTCGAATAAAGAACACAAATCTCTATCTGTATTTTTCTATTCTTTCTCATCTGGAGAACAAAATTTTTTAGAAGAGCTTCTGCTCCCCCGGCATGCAAAGAATTAATAACTTGTAATACTCTTATTTGCCTTACTGAGTTAGTCAATTTAAACTCCCCTTTTTACAGTTTTAAAAGTTGGGGATTTCTTTCTAAATTGTCTTAATACAAAATCTATCAGTACAGGACCACCGATAATAATAATAATCCAATTGGTTAATATATGATGACGAATGCTCGTTCCGTAATTTACTGTACCCATAGCCCATAAAAATGTCATAGAAAAATAAATAATCAAAAATAATCCCCAAATACGTCGCTGGATACCTTCTGTCCGGAACCAGAATAAAATGCTAAATAGTATTAACACAAATCGGAGTAAAGATTCAGCTACACCATAGACATCTAACCAATTCGTCACTTGCCAGAGAAACGGTGCAAAGAGATAATAAATATAAGCTAAAGATGTAGTTTTTATTAGTGACCCCACTGAAGATGTATCCAGCATCATACCGTAGTTTGCCCGCGCATTAGGTGCATTTTCAAATATTAACTTCGTTCGATACTCTGCTGCATATTTCAACCCTTTACCTGATAAAAAAGCTCTTGTAACCTCCAAGCCTTTGACATTATCTAAATTTCCTATAATAAATATTCCTGCTACAATAATTAATACTAAACCGACCGAAATCCACCTCCGCTTCAAGAAACGCCGGCTATTACTTAGGGAAGCGGAAATCTGTTGAGGAAAAGATAGAAAAAGAACCGGCACCAAGAATGATGCATATAAAATTAAAGCTTTATGAAAAAGACCCATAATCAATGCCGAAAACACACAAAATATCATTGCTCCTTTTGCAGGTTTTAAGTGGAATCGTAGTCCCCAATAAACTGAAAGCATAAAAAAAAGTATTTGATATGACTCGCGTAGAATTTTTGAACAGAATATTAGATTAGTCGGTAATAATCCATATATAAGCAACAACAACACAGTATAGTCAGAAATATTTAACAATCTTATTATTTCTATTAGCACAAAACATGATAAGAGAAAAGCAAGAATAGAAAGTTCTTCTCCAAAGAGTTGGGAAGGCCCAAAAATCCTATAAAAAGTTCCCAATAATTGCTCGTAAAAATTAGCACCAACTGAAAATATCCACTTCCCACCTTTAGCCCACACTATTGCGTCACGGTGAAAATTTACCGGATCAGGTTCAGCACCCGGAAAAGTATAAAAATAAGTATTAATTATTGCCACAAAATGATGTAAAAGCAGCACAAAACCAATAACTAGAGTTATTTTTTTTTCTTTCTTTATTTTCCAAAATTTATACACTATAAAAAATGATAAAAATATAAGCAACCAACCAGGCCAGTCATTTAATATCACTTCTGCCATATAATTCAACCTCCGTAATCTTAATCAACTGTTCATACTAAAATTATCTTCACGTTTCCTGATAGTGTCACCATTAATTACAAATTGTATTTGTTTATTTTCCTCTGCTAATTAGTTCATAATAAATATTTTCAATTCTTTTCGCACTTTCCTCCCAACTGAAATTTTTCACTACAAAATTTCTTGCTTTGCTACCAAATTCTCTTGCTTTTCTCCTATTTTTAGCAAAAAAAAGAATTTTTTCCTTCAATTCTTTTATATTATTTAATTCTACCAAGAATCCCGTTTCACCAGGATTTATAAGGCTTGGCAAAAAGCCCATTTTAGTACCAATTACTGCTAAACCACAAGCCATGGCTTCTGTTGCCACCATACAAAAACTTTCATACTTAGAGGCAATAAGAAAAACATCCGAATTTTGATAAATCTTAAGTAGATTTTCTTTATATAAAACACCGTGAAATTTGATAAAATCATTAATATTAAGTTTTTCCGCTAATTTTTCTATGCTCCTTCTCTCCTGCCCTTCTCCAACAATATGAAGAAATATCTTTTTATTTTCTTTTAATGCTTCACAAAATCCTTTTATTAGATAAAACAAATTTTTAACTTTTACCAGCCGACCTACAAATAAAAAATCTATATTTTCTTTTGATGGTTTCTTTTTAGGAGGTTTAAAATAATTTGTGTCCAATCCAACTTCTACATACTCTGCATTATTACACCATTTCTTTATCTTTGGATAAACATCTCCCCCGGCAATATTATTAGAATAATTATTTAACAACTTTCTTGCCATTCTTGAAGGAGGGCCAGGCCACCTTATAATCGTAGGCTTTTTTTTATCCAAAAAACTAGCTAATAACACTAACCCACCACAAATATAATATACATCACTCCAGTTATCACTTTTTAATTTTTTATATACAGCTAACTCAAACATACGGTATTCAAAATGATTAGCAAGAGAAGAAAAAAACCACTTAAACTTATTTGAACTACCTAAATTATTAGAAATCCAGGAAGTATAAGGGGAAAAAACAAATTGAACATCAAATGTTAGTACTTCTTCTGGAAGAGGAGTTACTTTCTTGTAAGTTTTTCCGATAATAAATCTGACGGTATGCCCCCTTTTTCTCAAAGTTTGGGCAATATTCAAAGCAACATTTTCTTCTCCTCCAAAAAAAATTCCCATCATTTGATTTATAATAGTTATATTTAATGTTTTCATGAATTACACATCTCTTCATATAAACTTATCCACTCTTTAACTATATTTTTAACACCAAATCTTTCAACGCTTTTCCATGTATTTGTCTTTAATCTTTTATATAATTCTCTATCATAAAATAATTTTTCCATTGCTAATTTTAAAGCTTCTTCATCCTCAACAGGAACAAGCAGGCCATTTTTCCCATTGTCTATAATCTCGGAAGTTCCGGTTTCGCAGTTCGTGGCAACCACAGGAGTCCCACAAGCTAAAGCTTCTAATAATACAACTGGAAAACCCTCGTATCTTGATGACAAAATAAAAAACTTAGCATATTTTATATAAATAAAGGGATTATCGACTTTACCAAATAATAAAACCTGATTTTTTAAATCTAATTTAACTATTAATTTTTCCAAATTTTTTCTTTCTTTTCCTTCACCTAAAATAACCAATTTTACCGTATTTTTCAAAGCTGATTTAGCAAAGGCTTTTATTAGAATATCAAAACCTTTTTGTCTATTCAATCTTCCAATTGCTAAAATATAATCGAATTCAAAAGGTTTTGGAGCAATTAATTCCTTTGCTATACAATCCAAATTTAGAGGATTATATATAGTTTTTGTATTCTTTAAGCTATAATTATTATTTAGTTTTATTTCTATTCCGGTGGAAACAGTTATTATCTTTTTTACATTAGGAAGCTTGTAGATAGTTTTTAATAAGGATTTTCTATATAAAGAGAAAAAATCTGGATTATTGTGAATACTTACTACAATCGGCTCGAAAGTTAAAATAGGCTGCAAATTACCCATAAATGAAACGATATAATCCGGTGAAATTTTCCTTATCAGCCTTTTTAATTTCACAATTCTGTAGAAAGTATTTTTTATCTTTCTTAAAAAAGATCCGGTTGGAGTTTCTAAATTTATTAACTTCCCCCCTATTCCATATTCTACCGGGTTGTGGTATATAACCACATAAACTTCATAATATTTACTTAATTCTTTACTTAAGATGCTGACTACTCTTTCTACACCACCCTTTATTAAAGATGGAACTATTAACATAATCTTTTTCATATCAATAAATTTCCTTTAAAATATCCGTTATTCCACCAAGCAAATTTAATCAATTATCGTTTCTAAACTTTATAAATAAGTTTGTTTTTATATTTGTCAAATATTTTTTTATATTCACAAAATATATGAAACATTTTGGTCCAAACAAAGAACCAAACATACAAATATAATACCTAATACAAAAGGGATACAATGAAATTGCCTTTAACAAATATCTTTGACCCTCTTTTGTTTTTCCTATACGACAAAATATATTACCCATATTAAAATAAAGCTTACTATGGACACCTTGCCGCTTTTTTAACTCATTAGTATATTTTACTAAAATTCTATTTGAGGAAATAATATTTAATTCCAGATTTTCAGAAATTCGGTTGGAATGTAACCGGTATTTCACAAAAGGAACTTCAGTAAAGACAAATTTATAATATTTTGCAATTCTTATCCACATATCCCAATCTCCCTGGCTACTCAATAAATCATCAAATAAGCCAACTCGATTAAAACACTCTTTTTTTATAAGTAAAGAAGAAGGTGTACCCACACAATTTCCACCAAGTAAATCTTCGTAGATATAACCTTCTTTTTTTGGATTAAGTAATTTTCTATTTATATTATTACCATTCTCATCTATATATAAAACATCAGAATAAGCTACTCCCACTTCAGGAGATTCACTTTTCAAAACTTTAATCTGTTTATCAAGTTTTTCTGGAAGCCATTCATCATCTGAATCAAGAAAAGCAATATATTTTCCCTTTGCAACTTTAATCCCTGTGTTTCTGGCTAATGAAACTCCTTTGTTTTTTTTATGTTTAATATAATTAACTCTTTTATCTGGAAAACTTCTTATAACCTCTTCAGTATTATCTGTAGAACCATCGTCAATAACAATAATTTCAAAATCCTGATAAGTTTGGTTCAAAACACTATTAATAGCTTTGTCTATAAAATTTGCTCGATTATAGGTTGGAATGATTACACTTACTGTTGGATTATCTATCATAGTTACCCTTCTCTATTTTTCTTAATATAAAAATCCTATGATAAGGATTTTCAAATATTCTATATGTTTTTTCAATTTTAAATCCTGCCTTTTGAATATCTTTAGTAATTTTACTCAATGGATATCCTGCCTTTCCTATTTCCCAGTAATGTTCACCATCGAATTTATGAATAGGAACACTTATTGGAGGCAAAGGAAGAAGTTTTTTAGATATAACTATTTTATGAATTTGGATATATAAACGACAAACTCTGTTTTTATCCGGCAAGGATAAAACTGAATAGGATTTAGAAACCCGAAATATTTCAGAGACAGCCTTATAAAAGTTTTCATAAGGTAAATGCTCGAGTAGTTCACAACAAGATACTACATCAAATGAACTATCAGTAAATGGTATATTTAAAACACTTCCTACCATATCGGGATATAATTTTTTATCGATATCCAGAGTTATTATATTTAGATTCCTCTCTTTGAGATATTTTGAGACAAAGCCATTCCCAATTCCAATTTCAAGCACCTTTCCAGGCTCCAATTTAATAATTTCATTAATCTGATGCCAATAACTAATGAAGCGTTCTTTTGAATCGTAAAATTCATTGAAATAATGGTTTGGTTCTGTTTGTGGTTTCATTTTTTTGTACATATAATACCTAGTTAGATGTGCCATATTTTTAAACATTCCCCGAGCTTTTTGCTCCATATTTCTTGTGCCACCTGCCAAATGTAAGTAATAAAAATAAAAATTCTGTGTAGTCAGTCTTGCTATTTAGGTGTTCCTCAAACATTTCTTCTATTCTTTGAATGTTAAAAATTTTAGGATTAAGACACTCTGAATCCCCAAGAGTATTACTTATTAATTTCCTCATCCTTTCATTATACCTTATCAATTCAGTAAAATTAGGCCATGCTCCTTGAGTATAAGTTGGATGAGGTACTTTGTAGAACTTTAAAGAGTGTACTTTATTTATTGCCCTTCGGCTGAGGGTCAATCCCCATTCAAGAAATTCGGAAATAAGTGGAGAGTACCCAGTATTAGCATTAGGTATAACTGCAATTTTAGGATCTAACTTTGCTAGGGCTTTTTTCCATATCTTACTAGTAGATCTTATATTTAAAGGCATTTTTAAATGAAGGTCCAGCAAATCGTTGTCAAATGCAATACTTCTTTCATCAATAAAGGACTTAATAGATTTCTCAAATAAAAATGAGGGATACCTTGACTGGTAGTGCGTATCAGGCCAAATAAATTTATCATAGATATTTGTACAATTACTCTCCGTCTCAGTTAAAATATTATTAACGGAATTAAGCAAAACTCTATCTAAAATAGATAAGTAAGATTTCTTAAATAACTGCTGTGGATTTTTTTGATACAAACTATATTTCAGTTTTTTTATAATTTCATACGGAAGACTTTCATTTGAAAGCTTGTCAAGTATAGTAGTAATAAAACTCTTTCCTAAAAATTTTAAGCTTCGGTGGGGTAAATTGGTACCTCTAAAAAAACGCTCAATAGCAAATCCATGAAATAATATATCACATTTCTTTTGGATTTGATCAAAAAAACCTATAAAATGAGCATGAGCAAAGGACTGCATTCCATCACCAATTTCTACTGCTTTGTCCACAAGATTCTCATAGTGGTCCATTTTACGTTTAAGAAAAATGTGCTTATAACCTTTAACTTCAGCAATTTTTTTGGCTATTTTAACTTCTCGATTTTTGAAATCTCCAACAGTAAAACACACCATTTTCTTATCTGATGCAGCCAATACTGTCCTCGAATCCAATCCGCCGCTTAACAAGATTCCAAACCGATGATTCCCTTTTGTTCTTCTTTCTACAGATTTTTTAAGTGCTTCTGTCAATTTATCTACATAATATTTTTCTGAGTGTTTTTCCTCTTTATATCTCCTTTCCCAGTAAGAACAGAGAGAAATGGTGCCCTTCCAATAACGCAAAACTGTAGCAGGTGGAAGTACATTAATATTTTTATAAAATGTTTTTGTTCCTAAGCATCTTTGAAAGGTGAAAAACTCAAAAATAGCCCCTATATCTAATTCTCGAGGAACTTCAAACGACTGAACAATTGAAGATAATTGTGTACCAAATAATAATGTGCCTTTATCTGTTAGATAATAAAATAGGGAATATGAAGAAAATCGGTCATTGACCAATAAAAGTTCATGAGTAGTTAAATTGTAAATAACAAAACAAAAAGAGCCATTAAGTTCTTTTAAGGCTTTTTCTTGCATTTCTTCGTAAAAGTGGAGACAATACTCAGCATCGTTTTTCTTAAACTTAAATTTATGTCCATTGTGGATTAGCTTTAATTTTTGTTCTTCATAATCAAAGACTTCACCATCCATTACGATTAATAATGATTTATCTTCATTATAAATTGGCTGCGATTCTGAATTTATAACTCCATGATGCACTCTGGAAATTGCTAAAAAATCGTCACTCCATTTATCAATACAATCATTCTCTGTAAATTGTATTGATTCAGACATACTGTTAAGTAAAGCATTCGGAGTTTTTTCAACATTATTTATGTACCCTGCAATACCACTCATAAGTTTTCTCCTATTAATATTCCTACTTAATATTTATATACCAATTTAAAAAATTATTTTATCTTTTCACCAAAGATTTATAGAAGAATTTAACCTCATTAAGAATATCGTACTTGGAATAGCATCTCTGTAAAAGATACATGGCTGCAATATAAACACAAACGCTCATTACCACTACAGTGACAAACATTAATATAGCCATTCCCAAGGGTTGTTGTATCGGATTCCAATATAATTTGGCTATATAGATACTTCCTGCCATAATCAATGAACAGAATAAAGGCGGCCAAAAGGTATCAAAATATTTATGCCAGGATACCCTGATAATCTTTTGAGAAAACGGATACCAGATAATTAACATTCCTGCTACACTTAAAATTACCCCTATAGCTGCCCCCGAAATACCCATTAACTCTATTAAAGGATAAATAACGAGTAATATAATAAAGCCTCTAATTAACTGCATATAAAATTCATAATTAGGGTATCCGCTTCCGGTAAATAATGGACTCCCGGTAGAAACTACAGATTTAATCAATCCTGCCACTGCCAGAAGCTGCATGGCTTTTACCATCGGTATCCACTTTTCGCCCAAAAATATCTGCGTGAATTCAGGAGCTAACAATACCATCCCTGCAGTAATAGGCAAGGAAATTGCTAAGGTTAATCTCATTATTCGAAAATAAGCTTTCTGCAATCTGGCTTTCTGATCTTGAATTTTTGCATAAGCGGGAAATGCCACACTTGATATTACCTGAGTAATCTCAGTCTCTAACATATTTGAAATTCTATATGCCATTTGATAAAATCCAAGAGCCATAGCACTGAGCACTCTTCCCACAAAAATATCATCAATATGTTCACCAATAAATATCAATATATTCGAACCGAGAACCCATCTTCCAAAACCAAAAAGTTCTTTTGCTTTTCCAAAATCTTTACTAAAACGTGGTCTATAGGGGTGGATTAAATAACTGACTATAAGATTCACTACATTTTCCGCAAATAAACCTAACACCAATGCCCATACGTTTCTTAAAATTAAAGCAGCTAAAATTGCAACAATAAAGTTTGTAGATATCCCTACAAACCGATATATAAATACTTTATTAAATTCTAATTCTTTTTGAAAAAAAACTACCCCTATGTTTGAAAATGCATGAATAAAAGTAGTAAATCCCAAAACCTGAATTATGGGTCTAACTGCTGGTGAATGAAAAAATACCGCCACATAAGGCGCTGCAAGATAGAGCATTATAAATACTATAAATCCCCTCATAATTAATACTGTCCAAGCCGCATCCAGGTAATTATGAGTATTTTCTTTTTTTTGAATTAAAGCATGGCTAAAACCAGTTGTGGAAAAAGTTTCCAAAGCAGACATTGTAAGCAAAGCTATTCCCATTAATCCAAAATCAGAAGGAGCAAGAATTCGACCAATGACTACAAGCCTTATTAAACTAAGAACTTTTCGAATTATTTTAAGAGAAGAAATAAAGGCGCCACCCTGCACCATCTTTTGAGGTAAGGTTTTACCTACCACCTTCCTACTCCCTCGTAAGCAAAGCCTAATTCTTTTACTTTTTTAGGTTCATATAAGTTTCTCAGGTCAATCAGGATAGGAGTTATTAGAAGCTCTTTTATTCTTGATAAATCCAAATTACGGAATTGATTCCACTCTGTAGCTATAACCAAACAATCGCTTCCTTCGGCAACATCATATTCGTTCTCACAATAAGTTATATCAGGGAGAATCTTTTTTGTATTATCCATTGCCAAAGGGTCAAAGCATTTAATCTTAGCCCCTTCTTTAAGTAGGAGCTTTATAATATCGATAGAAGCGGATTCTCGAATATCATCTGTATTTTGCTTAAAGGCAAGGCCCAAGATACCAATTTGCTTTCCTTTTAATCCACCCACCAAACGTTCTATTTTCTCCACCATTAACTCTCTCTGTCGTTTATTGGCTGAG
>Ga0190359_1002092_pt1 | contig 12092 bp, 10 predicted proteins | sample 48721823_MG_FD_161269 | JGI IMG/M metagenome (GOLD analysis project Ga0190359, IMG submission 161269) | Hydrothermal vent microbial mat bacterial communities from Southern Trench, Guaymas Basin, Mexico - 4872-18-2-3_MG | ecosystem: Environmental > Aquatic > Marine > Hydrothermal vents >...
AGATTACGGTAAATTTACTTAATCGTTATGACGAGTTCAAAGAATTTAGAAACAGAAAAAGACAAAAAGAAAATGTTTATAACGCAAATTCAAAACAAAAAATCCCAAATTCCGCAATAGAAGATTTTTTCGATATCTCTATTGCGCAAACTGGGATTAACATTTCTGGTATGATCAGTATTTTTGTAAAAATAAGTTCTCGTGAAGTAGCAACCATATACACATAACCATTATCAACAAAAAATGAAATATTCAATAATTTTATCACTGTTTTTATTAATTATCAGTAGTTGTCAAACTGAAGAAAGTAAGTCATGGACGCTTGTCCCCTACCCTAATTCCGTTTCTATTCGTCCTGGCTCATTTCCTTTTGATCAGGGTATTACTATTTTATCTTCTTATAGCAACTTAAATCACACCATTTCTTTTTTTAAGAAAAAACTAAATGATCTGGAAATTGATGTAAATAATAACTCTGATAAAATCATCGAATTAGAACTGGTAAGTTCAACTGAAAAAAAATCAGAATCTTATGAATTACATGTAAGCAAAGAAAGAATTAAGCTAACTGCGTCTGATCCCAAAGGTATTTTTTATGGATTGATGACAATTTGGCAACAGCTAAGGTTTTCAAATAGCAAGACTATTCCTTGTGGTTATATTCAAGATGAACCTCGCTTTGAATATAGAGGGTTTATGTTAGATGAGTCTAGACACTTTTTTGGAAAAGAAAAAGTAATTCAATTAATAGACCTGATGGCAATTTTTAAACTAAACACATTTCATTGGCATCTGACTGATGAATCTGGGTGGCGTATTGAAATTAAGGCATTACCCAGGCTTAGTACAATTGGTGGAAAAGGAAATGCTGATAATCCGGATGCTCCTGCGAAATTTTATACACAGGAAGAAATTAAGGAAATTATAGTTTATGCAGCTAACAGGTATATCACCATTATTCCTGAAATTGACATGCCCGGTCATGCTTCGGCAGCGAATAGAGCCTATCCTGAATTTTCAGGTGGGGGAAGCGAAAAGCGACCAGATTGGACTTTTGATATAGGAAAAGAAAGTACTTATAGATATTTAAATACAATATTAGAAGAAGTAGCCGGATTGTTTCCTTCTAAATACATTCACCTGGGTGGTGATGAAGTTCACTTTGGCAATGAGAAATGGAGTACCAATGACTCAATACAATCGCTGATGAAGCGTGAAGGGCTTAAAACTCTTGTGGAAGCGGAACACTATTTTACCAGGACAATGGCTGCCAAGCTTCATAAATTGAATAAAGAATTAGCTGGCTGGGATGAAATTATTGAATCTGGTGTAAGCAATAATAATACTTTGGTATATTGGTGGCGTCACGATAAAGAAGAGCTACTTAAAAAATCTTTAACTAAAGGCTACAACACTATCCTTTGTCCACGCATTCCGCTCTATTTTGACTTTGTACAACATAACACACATTCTAATGGCAGGCGTTGGGGTGGCGCCTTTGGTAATATCGAGGATGTATATCAATATCCTGATAATATCCATAATTTTTCAGATGAAGAAATGAATTTAATAAAAGGGATTCAAGCCAATTTATGGACGGAAAAATTTGATACTGAGAAATGGATTGATTTTATGACTTTTCCAAGACTGTTAGCTTTATCTGAAGCTGCATGGACAATGAAAAAAAACAAAGATTTTTCGCGATTTAACAAAAATTTACCTTTAGTGTTTGAGTTTCTTGAAGAACAGGGTATATACTACTTTAACTGCTTAATTCCTACGCTTAGAGCTGAGCCTCAAGAGTAAAAGCATGAATCTTATTTTAATGAGATCTACTTGATAAAACTAATTCAAAGATAATAGTATAGTTGATAACACCAGCTAAACAAAATTGCAGTAAAAGTTTGCTGATTTCATATAGTTAAAACAAATACCATGATTGTTGTGATTAACTATATTTTCACAGTAAATTTACCTTGCATATTTGTTTAGTAACAACTTTGTAGGAGATAAAATAGAATCTAATTTCTGGTGGAATTCCAGATATATAAAAAGAATAAAAATGAAACGAAATTTACTAATACCAGCTTTACTCTGTATTGCGTTATCTGGTTGCATTAAACCACAGAACTCCTCTTCTCCGAATATTGTACTCATTCTTATCGATGATATGGGCTGGAAAGATGTTGGATACGCAGGAAGCACCTTTTACGATACACCCAATATTAACAAATTGGCATCAGAAGTTATCATAGCCCAGGAAATTTTCCAAAAAAGATTACTCCCGGGGTAACTTCTGAACGCTCAGTAGGCACAGATCTTTATCCTACAATACTGAGTGCAGCAGGTCTTGATCTGCGACCAGAACAACATATTGATGGTATCAACCTGATGCCTTTATTGACAAAAGGGAAAAAGTTGGATGCCCGTCCAATCATTTTTCATTATCCTCATTATACACATGCCACTGGGCCCTTCTCTTCTATTATTGAAAATAAATGGAAACTCATCCGATTCTATAATAATGAAACAGGTGCTTATCTACTCTATAATTTATTGGAAGACCCGGAAGAGCAAAGAAATCTTGCGGATGTCAAACCGGAGAGAAGAGATTATTTAGCCGGACGCCTGGAGTTTTTATTGAAGGAGATGCAGGCTGAAATGCCTATTAAAAATCCTGATTTTGAATATTCAAAATCGAAAAGGGGATTGTACAACTTAAAGTATACTAAAAATCTTGCTGAGCAGGAGCGATGTCTTTTTGAGAAACGATTGGAAGAACAGAACTTGAAATAAATTATTCTATCGAATTGAATGATTATCCAAATTGGAGTATTATAGCAAAACAAGTACAAGGAAGAGAACTCGGAATTGCAAATTCTACAGATCTGGAAATATTTGAGTATGCACCAAGAAATCATTACACTATTGTAACTTTTGATTCGGATTTTTGTGATTTGAATAATCTAAAAGACTTCCCAATAAAGATGATTTGATTACGGACAGGAAATACAACCACGAGAAGTCTCGAAAAAATTTTCACTGAAAAATTTGAGTTGATCCAAATTTTTCTAACGGAAGAAAATGCCTGTCTTGAGATTTTTAATTAAGTTGCACATAATAACAACAATTCATATAGAAAACGGCAGCATTTCATTTCTTCGAACAGAAATTCCAGTCTTTTTTACTATTTTCGTTTTTGTATGAATGTTACGACGATTAACCGCCGTTTGTCATATTTCGACCGTTGCCACAAGCACAGAAAAACATCTAACTAAAATGAAACGAAAAAATTTTACATTAATGAAAACAATAACATTACTTATGAGCCTGTTGTTTTGTGTTTTGTCTTGTACACCTACAATTCAACAACCTGCAACGAATAAAGCAACCATAACCATCAAAACGAATATCCCATTCAAGCCTTACAACCCGATGATTTTTGGCGGATTTCTTGAACATTTTGGAAAGCAAATATACGGTGGCGTGTTTGAACCAGGTTCACCACTTGCCGATGAGCAGGGATTTCGTTTGGACGTTATTGAAGCCATGAAAGAATTGAAACTTTCTGTGGTTCGCTGGCCGGGTGGATGCTTTGCGAGTGGATACCATTGGAAAGATGGTGTTGGCAAGCTGCGTAAACCGGTGGATGATCCTGTTTGGGGAGTTACTGAACCTAACACATTTGGCACGGATGAGTTTGTGCAATGGTGTCGTCTTGTTGGTTGTGAACCATACATCTGCACTAATGCGGGTAATGGTACAGCCCTGGAGATGCAAGAGTGGGTAGAATATTGTAATGCTGAAAAAGGAAAATACGCAGAATTGCGGAAGAGCAACGGGAATACGGAACCTTTTAATGTGCGCATTTGGAGCATCGGGAACGAGAACTGGGGAGCACATGAGATTGGCGCAAAAACTCCCGAAACCTGGGGCCCATTTGTGAACAGGTGTGCTGAATTAATGTTGGATGCTGATCCTAATCTCATACTGGCGGCAGCTGCAACCCCTGACACAAGCTGGACACTACCGTTGCTTCGATTTGCGGGCAAGCATCTGGACTATATTGCTATACACGGATATTGGTTACCTTTATGGAGAAAAAATGAAATACCTGATTATTTATCATGCATAATGCAATCTGAAAAACCGAAGAAGACAATTGAAGAGGTTGTAAGAATTATTACTGAGGCAGGATATCGGGGAAAAATCAAAATTGCCTTCGATGAATGGAATCTTCGCGGGTGGCACCATCCTGGGTTTCCTCGCAAAGAAGCAATAGAACCAGGTGATACTCAAGCATTGGAGCTGATTAACAAACGTGAAATAAATTCAATTGCAAAGCAATATACCATGGCTGATGCGTTATTCTCTGCATCGTTTCTGAATGCCGCCCTGAGACATAGCGAAGACGTTGTTATGACCAACATTTCGCCTATTGTCAACACCAGGGGACCACTTTACGTTTATCCTGCTGGTATTGTCAAACGTACTACCTTCCATACTTTAGCAATGTATGCAAATGAGCTAGAAGAGCGTGTCGCTCACATACAAGTTACTGCAGATAAACTCACTAATAACAAAGATACAGTTGACATGATTGATGCCCTTGCAACTGTTGACGAAAATGGGAAAAACTGGGCTATCTCGTTACTTAACCGTCACCCGTCAGAAAACGTTGCATGTACGGTGAAATTAGACGACAAACCATTAAATGGTAAATATAAGGCAACTATCTTAACTGGTGACTCTCCCGACTCTTTCAACGATATTAAGCACCCGAATCGGGTGGCACCTAAAGAGTTAGAACTACGGATTAAGAAGGGTATCGCAATCCTGCCGCCTCATTCGTTGATAATTGTTCATGTAAAAGGGGAAAATATATAGAAATTCGAAGACTTAATAGCAAATAATTAGGGTTTGCTGAAAAAGTATTCTGATTGTTGATAATCAGAATCGTATGTTAATAAAAAGGGGGTAAAAAAGAGTTAGAAATGCAAAGTAAAAGATAAATTGCCTTCAAAAAGTTTGAATATGGTACGTTATGAATCGACACAACAATTAACGATCGAAACATTTAAGACCCCCTTTCAAAAAGGATTATCAGCCGGTAATCAATGGGTAAGATTAAGTAAAATGGAGTTGTTAATAATATTTTCGACGCTAGCGGTGGGGAATTAACTATCTTGTCCGCCTTTTGGCGGATTAAACGAAAACCGGAAGAAAACCGGAAAGGATTTTCCATTAAGGAAGAAGGAATTACGTTATTTATGGATTATCAGGACTGTTTACCGGCAACAACGAGAGATGTATGAAAAGAAAAGCCATAAGGTAGGGGATCGGATTGTGAGTTTGCATCAGCCCCGTGTCAGGCCCATCGTCAGAGGGAAAGAAAAAGCGAAAGTGGAATTTGGGAGTAAGTTATCAGTGAGTCTGGACCAGGGCCTGGCAAGAGTGGATAAAATCAGTTGGGATGCTTGCAATGAAAGTGGAGATCTGAAAGATCAGGTAGAAACCTACAAAAGACTCCATGGCTATTATCCTGAGTTAGTGCAGGCAGATAAAATATATGCAACGCGGGAAAACCGGAGATGGTTGAAAGAAAGAGGAATCCGGATAACAGCCTCTCCATTGGGCAGGCCCGGAAAACAAACTTCGGAGAGTTATTATCAGAAACGAAAGAAACGAAAAGAAGCGGTTGAAAGAAATGCAATAGAAGGGAAGTTTGGACAGGGTAAAAATGGATATGAACTCAACCGTGTCCGTGCCAGGCTGAGGAAAACATCCGAGAGTTGGATCAGGTGCATATTCTTTGTAATGAATCTTCTGAAATATGAGAAGATTTATTTTTGGCCAATTTTTTACCGGCATTTTATAAGCCTCAGGAACTCACTATTGATAATTATTTTTTCAAGAAGGAAAATGTCACCTCTTTTGGCAACTTTATAAACGGACTTTTTCAGCAAACCCCAATTAGCATTATTTCGAGAGTCAGGGGGATTGTTTTCAAATTTCTGTATTTTTATATCTGAACTATTTTAATAGATTTACCAAATGGGGAAATATAAATGGGGAAATCCAGATATAAAGCTAATTTATTAAATAAGAAACAAATATGAAGATTAAAAAAATTTACCGGTTTATTTTTTATACGTTTTATGTTTTTCTTTTTTCTATTAACGGTCAGGGACAGAATGCAAACTCTACGGTAACGCGATCATGGCAAGATTATTTAACGAACAAAAAAGGATCTGAATATTCCGGGTTACGATGGAGTCTATTAGGTCCTGTTATTAATTCCGGCAGAATTGAAACAATAGATGTCGTACCCGGGAAGCCAAGGATTATTTATGCCGGTTTCGGATCCGGCAATCTTTGGAAAACAACAAATAACGGATTTTCATGGAAGCCGGTATTTGATAATCATGCTGGGTATAGCATTGGTGATGTCTGCATTTCAAAAAGTAATCCCAATATTATTTATCTGGGAACGGGGGAGAATTTACGGGCAGTACGGGGCCATACTTTTGCCGGCGCAGGTGTTTATCGATCTGACGATGGCGGTAATACCTGGAAAGCCCTGGGACTGAAGGATACTTATCATATTGGACGAGTAGCTGTTCACCCGACAAATTCCGATATTGTATTCGTAGCAGCGTTAGGTCATTTTTTTTCACCCAATCAGGAAAGGGGTCTTTTTAAAAGCGAAGATGGTGGAAAGTCATGGAAAAAAGTTCTTTTTGTGGATGATCATACAGGAGCAAATGATGTTGTAATATCTCCATCAAACCCTTCTGTTGTTTATGCCTCTACCTGGCAGTGTGGTGAAGCCGTGGGGGGTCCCGGAAGCAGCGTATTCAAGAGTACTGATGGCGGTAATACATGGATAAAAATAGACAATGGCCTTCCCTCAGGTAATATGAATGGACGCATAGGTCTTGCAGTATCTTACCAGAATAGTAATAGAGTATATGCCTTTATGGATAATCTTAACCTTGAAAACAAAAAAGAAACCGGAGAATTATACCGAACAGATAACGGAGGAATAAATTGGGAAAAAACACACAAGAAGAATCTTAAGATTTTAAGCACCTTTGGACATGTTTTCACAGATTGCTTTGTAAATCCTCTGAATGATAATGAAGTGTTTGTTCTGGGGGTAAAAATTCTAAGAAGCGAGGATGCCGGTAGAACTTTTACTCCTTTGGGAGGGAGAGTACATAACTTTTTCCCATCACCCTCTAATTATTTTCATCTAGACAATCATGATATGTGGATTGATCCTAATGATCCCGAACACCTGATCGTTGGGAATGACGGGGGCCTGTACATTAGTTATGACAATGCTCTATCATGGATTCATTATAACAATATACCTGTCGGAGAGTTTTATTTTGTCAGGACAGATAATGACAATCCCTATAGAATATATGCCGGCACACAAGACGATGCTGCTGTGCGAGGACCAGCAAAAGTCCTTAAAGATAACAGCCCTGATAACTGGGAATATGTTTGGATTGATCCCTGGAGTGGTGGAGACGGAATTGTTACAGCACCTGATCCTGAAAATTCTGATATCGTTTATTACGAATCACAAAACGGAGCATTAAGAAGAAAAGTTATGTCCACAGGAGAGGAAAAAAACATTCAGCCGAAATTGCCAAAGACATATGAGACTGAGCTTTTTCACGAATGGTTAACACCTTTTTTCATTTCTAACTTTAATCCTCATACTCTTTATTATGGTGCAAATTATGTTTTTAAGTCCGAAAACAGAGGTGATACCTGGAGAGTTATAAGCCAGAACCTTTCCTTCTCAACTGATTCTAACCGCTGTGGAAATGGAATAACAGCATTGGAAGAATCACCTTTTATTCAGGGTTTATTATACGCAGGAACATCAAAAGGGGCTGTTTGGGTAACGAAAAATGACGGTAATATGTGGACCGAGATTTCAAATGGATTGCCGGAAAAGTATGTTAAGAGTTTCGCCCCCTCACGATTTAAAAAATCACGGATATACATTGCTCTTAGTGGAATAAAGGAGGATGATTTCACACCCTATTTATTTAAATCTGACGATTATGGCAATACATGGGAACCCATATCATCAAATCTTCCTGTTTCCCCGGTCAATGTGGTGTTGGAAGATCCTGAGTTTGAAAATATTTTATATTGTGGAACTTTCAACGGAGTTTTTATTTCGACAAATCGTGGCAAATCGTGGGATGTGCTCGGATCAGGTATGCCAAACTGTTTTGTTGCGGATATGACTATACAGTCGAAAAACAAAGATCTAATTGCAGCAACACATGGTAGAGGTATTTATAAAATAGATCTGGAACCCATATATAAACATTTACAGAACACATCATATAAAGACAGATTTTTGTATATAACACGGGCGGAACTTCCTAAAATGGATGCTTCAGGTCAAAAACCTGATTTATCTGGTTATGAACCGGTTCAGTTTAGTTTTTTTCTTTCGTCGGGCAATATGATGGCTATTTCAATTGTTGATTCGAAAGATTCTTTGGTTTTTTATGATAAACAATATTTTTCAAAAGGGTTAAATACATATCAGTGGGACTTGACATGCATAAAACGAATATATTCTGATAATCCATATGGATTGAATATTAAGTTATTTCCTAAACCTGGCGAATATAAAATCAGATTAAAGGGTATAAAAACAGAATTAGAGAAAATATTTTCAATTACAGATAATAGAAACCTAACACATTATACTGATGAATCACAAAAGAAAACTATAATTAAAAAATAGATAGCCATATAGCAGTTAAAAAAACCAGCTGCCTCTCTACGGAAACAGCCGGTTAATAGGATCAAAAATTACAGCGGATTGAAAGAATAAAATTCCTCCCCGGTGCTGAAATCCCCGAACTATATGGTCGGTAGCGCTGATCGGTAATGTTCTCAAGTCCGGAACTTATCACAAAATTGTCCGTAATTTGACAGACTGCTTTTATATTGAGTGTGTACCAGGCTGGAGAATAGGTATTGCCATTTGCATCAAGTGCATAAATCTCGGTCTTACCTTGTTCGCTTAAGGGTAATTTCTCATGTGGTCTTTCACCTTGATAGTACGAATAAACCTGCACATTCAGGTTGCCTGCCTGATAAGATAACCGGCTAATGCCAAATAACGGTGCTGCATGTCTTAACGGGGTGGTTGTACCATCATCAAGTTCTTCTTCTCCCTTCTGATAATTGATGTCGGAGGAAAAGCTAAAACCAGCAGGAAATTTTATTTCCAGTCCGGCCTGTATCCCATAAACATAGGCGTTGGAAGCATTCTGAATAGCTTGTACTTGGCTCAACGTACCATCATACATAATGCTGTCCTGTCCGTTTAATTGAAAATTCCTGCGAATAAGGGCATTTTGTAACAACGTATAATAACCGGTGATATCCAGCTTGACGGCATTTCCAAAAATTTTGGCAATACCTAAGTCGAAATTGGACGCATATTCTGCTTCAAGATCCGGATTCGGAACCACCACTGATCCGGGTTCGGAATCAAACACTTTACCCACATCATCAACATTAGGGGAACGGAAGGCTGTTCCGAAATTTGTGCTAATCACCCACCGTGGGGTCGGTCTGAATACTCCGCCAAAACTTCCGGTTAAAGCACCATTATTGATCTCCGCCTTTGTAAAAGGAAAAGGATAAAAGCCAAGATTATTGTTAAAATCTGCTTTCAATATATATTGGTTGTATCGCAAGCTTCCCTGTAAAGTTAATTTATCAGAAACCCTGAATTCATCATTCACGTAAACAGCCATCGAACTCCAGGTAGATTGCGGATACCTGTCAGGACCATCTAAAACCGAATCGGGTTTAGACACATTGTTAAAAATAATTTCATTCATTCCGTTGGATGTAACATCATTCAGCACATATTCCACACCGTAAAACGAGGTGTTTTTCTTACCTATATTTTTCGTAAAATCAATGTTGGCTGAATAGGCCTTCACATTTTCAATTCTTACTTCACGGGTGTTTGCATTCAGATTGCGAGTAATACGACTTTCCTCAAACGACTGTTGTGCTATTCTTAAGACTACCTGATCATAAACTACACCATTCCTCTGATGATTGACAGACAAATTGTTCATCATCCATTTTTGAGGGCCATAGTTCCACTCTGCATAACGTGCTGTTCCATTTTTTATGCGATTATGCCTGTCGTACCTTCCATACGGAGATGTTTCAGAATAATGAAATCCATATTGCAGAGCCCAGTTTTCGTTCGGTTTAAACCGTAACTTTTGCATTAGATTTTTTTGGGAATAGGCAGATGGAATTTGCAGTAGCGGGTCATTCTGAGTAATGAGTACATCCTTACTATCTTGCCTTTGAGGATAGTAATCCTTAATATAATCATCAGGTCCGTGGCTTCCTTGTTTTAAATGGTCAAAGTCCCATGAACTGAAACTTGTAACCAAAGCCCATTTTCTACATCCGACATTTACATCAAAATGACCTGTTTTCTCATTATTTGCACTAGAATAACGGGCAAGGGTTTTCCCCGTTACAAGGGGTTCCTCCGTTAATGATAATTGCGGAGTAAGGGTTTGAAAACTCATCACTCCGCCAATCGCATCACTTCCGTAAATCACCGAGCCCGGTCCAAAAAGCACTTCTGTATTTTCCAAAGCAAACGGATCTAGATTGATGACGTTTTGAAGATTACCTCCTCTGAATATGGCAGTATTCATCCGAATACCGTCCACCGCATAAAGCAAACGATTGGTAGCAAATCCTCTTATCATCGGGCTACCACCTCCCTGCTGACTTTTTTGAACAAACACCTTTCCTGATATTGCCAGGAGGTCTGCGGCTGTTTGCGGATTTTGCAACTCCACTTCTCTTGGTGAAATTGAGACAATCTTTGAAGGTACATTGTTAGAAGTTTGTTTCCACTTGGTAGCTGAAACAATTACTTGATCAAGACTAATATTGTATGCTTCAAGCATTATTTTAAAACCTAAAGATTTCAGTTCAGCATAGCTTTTAACCTCTGTTTTATAACCAAGTAACCGGATTTCAATTTGTTCTGAAGCTTTAAATCCCGATATATCGGCTTGCCCTTTAGCATTTGTAGTTGCAAATGCTTTTGGGTTTTTGCTGATCAGGGTCACCAGTTCAAGTGGTTTATGGGATTCCTTATCTCTGATGGTTATTGTCTGGGCATAAGAAATACATATATAATACAACAACAACCACAATAAAAATATCTTTTTCATTGTGAATTATTTTTAAGTTAAATTAAACAAATAGAAATGACCCACCAACAAATCGGATGGCAGGCAAAATAAAATCAAAATATTTGTTTAATTCACCTAAGGAGGGGGAACAGGTGGTGGAAAAGATACAGATGAATAATTGAAGGAATAAAGGCAGCTATGTTTTATTTTGGATTGTGAGCGAAAGGATTTCCAGACATTTTCTTTGGAATGAAAAAGAGAGTTATAGAAATTTATCGATCGTTTCTGATTTTCCTTAATCTTCGGATCTTTTCCTAAAGCATAGGTTAATAGTTCATCCCATTGCTTGTTTAATTTAGTTTCTTTCTTATCCCACAAGCACCAGTAATAAGTAATACGGTTTTTAACTTTCTTCTCAACTATATCATACATCTGACCATCGTACTCAAACTCTTTGGAATGTTTCCATCTCAATTCAGTTTGAGCTTCTTCTTCAGTAAATTTTAATAAAACCAGTTCCGTTTTGTCTATTCCGGCAATGATTTGTTGTTTTATTTCTTTTCTAACCTGCTTTTTCTGGTAATACAAAAAGATAAATGTAGCAATAATTGGCGCTATCAAACAGAACAATAATAATATGCCTGCTGCTTTTTCTTTCATCAGATAAAATCGGGAGCAAAGATAATCAAATTGAACATAGGAAAAATTTGTATCTTCCCGCTTCTCTGTATAAATGCAATGCAAAAGTACTTTGAATTCACCGCGGGTCGGTATAACCGGAGGTTTTTTGCTTTTCTTATATCTAACTCGGTTTCATATCTATTATTTCCCATACCCGGCAAAATCAGTATATTGCCA
>Ga0190359_1002094_pt1 | contig 12087 bp, 10 predicted proteins | sample 48721823_MG_FD_161269 | JGI IMG/M metagenome (GOLD analysis project Ga0190359, IMG submission 161269) | Hydrothermal vent microbial mat bacterial communities from Southern Trench, Guaymas Basin, Mexico - 4872-18-2-3_MG | ecosystem: Environmental > Aquatic > Marine > Hydrothermal vents >...
ATCGTATCCTTTTTTACCAATGGAAATAAGATTAACCTTTATTCCACTTTCTTCCAACTCTCTTTTTCTTTCATAATAATATTTAATCGTATTGGAATTAAATGCTCCGCAAAGGCCCTTATCGCCAGTTATGACCACAAGATCTACTTTTTCTTCCTTCTCCTTTGCTTCAAAATACAGGTTCTTTAAATCCGGGTTTTTCGCTTTGATATTTGAAAGTATTTTCCCCAATTTCTCTGAAAATGGCCTTGTTTTGTAAACCTGAGTCTGAGCCCTTTTTAATTTGGCAGCCGAAACGCTTTTCATTGCCTTTGTAAGCTGCCTTGTGTTTTTAACACTCTTAATTCTTCTTCTTAAATCAATTAAGGTAGCCATTAGAGATTATTCTCCTTTTTAAACTCATCGTGAAATTTTGTAATGGTATCCTTTATTTTCTTATCAAGCTCATCATCAAGAACTTTTTTCTCTCTAATGTCAGAATATATATCAGGCTTATAATCCTCTATGTATTTGTAAAGTTCATCTTCAAATTTTCTAACCAAATCAACCGGAATATCATCTAAAAATCCCTTTGTCCCCGCATAAATAGCCACAATCTGCTTTTCAACAGGAAGAGGCTGATATTGATCCTGTTTCAGGAGTTCAACAAGTCTTTTACCTCTTTCAAGCTGGGCAACAGTGGCTTTGTCAAGGTCAGAGCCAAACTGGGCGAATGCTTCCAATTCTCTGAACTGAGCGAGTTCAAGTCTTAAACTTCCTGCGACTTTTTTCATAGCTTTGATTTGAGCACTTCCTCCGACTCTTGAAACTGAAATACCAACATTAATAGCTGGCCTTATACCGGCATTAAAATAATCGGGTTCAAGATAGATCTGACCATCTGTAATTGAAATAACATTTGTTGGGATATACCCTGAAACATCTCCGGCCTGTGTTTCAATAATCGGAAGAGCTGTAAGCGAACCTGCACCGAGTTCATTATTAAGCTTTGCAGCTCTTTCCAGAAGTCTTGAATGGAGATAAAAGACATCGCCAGGATAAGCTTCTCTTCCGGGAGGTCTTCTTAAAAGAAGTGAAATTTCTCTGTATGCCTGAGCATGTTTTGAAAGGTCATCATATATAATTAAAGCATGTCTTTTGCTATCTCTGAAATACTCTCCCATAGCACATCCTGCATAAGGAGCAATATACTGAAGAGGGGCAGGTTCTGAAGCTGATGCTGCAACAACAATAGTATAATTCATAGCCCCTTTCTCTTCCAATTTTTTAACAACCTGAGCAATAGTGGATTGTTTCTGCCCTATGGCAACATATATACAGATAACATCTCCCTCATTTTTCTGATTAATAATGGTATCTATTGCAATGGCTGTTTTTCCTATCTGTCTGTCTCCAATTATAAGTTCTCTCTGCCCTCTTCCTATGGGAATCATTGAATCAATTGCCTTAAGTCCTGTCTGCAAAGGCTCTTTAACCGGTTGCCTGTCAATAACACCGGGAGCTAATCTTTCAATGGGATTATATTTCTTAACCTTTATTTCACCTTTTCCATCTATAGGTCTTCCCAGAGGATCAACGACCCTGCCGATAAGCTCCTCTCCAACCGGAACCGAAATAACTCTCTTTGTCCTTTTTACTATATCTCCCTCTTTGATAAGATCTGTTTCACCCAAAAGAACAACTCCGACATTATCCTCTTCAAGGTTAAGAGCTATTCCGAAAACATCATGAGGAAATTCTATGAGTTCATTATACATTACCTTATCAAGTCCATGTACACGGGCAATTCCGTCTCCTACACTTATAACAACACCTTTTTCCTCAATGTCAATCTCTGTTTTAAACTTTGAAATTTGCTCCTTAATAATTCTACTTATTTCGTCAGCTCTAATCTCCATTTTAATTCTCCTTGATTATTTTTTCCTTTAATTTGCTAAGGGCACCAGAGATGCTCCCATCATAGTAAGTACTTTTATATTTAATTAAAATTCCACCGATTAAACTCTTATCAAGAATGAATTCGGCATCAACCTTTCCACCGAATTTTTTCTCAAGGGATTTTAATGTCTCTTTCTTCATTTCAGCATCCAATTTCAGAGGGGTATAAACTTTGACCGGATAAATATTGTTTTCTTCCTCCCAGATTTTCACAAACTCATTTATTATAAATGGAAGGTAATGAAGTCTTCCTTTATCTATAAGAAGAAGTATTAAATTGGAGCTTACATCCGAAAGCTTAATTTCCTTTAAAACCGCTTCAACCACGCTTCTTTTTTGATTTTTTGTATAAAAAGGATTTAAAAGGAATTCTTTTAGCTCCTTGTTTGAGCGTAAAATCTCTGCAAAAGCATTAAGCTCATTCTTTGTTTCCTCAAACTTTTTTCCGTCTATTGCTTTGTAAATTCCGAGAGCATACCTTTTTGCTATTATTTCTTCTCTCAATTTACCCTCTCTATTTCTTTCAAAAATCTTCTTATAATTGCCTGTTGGGTTCCCTTATCAAGTCTCTTTTTTATTTTTTCCTCTGCTTCTTTTATGGAAATATCAAGAGCGAACATCTTTATTTCTCTTAATTTCTCATTGTAAATCCTTTCTATTTCAAGCTCAGAAAATCTTTTTATTTTAGCAATCTCTTCCTCTATCTTTCTCTCTATCATTTTTTTATCTTTTTCAGCCTCTCTTTCAAATCTTCCTTTAATTTCATCCAGCTCTTTTTTAAGATTATCCACTCTTGCCAATACTTTTTTCAGGTTTTCTTCAGCCTCTTTTTTTTCCTTTTCCGCTGTTTCATAAACAGCCTTTTCTTCAGATGCTCTGTTTTTAAAATAAGAAGATATTGGTTTATATAAAATATAGGCAAGAGATCCCCATAAAATCGTAGAATTTACTATTTTGCCTAACACCTGACTGAGCTCATGTCCTCCTCCACTGTGTTCAGCAGCAAAAGTAACTCCCATTGCCACAAAAAACATTAAACTGCTGACAAAACTTTTTTTCATTGTTCTAAAACCTTCTCCACTATATCTTTTGTAATATTCTTTAAATCTTTCTCAATATCTTTTTTAATTTTGGGAACCTCCCTCTCAAGTTCCTCCTTTATTTCTTTGACTTTAATTTCAGCATCTTTCTTTGCTTTTTCCACTATTTTTTGATATTTAAAAAGAGCTTCATCCCTGATTTTTTCCCTCTCCTCCTTTGATTCAATTGTAATCCTTTTGATTTCCTCTTCAATATAAGCGAGTTTTTTTTCAATCTCTATCTCGGCTTTTTCTTTTCCTTTCATATTATCAGCCACTACTTTTCTACGTTCTTCAATCACCTTTCCTACAGGTTTGAAAAAGATTTTATCAAGAATAATAAGAAGGATCCACACAAAAAAAATAACAGCGAATATTGACCCGTCTATTGATATCATAATGGTTAAGATTACTAAAAAATTTTTTATCTGTCAAGATGCAACCATTAGCTATAAAAGAAAAAAATACCACCTAAATAAAGATGCAAATCAAAAATTTTCATAAAAACTTTTAATAAATTTTAATAATATAAGATCAGCTTTTTTAAGAAATACATAAAAGTTGAAAGAGGTAAAGAATTATATTAATATAAAAAATCTAACAAAAGGAGGGAAAATGAACAGTATTGTTTCCTTTTTTCTAATTTTTCTTTTCGTTTTTGCCTTCGGACTATCTTATACCAAAGAAGATGCAAATCTTCTTTTCAAAGCTGTTCAGGAAAATAGAATTGATATTGTAAAAGAGCTTATAGCAAAAGGAGTTGATATCAATGTTAAGGATGAAGTGGGAAGTACACCGCTACATACGGCCGCTTTTTCCGGTCATTTTGAGATAGTAAAATTTCTTATAGAAAATGGAGCTGATGTTAATGCAGTAAACGATGAGTTCGGAGAAACTCCGATTTTTAATGCTGTCGCAAAGGGACATATTGACATTGTGAAATATCTGATAGAAAAAGGGGCAAGACTTGATATTATAAACAAAAAAGCAAAAAGCAGCGTATTACATCAGGCAGTCTTCTGGGGAGATCTTTCACTGGTAAAACTTTTCGTTGAAAAGGGTGTACAACTCGAGCTAAAGAATATTGATAATGATACGGCTCTCTGCCTATGTATGAAGCTCAAAAGGTATGAAATGGCAAAATATCTTATTGAAAAGGGTGCAAATGTAAATACTCAGTGTATGACAGGAAGAACACCACTACATTTTGCTGTGATTTTCGGTGATTTTGAGGGAGCCAAACTAATGGTAGGAAAGGGAGCAAATCCTAATATAGCAGATAATATAAACTATTTACCACTTGCCTATGCCGGAGTAAAAAAGGATATAAACACTATAAAATTACTATCTGAGAAAACAGATGAAAAATTCAGAGGAGAAGAAAATTTAGCATATTGTGATTACTATACCACTCCTGATATTTTTAACAGAGAAAAAGCTTTACACTATTGTAAAAAAGCGGGAGAAGCTGCAGTAAACATTATAAATAGCAATTGGACAGCCGCATGGTATTATCTTGCGGGAGGTGATTTTGACAAATCCATTGAATTTGCAGATAAATCTGTTGAAGATGGTTATAATTTTGTCCTGGGTTTTAAAGGGCATGCTCTTGTTCTTAAAGGGGAATTTGAGAAAGCTAAAGAAGTTTATACAAAATGGATAAACTCAGGCTCAAGTACAGCCGAAGTTGAGAGTGAATACAAAAAGTTAGAAATGCTCTTTCCTAAAAAAGCGGAAAATCTCAAAAAAGGCAGAGAAATTTTAAAGCAATTGCTATCTAAATAGATAATTTTTAGCTTTAAAAATTCTTCTTTATATAAGAAATTTCCTTAAAAGAAGGTAAAAAATAATTTCCAAAATCCGAATTAAGGGATTTGTCTACTTTGCCTATTTTTGCAGATTTTTTTGAAAAAGAGCCGTGAATTTGCCCTACACCGGTTATTGAAATTAATTTTTCAATATTACTTCTATTTATTCCTCCGGCAGGCAAAATTTCTATTCTCCCCTCAGCTTTTTCAATTAATTTTTTAATTAATTCCACACCTTCCAAAGCTGTCTTTTTCTGACCTGAGGTAAGAATTCTTTTTATCCCCAAATCAATGGCAATTTCAAGAGTTCTAAATGGATCAGATGTTAAATCAAAAGCTCTGTGCAAGATTATCTCAGCCCCTCCCCCCTTCTTAATAAGTATTTTCATTCTTTTTAAATCAAGCTCTTTATTATTCTTAAGAATTCCAATGGCGAATGATTTCGCTCCGTAAGAGGCAAAAAGCTCGAAATCCTTTAAAATAATCTCAAATTCTTTCTCACTATAATAAAAATCACCGGCTCTCGGCCTTATCATTATTACAATAGGAAGATAAATATTTTTTCTAATTTCAAGAAATGTCCCCAAAGAGGGGGTTAAACCACCAACAGACAATCCTGAATTAAGCTCAAGTCTGTCCGCTCTGGCTTTTTCAGCAATAACAGCACCTTCAAAAGAATCAGTGCAAACTTCAATGAAAAGACTCATATAATCCGACCTCCGCAAGCAAAACACAAATATATAATTAAAAAAATCAAAAATATTATTATCTTCATTTTATTTACCTGATAAAATTTAACAAAAATCCTATAAAAGCCGGCAAAAGGGAATATGGCAAAAATCTTATCAAATGCTTTTTAAATGGGGAAATATCAAACTTCCTAAAGGTTAGAACTAAGCCAGAAAATGAAATTCCTGCAAAGGCCCCTAATGAAATTGCAAAAGAGGAAAAGAAAGGTTTAATCTTTGCCACTTCAAGATAAAAACCTTTTCTTTTCAAGAAAAAAGTCAAAGAAAAAATACCTATGTAAACGAAAAACACAAGCAAAGCCATAAGATCCCTTATCTCAAATAGACTGAATGAGAAAGAGAGAAAAAAGAGCAGAAAACAGATAAGAGGGAAATAAAACGGATTGAATAAAGAATACTTTTTAAAAAAAGAAGAAAAATAGTACAAAAATTCAAATATGCTTATGAGAGTAAAAAGAATTATCAATCTTGCAAAAAGTTTGTATGTTATTATCTTTATTTTTGAGAAAGGGAATGTCAGCATATATTCAAATGCATCATTTCGCCTCTCATATTCAAATCCCGATGTTCCTAAAAAAACGGAAGAAAGTAATGTAATTAACCAGATAAAAAATAAAAGGACTTCAAGATAGTCTTTCCCCTCTATCGAAAAATAATTTAAACCCGGAAAAAGGGATAAAACAAGATATATTATGGGGACAATCAGAAAGACAATAAAAAGATTAAAAGCTTTTCTAAAGGAAATCCTTAATTCTTTAATTAACATATTCACCTCCGATAAAAGCCTTTATTATCTCCGTAAGATCAAGATCTATGACCTCAAAATCCCCTTCTTCTTTATTATCATCAAAGGGATATACAAAAATTTCATCAAAATTTCCAACCCTCTGTTTGTAAATTACAGGCAATTTTCCAGGTATCTTCTCACAAACAATCTTTTTTACTCTATCCTTTAAATACTCTATAGGCTCATCAACTATAATTTGACCATCTTTAAGAAGCACCACTCTATCAACCAAATTTTCAATATCATAAAAATTCAGATTAACAAGAACAAGAGTTATCTCCTTTTCTGATATAACTTTCAAAAGCTCATTCAAGAATAATTCTCTCAAATACGCATCAATATTTGGTAGTACCTCGTCAATTAAAAGGATATCAGGATTCTGTGACAAAATAAGGCTCAGATGCAGGATTGCTCTCTGTCCCACAGAAAGTTTTCCCACTTTTTGATCATATTTAATTTTTGCATGCTTAATCAAAGAATCATAAAATGATTCCAATCCGTAAATATTCTTATGAAATTTGATTAGATTATCAACTGTCATATCATTGTAAAGGCTCATTTTGTCAGAGATAAAACCTATCCTTTTTTTGGATTCGGAAACAGATTTACTATCTATTAGAATCGAGCCCTTATCAGGTAGTAACACACCAGCCATCAACCTCAACAAAGTACTTTTACCAACCCCATTAATACCCGTAATTAATAATGTTTCATTATCTTTTACCTCAAGATTAAAATTTTCAAAAATAGGCTTTTTACCATAAGAAAATGAAAGATTTTCAATTTTAATCATGTCCCCTCCTCTCTCTTTTTATCGGTCAAATATTTTTTTATCTCCTCAATCGCTTCATCCGGCGTGTACCCCATTGAAACTATTTTTGCGATATATTCCTCTGTCTCCCTCCTGAAAAAAGTATGCTTTTCCTTTCTAACCCTCTCTTTATCAATATCCACCACATACATACTTCCAGGCTTTGAAGAAATATATCCTTCAGCTTCAAGCTGGTAATAAACTTTAATAATGGTATTCGGGTTAACTTTAAGCTTTGAAGCTAATTCTCTTATTGAAAGTATGGGATCCCCGTTTTTAAGCTGTCCGGATATTATCATAAGCTTAATCCCTCTTTTAATCTGCTCATAAATAGGAACAGCCGATTTGTTATCAATCTTAATTTCAAATCCTTTTTTAATTATTTTATTTTTCCTCATCGCTCTACTAATATAGAACAGTATAACAGTTTTGTCAAGTGTTTTTTTTAATTTTTTGATTTTTCTTCAGTGCTTTTAAGATTTCTTTACCTTAATTTATAATAAAATAGAAAGCCTTTTTAAATAAGCTATCTTATCTCAATCACTTTCTTCAATCTTATATCAGAAGATGATGAGCCTACAAGGATTTCATACTTTCCATTTTCAAATTTGAATTCGTTTGACTTAGAATCCCAATATCTTAAAGGCTCAAGCTCTATTTTAACTTGAATTTCCCTCGTTTCTCCTATTTTCAAAAATACTCTTGAAAATCCCACCAATTGTTTCAATGGTCTGAATTTTTCAGGATTAATTTTTCTTGCATAAATCTGAACAACTTCTTCACCATCAAATTTTCCAATATTTTTAAGTTTTACTCTTATATTAACTAACTTTGAACTCCACTGTATTTTCTCAGGTATTTTTGTATTAATATATTTAAACTTTGTATAGCTTAAACCATACCCAAAGGGATAAAGAGGAGTACCTTTAAAGAATCTGTAAGTTCTACCTTCCATGCGGTAATCATCAAAAGGAAGTAAATCTTTGACACTCTTATAAAAAGTGATAGGTGATTTTCCGGATGGACTAACCTTACCAAACAAAATATCAGCAACAGCCAAACCACCCTGCTCTCCCGGATACCATGCAAACAAAATCGCATCTGCAATATCTCTTATTTCCGGAATTGATATTACGCTTCCTCCCGTCATAATCAAAATCAAAGGCTTTTCACCTATTTTTTCCCTCAATTTCTTCAAATACTTTATCTGATTTTCAGGTAATTTCAAATCTTTCCTGTCTCCACCTTCAGGGTTTAAAACAGCATCTCCCTGCTCTCCTTCATAAAGATAATTTATTCCAAGACAAGCTATCACAACATCTGCCCTACCACTTTCCCAAAATCCTCTGAAATGCTTTTCATCCGGATCACTTAAAAGGAAGCCTTGACTGTACTCAACAATAGTACCTATACCCGCTCTTTCGGTTATTCCTTCAAGGAAGGTGTACATATCAGGGGAATATCCATTATAATTTCCAACAAGTGCTTGAACAGCAGAGCAAAGGGGACCAACTAAAAGAATATCTTTGATTTTTTTTAAGTTAAGAGGTAGTACATTCCTTTTATTTTCAAGAAGAACAATTGATTTGACAGCAGCTTCATAAGCAAGTTTTTTATGAGCTTTTGAGTTTACAACATTCCCACTTATCTTGGAATATGGATTAAGCTCGGGAGGGTCAAATTCTCCCAAAAGAAATCTTATTTTTAAAAGCTCAAAAAGTCTTCTGTCAACATCCTTCTCTTTTATTAATCCCTTTTTAACTGCCTCAGGAATATATTTATAAACATAACCACAATTAAGATTAACACTTGCTTTAACAGCCATTGCGGCAGCTTCAACAGCTGTTTTTACACTTTTATGTTTTTTGAAGATATCATCCAGAGCCCAGCAATCGGATGTTATGTATCCTCTAAACCCCCATTTTTTTCTTAAAATATCCTGTAGTAAAAACTCACTTCCGCAACAGGGTTTTCCGTATGTTCGGTTATAGGCACACATTATGCCTGAAACTATGCCGTCTTTTACCAGTTTCTCAAAAGGATAAAGGTATGTTTCGTAAAAATCCCTTATATCAGGGACAGCATTAAATTCGTGTCTTAAAACCTCCGGACCACTATGAACGGCAAAATGCTTACCGCAAGCGGAAACCTTAAGATATCTTTTATCATCACCCTGCATACCCTTTACAAAAGCAATTCCCATTTTTGCAGTTAAAAATGGATCTTCTCCATAAGTTTCCTGTCCCCTACCCCAGCGAGGGTCTCTGAATATGTTAATATTCGGAGACCAGAAAGTAAGTCCAGCATACTGAAACCTATTCCCCTTTTTAACTGCAGCATTATACTTTGCCCTCGCTTCATCAGAAATAGCCTTTCCTATTCTGTATAATAAATTCGAATCAAAAGTAGCAGCAAGTCCTATTGCCTGAGGGAAAACAGTAGCTTTACCTGCTCTTGCAACACCATGAAGAGCCTCATTCCACCAATTGTAAGCAGGAATACCCAATCGTTCTATTGAAGGACTATCATAAAGCATAAGAGCGGCTTTTTCTTTAAGAGTAAGTCTCGAAATCAAATTTTTTATTCTTTGCTCGATGGGGATTTCAGGGTTTTTAAAATTATAAAGATAACCTCTTTTTTCTGCGAAGGCAAATATTAACAAAAAAAATATCAAATATAAAATTACGAAGGTTTTCTTCATAAATTAATTAATCAAATTATTCAAACTTAGTCAAATAATTATTTTCCTAAAACTTTTATTATTTCTTCTTCAATCTCAGCTATCTTAAAAGGTTTTATAAGCTTACCTTTAAACCCATATTTTTTAAAATTAGACATAACAGGATCATTTGAATATCCGCTTGATACAATTGCATAAACATTGGCGTCTATTTTTTTTATTTTTTCAATCATCTCCTTTCCCCCCATACTACCGGGGATTGTAAGATCCATGATAATAACATCAAACTTTCTTCCTTTTTTCATTGCATCTTTGTATTTTTCTAACCCTTCCACTCCATCTTTTGCTCCTTCAGCTTCGAAACCCAACTCTTTAATCATAGAGATAGCAACATCTCTTACAATCTCTTCATCATCAACTATTAAAACTTTTATAGCTTTACCTTTTAATTTTACTTTTGCTTTGCTATTTTTTTTCTTTTTCTTTACATCTTCTTCTGCTGCCGGTAAATAAATATCAAAAATCGTTCCCTCACCAACTTTTGAAGAAACTTTTATATACCCATTGTGTTTTGTTATAATACTGTGCACAATTGCAAGTCCTAAACCACTACCCTCCTGTTTTGTACTAAAATATGGATCAAAAATCTTATCAATATAATTTGCAGATATACCTACTCCTTCATCTCCTATAGAAAATTTCACATACTTTCCGCTAAGGTGGAAAATTCCCTCTTCTTCCATTTCCTCTATATTTTTAGCTTTTATGTAAACTTTACCACCTGTTGGCATCGCCTGCTTGGCATTCACAACTAAGTTTAAAACGACCTGCTCTATCTGCCCCTTGTCAGCTTTAACTTTCCAAAGATTTTTATCAATATCGAAAATAGCCTTTATATTACTCCCGCTTAAATTAAATTCCACTGCATTTATTAATAAAGAGCCCAAATCCACCACCTCTATTATTGGCTCTCCTCCCTTTGCAAATGTTAAAAGCTGCTTTGTCAGAGCAGTTGCCCTATCAAGAGCATCTCCGGCAACTTCAATATGCTTATAAGCAGGATGATCTTTATTTATTTTAACCTTAGCAAGCTCTAAATTTCCGAAAAGTCCTGCCAATATATTATTAAAATCATGGGCGATACCACCAGCAAGAATACCTATTGATTCAAGCTTTTTGGACTTTAACTGCTCCTTTTCAAGTCTGAGCTTTTCAGTAACATCACGAAACACGAGAACAACGCCTGTTACATTGCTCTTTACATCAACAATAGGTGCTGCACTATCAGCTATATTGTATTCCTTACCATCTTTTGAAATTAAAATTGTATGATTAGCTAACCCAACAATCTTTCCCTCTTTAAGGACCTTTTCAACCGGGTTTTCAACTTTTTCTCTTGTAATCTCATTTATAATATTGAAAACTTCTTCTAACGGTTTACCAACAGCTTCACTATATTTCCAGCCTGTAAGCCTTTCAGCTGTCCTATTAATCAAGACTATTTCACCATTAGTATCTGTAGTTATAACACCATCTCCTATGCTTCTCAATGTTACTGCAAGTCTCTCTTTTTCATTAGCTATCTTTTCTTCCATTCTCTTTCTTTCTGTTATATCCCGAGTAATCGAAAGAATAACTGACTTTCCAGCCAATTTTATAATACTTGCTGATAATAGACCTATTTTAATTTCTCCTTTTTTACTAACAAAGGGAGCTTCAAAATTTTTGATAAAACCCTTTTCTCTAAGCTCTTTTGAAAAGATATCTCTATCTTTTTCATTTTTCCATATATTTAAAGAGAATACACTCTTTCCAACAACTTCTTCTTTTTCATAGCCCAAAATTTTTTCAAATCCCTGGTTTACATCAAGATAAACACCTTCCATTGTGCTAAGAGCAATTGCTTCTGGACTAATTTGAAAAGCAACTCTGTATTTTTCCTCACTTTCCAAGAGTTTTTGCTGGATTTTCTTTCTCTCCGTTATATCAAGAAGACTGAATTGCAAATACTTTTTTCCTTTGTAAGTAAATGTCATAAGTTGAACTTCAGCATCCCAAATCGTTCCATCGGGTCGTTGATGACGCCATTCAAAAATAACTTTTTTCTCTTTTAAAACTCTTTCTATCTCTTTAGCAGCAGCAATTTCTGAAGGCTCTCCATTATATTGAGTAGGAGTGGAAACATCAGCCGGTGTTTTCCCTAAGACCTCTTCCTTAGAAGAAAAGCCATAAATT
>Ga0190359_1002095_pt1 | contig 12082 bp, 8 predicted proteins | sample 48721823_MG_FD_161269 | JGI IMG/M metagenome (GOLD analysis project Ga0190359, IMG submission 161269) | Hydrothermal vent microbial mat bacterial communities from Southern Trench, Guaymas Basin, Mexico - 4872-18-2-3_MG | ecosystem: Environmental > Aquatic > Marine > Hydrothermal vents > Microbial...
ATCCTGTACCCCATATTGATTTTAGTAACATGACACTTGAGATTAAAAACATATTACCACTAGAAGAAAAGTTTTATCCTTACAATTCATATAGCCCCAAGATATCACCTGATGAGAATTATATTTCTTTTGAAGCAAATCAAATTGAATACAAAACAATTATGATATATAAGTTAGAGGCCGAAAAAAGGGACAATAAGATTGTTATTATTTCTAAAAGGGTGAAAGAAATCGATTTAAATCAGCAAATGGCAAATCAATCCATTGAAAACCTGATTGAATCGGGTAATGTAGAAAACTATAATGAGAGCTTTAATTATGAATTCAACTGGTTCCCCAACAGTAGAAACTTTATTTTTACTTCAAATGCAGGGCTGGGAGAATATAATCTCTTTCTTGGTTCTCTTGAAATTAATGACCCACTGCTTGAAAGATTACAAAAATTACTATCGTTGAAGAAGATTGGGGAATATTTGATGTTAACTGAGGGTGTAAAAAAGGATGGTCAGGCAAAAGTATCTCCTGATGGGAGTAAAGTTGTATTTACATCCGGAAGAACAGGCAATGGAGATCTTTATCTGTTAAATTTAATTAAAGGTAGTCTTAGAAGACTTACATCAACGGATGATACGGATCTTTATCCAAAGTGGTCACCGGATGGAAAGAATATAGTGTTTTCACGAGGTGGGAAGTATTCGCAGGATATATATATTATCAGAGATGTTGACGGAGTAAATGAAAGGGAAGAGCCATTAGTAACATGGTTTTTCGATGATGTACTACCGAACTTCTCACCAAACGGGAAATACATTTCCTTTTACACGACCTATAATCTTGAAAGAGACCCTTTCAACACAAAAAGATGGGGTTTGATGATAATTCCATCAGATGGAAGTGCACCAAAGACCGGAAAAGAGCTTACTAAATATTTTGCAGTGTCAAATGTTATAAAGGATAATTCTCAAGGAGTAGCTTGGTTTCCAGACAATGAAAATATTATACTGGCTAAAAATATTGATAGTGACTACAATCCAATTTATATTTATAACATTAAAACTAAAAAGACATATTTCATAGAATCAGGAACTAATATTAATCATGATTTTATTGTTTCTCCACACGGTCTCGTATGTTTTAGAGCACAGTATTTTGGCTGGGATAGGATATTTTTAGCTAATACCTCTTATTTTGAGGCTTATTTAGATGAAGTTAATAAAGTTGAATAATTTATATTGTAATCATTCAGAAGCCTTTAAATGTAAGGTACTAGTTGTAGATTGGAAGTAATTTTGTGATAGGGTTGGAGAGAAGAGATAAATTTTCTAAAATGAAAAGGGTATCTGAGTATTATGGTAAAAAATAATGTGAAAAAAAGAACAGTATTATTAGTAGCTTTCATCCTGTTTTTAATGCTACCTCTAAATAAGCTTTTCCCAATACCCAGAGAAATTGAATATGCTCTCAAGCTCAATAGGATAAATCATTATGATGAGGCATTAAATATCATATATAAGGCGCTAGAAGAGGATAAGATTAAACCAGATATAACTTCTGCATATACTATAGGTAGAGTACTTTATAGAAAAGCCTACCTATACAGGGAAATGGCTGATGTATGTATAAAAACTAATCTCGGTTATTACCTTCAGTTACAAAAACTGGAGAAGAGTGATATTGTAAAACTTTTCCTTGGTATTTCCCACTTTTACAATGGTCAGTATATTGAAGCTGCAGGAATTCTTAATCAGGTTATAAGAAATAAAAAGCTAGACAGGGATCAGCTTGAGTTAGCCTATGTATATCTGGGAGCTTCCTACTATAGAAATGGTGAAAAATCAAAAGCACAGGACCTTTGGAAGAGGTCAGTAGTTGAAAGCCTCCTTGCAAAATCTACTCTTGGGTATATATATGCCTATCTTATGGTTAATCCATCGATTGGTGAGGCAATGGCAAAGGAGGCGATGAACCTTGCAAAAACAAAAATGGCATCAAGATATGATATATTTAAAATAAACCATGCATATACCTTACTTGCCCTTGGTAATTTCAGTGACGCCTATGAAGAAATTAAAGGTGTAGACCTGAATATACCAATTTTTGTCTATAAACCGAGTCCAAAGAAAGAGATTAAGTTTTATGATATTTCTATAATCGATAGCTACAGCAAGATAATTTTTGGCGAATCAATAAAAAATCTTGAACCCATAGTAACTGCATCATCGGGTGAGCTTGCCAGTTTTGCTGCTTATTATGTAGCTCAGATGTATGTATATCTGGGAGATTTAAACAATGGTATGAAATATGTTCAGAAAGCACAGCGGTTAGCTGTAACTGGTTCTCTGACGATGATGAGATCTGTGGCTCTTGAATCTTCCATTTTTTTGCTGCAGGGAAAAATTAGAAAGGGAGTAAAATCATTAAAACAGGAGATCCAACTTATTTATGGGAAACCGTCTTTTTTGCTTGAAATGATGAAGGTTGTTATCCAATCAGGGGTACCTTACAACACAATAAAGGATGTTGTAATAACTGTTGAAAATTATATTTATAATTCAAATTGGAGTAGAAACAGAAGGGAAACCGCTCTAATGGGTGACCTTTCTCTATATTCAGGGAGGTTTGTTAAGGCTATATATTTTTTTGAAAGAGCAAGGGATAAGGGAAATAAAAATAAAATCGAAACCAATGATCCTGATTTTATGATTAATCTGGCTTATGTTTATTATGCAAAGGAATACTATCCTGAAAGTCTTGAAATTCTGTTTTCTTTGGATAAGTATTTTAAAGGAATTAGGCCTATTCAAAACGCTGTACAATCAGTGTACTCTTTTAAGCAAAAAGGTACCGGTGAAGCTTTAATGGACTAAAATTAGGTGATTTTTATATATGGTTTTATTGGCTAAGATTAAGTGAAGTTTTACCCTGGAATTATAATCGTATGAAAGGATAGGGAATCCTTGTTTACTATTGCAATTAAAAGTTTAGTTTGTATTTCGCTAATGTTTCGAGGCAACCATTTTTCAATTAAGTAAAAGTTAGAGGTCAAAATATGAAAAAAAGATTTTTAATGCTATTCCTACTAATTACCTTCCTGATGGTTTCTGTTGGGCTTTATTCACAACAGAATGGAGGCACTTTAATATATGGAGAGTATGGTAGCCCTATTAGATTGGTACCGATACTTGCAAATGATTCTATCTCTATTAGACTAATAGAGCTAATATATGGGTCGCTTGTCTATTATGACCAGGATGGAAATGTTAAAGGGGATTTAGCTGAAAAATGGGATGTATCTAAAAATATGAAGACTATAACCTTTTACCTGAGAAAAGGGGTGAGATGGCATTCTCTTCCAGGTGAGAAGGAAGGAAGACCCTTTACTGCAGATGATGTAATTAAAACTTTTAATATCATGATGAATCCAAATACTTTGACCTCAATCCAATCAAGGTACAATTTTATCAACAGTGTAGAAAAGATTGATGATTACAAAGTTCAGTTTAAACTTAGGAAACCAATACTGAATGTTCTCGGTCGGTTCAGTTTTAAGATCCTTCCATCATTTATGCTTAAAGGTTATGATTATCTAAGGGGGAATGAAAATCTATTAATCTACAAACACCCAATAGGTACTGGACCTTACATTTTTGTTTCCCAAGAGGGGCCAAATGCTGAAATTATACTCAAAGCAAATGAAAATTATCATCTGGGAAGACCTCACATTGATAAAATTATAATGAAGCCCTTTGCAGACCAGAATATAATAACTCAAACTCTTCTATACGGGGGTATTAATATGGAAATAAGAGTACCCTCAAGGGATATTGCAGAGATCCAAGGAGATATGAGATTTGAACTGGCTCCCTATAGTACACTCTCCTTTTCGTTTTTTGGATATAATCTCAGAAACCCTGTTTTAGCAATTAGGGATGTTAGGCTTGCAATTTCTTATGCCATAAATAGGAAGGAGATGTTAAATTCTTTCTTCGAAGGAAAGGGTCAGCTTATATCTGGACCCTTCCCTCCGGGAAGCTGGGCCTATAACCTGGATGTTAAGCCTCTTCCATATTCACCAGAAGAGGCAAATAGGTTGCTTGATATTGCAGGCTTTACTGAGCGGACCAGGGATGGCATAAGGAAGAGAGGGAGCTACAAGCTTGAGTTTGATATGCTGGTACCAATTTCAAAAGAAAATGAGACTACAAAAAGGGTCATTCTAGCCTTCCAGAATTATTTGAGAGCTGTGGGGATTAAAATAAATATTAAATGGCTTGAATGGAAAGCCTGGACTCAAAATGTGTTTGTTGACCATAAGTTTGACATTATATATGCTGATTGGCTCTTTGATGACTCATTTGACATTTCGTCATTATTCCATTCAAAAGAAATAGGTCCAGGAAAGAATAACTTCGGTGCTTATAGAAACCCAGAGGTGGATGCACTTCTGGATGAAGCTCAAACAACCCTTGATATGGAAAAAAGGAGAACTATCTATAAGAGGCTGCATAAGATTTTGGCTTATGACGTACCATATACCTATCTGTGGACCCTTACAAATTATGCTGCTTATAACAGAAAGATCAGACATGTAATAATTCATCCGACAAGGTTTTTTACATATATTAAAGACTGGTACATCCAGTAAAAGGGCATTTCGATGCTTCGTATTCTCAGGCTATTAGTTAGAGAAGTTTTCTATACAGTGCTCCTTATACTTGGGGTTACGGCATTGTTAAGTCTCTTATTTAGGCTAATGCCGGGGACGATTAGCTTTGAAAAGAATTGGTTGAATGAGTATCTTAAACTTTTGCAAAGAGTTTTTACCTTTAACTTTGGGGTTTCACCGGTTTCTGGCCTTAATATAAATCAGGTGGTTTTTCCGGCTTTCAAAAACACTTTTATTCTAACCTTTGGAGCTATTTTAATATCAGTAACAATCTCAGTTCCAATAGGAATTTTTTCAGCTTATAGAAGTTTTAGGGGCATATCGTGGCCTCTTACCATGTTTTCCTACATAGTGTCATCCATACCTGTTTTTTTTCTTGGTTATCTCGTAATCTATCTCTTTACTAGATACTCAAACTTCATTCCTATTTATTCTGCGACACTAGAAAATAAAAGACAATTATTGGCCTACATATTGCCAATTCTTGTTCTTGGATTGGGGAATGATTCTGTCAGTGAATTTGTAAGAATTATTTCCGATGAATTAAGCAGAGTTATGTCGACGGATTATGTAGTAGCGTCAAAAGCAAGAGGTGAATCGGTTATCAGAAGTTCAGTAATGGAAGGAATTTTGATTCCTCTTGTAACAATTATTTTTTCAAGGATTCCTTTTTTGATCGGTGGAGCAATAATTGTTGAGTATGTATTTAACTGGCCGGGAATGGGACGTTTGGCTTTTCAATCGGCCTTAAACAGAGATCTTCCTGTGCTCGTAGTAATTGCCTTTCTTTCGGTCCTTTTCGTTAGGGGGGGAATGATAATTAAAGATATTATTTTAGGTTTTATTATTCCACAAGAAATGTAAAGGATAGATATATTAAGAATAATATGATAAGACCAAAGGATAACCCAGTATAAAATGAAGAGATTCTACTTTGAAAAAGAAAAATTAAGCTCTGAGGAGTTTTATGTACCATTACATAAAAGAGCTAGTGTAAGGGATGTTGTATCGATAGGATTTGGACTTTTTGTAGTTACATACCTGGTTATTTTCTTTCTTATATCCATTACGAATAGTTTTATTAAAGATCCAATGAAAGTCGACATTCAGCATATGTTTATGCCTCCCTCAATAGAACATATTTTTGGAACTGATTTCCTTGGCAGAGATATTTTTTCAAGGATTGTAAAAGGGACAGAAGCGTTTTTTTTGCCCGGCATTCTTTCAATAGCTATTTCGACTACCTTTGGTCTATTATTTGGAGTTATATCAGGATATTATTCAAAAACGATCTCCAGCATTATCTTTTATTTTCTCAACATCATTGATTCTATTCCTAGGTTTATTTTAATATTAATTGTCATTGTAATATTTAATCCTTCTATCTATTTAATAATGTTATTTGTGGGAGTAACTTCGATACCAAAGGTATCTTCTTATATAAAATCCAAAGTTGATACTTTAAAGAAACAACGATTTATTGAGGCCTGCAGAGCGTTAGGATTATCCGAACGAAGCATCATTTTTAAACATATTATATGGATATCCTCAAGATCTGTATTGATTATAAGGGCAACTCTGGGTATGGGAGAAACCATTCTTATTGAAACCTCCCTGTCCTATCTTGGAATTGGAGTACAGGAACCTATACCAAGCTGGGGAAATATGGTAGCGATGGGAAAGGATTTTTTCTTTCAGGGTAAAATATGGCTTTCCACCATACCAGCACTGGTCATTCTTATAACAATCATGGGACTGTACTTACTGGGGGATGGGTTAAACTCAATTTTTAATGAAAGGGTATCCAGATAATGTCTATCCTTGCTGAGCTGAGTAACCTCAGGGTTTATTTCTACGATTCAAGTGATAAGAGATTTATAAGAGCAGTAGAAAACATGAGCTTCCCTATTGAAAATGGTAAAGTTCTTGGGCTTGTTGGTGAATCTGGATGTGGGAAAACGGTAACAGCTCTCTCTATGATGGGCCTTTTAGTATCAGAACCAGGTATTATTAACGGAAAGTTCTTATTTGAGCCAAAAGAAGAGGATGGTGAATATATAAGAAGTTTGCTTCAAAAAGTTAAGTCTTCCGATCCTGATGAAGAGATGGGTAGTGGTGACAGGTTGAATCTTTTTTATGGATTAAAGAGATTTATCAGTATTGAAGAGAATCCATTTACAATTATTAAAAATACCGAAAGATGGTTGAGATACCATGACACCGTTATGGAAAAGATAAGAGGTAAAAATATTTCAATGATTTTCCAAAATCCTTTAACAAGTCTCAATCCATTTTTAACAATTGAATCACAAATAAGAAAAACATTGCTTAGATATAATGAAAGTATTGATAAACATGAAATAACAGACATGATATTAGAACTTCTTCGGTCTGTAAGGTTGTATAATCCTGAGGCTGTAATTAAAATGTACCCTTCTAATCTTTCAATGGGGATGGCCCAGAGGGTAATTATTGCAATTGCTCTTGCATCTAATCCAAAACTCCTGATAGCCGATGAGCCAACCACAGGATTGGATACTACCAATAAATATAGAATAATTGACCTTCTGAATAGTATAATAGAGAATAAAGGCCTCTCAATGCTATTGATTTCACATAATATCCGTCTTGTTGGGGAAATAGCGGATAGTATCGCTGTTATGTATGCAGGTATTCTTGTTGAGTTGGGAGATAAACAGGAAATACTTAAAATAAAAAAATCTACCCGGCACCCATATACAGAGGCGTTGATACAGGCGATTCCTACTGATTACGATTTAAAGAAAGGGAAGAAGTTAAAAGTAATAGCGGGAAGGGCACCTAATAATAAAATGGGCATAAAAGGGTGCCCATTTGTAAATAGGTGTTTTTATGCAACAGGTGAGATAAAGAAAAAGTGTATATCAAAAACGCCACCTCTTGTAGAGGTTTCAAAGGGCCATTTTATAAGATGTTATTTATACTTCAAGTGAGGAGAACAGGGTAAGTTTATAATGGTAAGGGCAGATGGTATATACAAATATTTTTATGGCAAGAAAAAGAGTTATACGGTTAAAGCATGTGATAATGTTACCATCCATATCCCACCCGGGAAAACCCTTGGATTAGTCGGAGAATCAGGATGTGGGAAAACAACAATCGGCAGAATAATCCTTGGGCTTATAAAACCCGATAGAGGTGAGGTGTTTTTTGAGAATACCAAAATAACTTCATTCAGAGAGAAAGAACTCCGGCCAATGAGAAAAAACTTTCAGATGATTTTTCAGGATTCACGATCGGCCTTTAATCCAAGAATGAGGGTATATGATGCTTTAAAGGAAGCAGCAGTTTTGCATTTAGATATGAAGGTAAGGATAATAAAAGAGTATATAAACCAATTAATAGACAGGGTGAACCTGCATAGAGGGTTACTGTACAATTATATTGGAAATCTTTCAGGCGGGGAGGTAAAAAGGCTTGATATTCTTAGGGCAATTATGATTTCCCCAAAGTTTATAATAGCTGATGAACCGCTGTCACCACTTGATATTTCAATGCAATCTCAGGTAGTTAATCTTTTAATGGAAATCCAGCAGGATAAAAAGATAACTATGATGTTTATATCCCATGATTTAAGAATGGTGAGGATTATAAGCCATAGAGTGGCTGTTATGTATCTTGGTAAGATTGTCGAAATGGCATCGAAGACAGTTATTGGTGAAAATCCCCTTCATCCCTATACAAAATTTTTATGGAAGCCTAAAAGCACAGATATAGTTCTAAAGTTCCCAGATAAGGGTTGTGTGTACAAGAGAAGCTGTGAATTATTTCAGAAGCGGGGTTTCCCATCGGTTTGCCTAGAAAAAGAGCCAGAATTAAGAGAGGTGGAGAAGGGCCATTGGGTTGCGTGTCACTTTGTAGAATGATATTTATCCAGCAGGAAAAGGAAGGTGAATGAACAACAGGCATATTGCGAAATCGGCATTCTATATGAGTATGGTAACATTTACCTCGAGGCTTTTTGGTCTTGCCAGAGAATGGCTGCGGGGTTATCTGCTGGGGACGACATCTAGTTCTGATGCTTATACTATTGCATTTATGTTTCCCAATTTGCTGAGAAGGCTCGTAGGAGAGGGAGCTCTAACTGCGGCTTTTATACCTGTTTTTTCTGATTACCTTTCGAAGGGAAACAAAGATGAATTGGATGAGTTCGTAAAGAGTTTTTTTACTGTTTTGCTTCTGTTTTTAATTGTATTGGTAGCTATAGTCCTATTATTTGCTCCATTATTGAGATATGTCCTCCCAGAGTTCACCAAAATTCCTGGAAAGATTGAACTTACAATTATCCTTACAAGAATTATGTTTCCCTATATTCTTTTTATCAGCCTTGCGGCCTTGTCACAGGCAATATTGAACAGTTTTAAAGTTTTTGTTCCTTCGGCTACAACCCCCATTCTTCTCAATATTTCTATTATAACTCTTGGTTTTGCTTTAGCACGGAAGTTTTACAATCCCAGCCTTGCTCTTGCAGTGGGAGTAATATTCGGAGGTATACTTCAGTTTAGTTTCCAGCTCCCTTTTTTAAATAAATATGGCATAAAATATGGATTTGCCTTTGATATTAAAAACCCGGGTGTGAAACGGGTAATAATGCTTATGTTGCCCGGTGCTATTGGGGCAGGAGTTTATCAAATAAATGCACTTGTTTCTCAGATAATAGCCGCTTTTCTGGAAGAAGGTTCAGTTGCAGCTCTTAGATTTTCAAATACGCTGGTTGAGCTTGTACTTGGTGTTTTTGTAATATCAATTTCAACAGTAATATTACCTGCTCTTTCTGAAAAATCCTCTCAAGGAGATAGGGAGGGAATGAAGGAGAATCTGTCTTTTGCCTTAAAGCTTGTCTTTTTGGTTACACTGCCATCTATGGTAGGTTTGATTATTTTGAGAAAGCCAATAGTTAGTATGCTTTTTCGGTATGGAAAGTTTACACAGGCTTCTGTAGAAATGGTGTCCTATGCGCTTATCTTTCATTCATTGGGAATATCAGGAACCGGGGCATCAAGGATAGTTGTTCAAATGTTTTATTCAATGAAAGATACAAAAACGCCCGTGTACATAGCAACTGTTGCAATGGCTATAAATTTAGTACTGTGCTATTTTTTATCCTTCCCATTGAAGCTTGGTGGTATTGCTCTCGCCGGTTCTGTTTCATCCTATAGCAACTATTTACTTCTCTGGTTATTGTTGAGAAAAAAAATGGGTAGAATTGCTGATAGGTCAGTTTTACCCTCATTTGTAAAGTCCTTTTTATCTTCAATATTAATGGGGGTAATTGTATTCATTGGGTACAGTTTTCTAAGAAATTTTATGGATATATCAAGGTATTACAATGCAATTGCCACTCTTCTTTTACTTGCAGGGGCAGTAATTTCATATGTTATTTTTAATATAGTATTAAAGAATCGAGAGATTATTGAACTTATGAAAATTATTAAAGCAAAGTTTAAAAATAAAAAGGGGTGATTTAGATATGAAAGATATGGAGCAGATAATAATTTTTGAAGATGTTAAATACAAGAACTTTCTGCCAATAGCCTATACCATGCCCGTATTTATGTTAAAACACGGTTTTCTCAGTAATCTTGAAAGAATAACCAGGCTTTTCTGTAATAGGAAAATATACCTGTTGGTCAGGAATTATCTTGCCAGGGTAACTTCAAGAGAAACTGGGTTTTCTGTTGATGTTGCAGAAAGTAAGGATGATGCTGAATATAAAACTTTTATAAACGGGAGGCTTATAAATCCAGAGGTATTGGTTACATTATTAAAACAAATGGAGAATAAAACTGAAGCTGCTATTTTTAATGGTAGTGGCCTTGTCTATTTAAGGGTAAAAAGTGACAGAATGAAAAGTAAAGTTAAAAAGATAAATGATCTTTTTCTGAAAGGGGAAATTGACAAAATTATTGGTACCTGGGACATAGATATTATTGAAAATAAAAAAATAGAGTGTGTAAATTATCCCTGGGAGCTTATTTACAAGAATTCTGAGAGGATTATGAAAGACTATTATACCCTATTACAGCATGGGTTAATCAAGGGCATGGTCGATTCAGGGGTTTATTTAATTAAAAAGGAAAACATATATATTGGTGAGGGAAGCAGGGTTATGTCCGGTTCTGTTATTATTGCAGAGGATGGTCCTGTAATAGTAGATGATGGGGCAAAGGTAATGCCTAATTCAGTTATCTATGGGCCCTGTTATATTGGGAAAAAATCATTGGTTAAAGCAGGAGCTACAATCTATGAGGGAACAACTATAGGCGAGGTTTGTAAAGTCGGAGGTGAAGTTGAAGAATCGATTATACATTCGTTCAGTAACAAGCAGCACTATGGATTTTTGGGGCATTCCTATATAGGTAGGTGGTGTAATCTCGGAGCCGGAACTTCAAATAGTGATCTTAAAAATAATTACGAAAACATTAAGATGCAGATAGGTAAGGAAAAAATAGATACCGGTAAAATTTTTATGGGAATGTTGATGGGTGATCACTCTAAAACCGCAATAAATACATCTATAAATACCGGTTCAATTATTGGAGTAATGTGCAATATCTTTGTTCGTGATTTTCCAGATAAGTATGTACCTTCCTTTAGTTGGGTGGGAAAAACTGTAGAGAGGTATGACTTCGATAAGGCCATTCAAACTGCAAGACGTGTTATGGCCAGAAGAAATAAAGAATTGACTGATGACGAAGTTTTAGTTTTGAGATACATCTATGAAAAAAGCAGCAAAGAATAATATGATCTACTGTGCTATCCTATATCTGTTTTCCAATTCCTCGACATTGCTCCACAGCTTTTCTCTTATCTGCTTTCCAACTATCTCAATATCCTCTGCCTTTGTGAGATCTAAAACATCCATTTTTGCATAATAGGCAATAATCCTATTTCCCCAACTTTTTAAAAGCATAGCTGCATCGGGTAATTCAAATTCACCGGCTTTGCCAGGTTTTCTTGGGGCATGGCGTTTAACTTTTGTACAGGCTTCAATTATTTTAGGGACAAAACACCAGAGATTCATGCTAAGTAAGTTCTTATCTTTAATAAATATCTTTTTATTACCTTCAGTATAAATGTAGGATGTAGTAGAAAACTTCTCTGGATTATCAGGTTTTTCAATTATATTTATCAACTCACCATCCTCTATTTCAAGGAATGCAAAGGATTTTAGCCTAGATTTTACCCATGGATTAAACCCTTCAACGTCAAAAGCAACAAGGGATGAACAGTTTTCAGTGGTATTGATGACCATCCTTATACTTTCTACCGGGTAGTTGTTATCACCGTTTAGAACAAGAAACCTATCATTATCTACAAAATCCCTGGCTGATAGTACGGCATGTGCCGTTCCATCTGGTACCTTTTGATATGAAA
>Ga0190359_1002098_pt1 | contig 12075 bp, 8 predicted proteins | sample 48721823_MG_FD_161269 | JGI IMG/M metagenome (GOLD analysis project Ga0190359, IMG submission 161269) | Hydrothermal vent microbial mat bacterial communities from Southern Trench, Guaymas Basin, Mexico - 4872-18-2-3_MG | ecosystem: Environmental > Aquatic > Marine > Hydrothermal vents > Microbial...
AAGCAGCTTCGGCGCTTCCGGGCCGGCATCAAGGCGGGCATCTCCTGGCTCAAGCGCAGCTTCGGTCTGGACCGGTGCACCTGGAAGGGATGGCAATCGTTCAAGAGCTATGTCTGGGCGTCGATCGTCTCGGCGAACCTGCTGACGATAGCGCGCAAACAGTTGGTCTGAGGCCGCGGCAGCGGTTGAGGGCGTTGAGCCGGCAGGAGAGGTGCGCCCGGGATTTGACGTAGTTGATAACATTTATTGTTAGCTGCTTACTTTTTGCTACGCTCCATTGATACCGTTAGTCCGACCCCTCTTGGCCGGTCCGGACGCGGGCAATTTTGGCGATTTATGGACGGACACTAGATCAGTCTCTTTCATAATGGTGCAACTTTAACCCTGTCCGTTTCCCTCTTGCAAACCAAATCTACCCACATGAAACAGCGAAGAGCCCTTATTTTTACCTATCCTACGTCCCGCAACCCGAATGTCAAACTCTACTCTGTTCCCCGGCATAGCTCTAGGGGTTTACTTAAGGGCAATTAACGACCCAACGGCCTTGACATCCTCTCTTGGCTCTGGCATGAACTTGGTAAAAGAATAACTCAAAAAGAGAGGGTGGCATGAAAGCAGGACTCTGAAACCCCAATCGCCAAAAAACGGCGGGTGGGGTTTTGCCGTTTAATGGTCGAAAGATACTTGCTTTTGAATCACAATGGGTTAAACCATTTTTGGTGGAATATCTGAAGGCATCTTATATGGACAGAAACGAGAACTCCGGCATTTTACATGGGTCATATCTAATCATTGACTCATTCGTAAAAAGTCGGATTTTGAAATTTTCACTACTGTAACCCATTGAAATCATTCAGCCCGAAATCGGGAAAATGGCGTTTTTCGGACTTTTTACGAGCTTGTCAAGGACAACGATTATGAAAACAATCGAAGAACTTAAACGGCTGGAAAAACTCTTTGAAAAATCGCCTCTCCCGCGTGCAAACCGTGAATGGGGCGGGGCTGACGTAGTTATTTCTAGAAAAGCGCGCCCTAAAGAGACGGAGGAGGAATTTTACCCCGAACCAAGATATGTCACCACATCGTATTCGTTTGAGCTTTCTTGGTTGTTCGAGAGGCTAAGAGATGCATTCTATGCCGAGAAAAGGATAGATGGTTGCTCGAAAATTGAGTTTTTCGGTCGCCTGGCGAACGCAGCTAATAGATGCATACAGAAGTCCTCTGTGTTGACAACACACATCCTCTGTGCTGCTGTTTTGCATGAAGCATTTGCAATCTATGAAGAGATGGAAGAAGGAAACTTTCGGTGTTTGGCTGTAGCAATAGGAAATGAAATAGTCGATGACTATGTGGATGATGCCTTGAGAACTGGTTATATCGGCAGCGATGCCACGTTGGATTTTTTCAGGAGCCGTGGGGTGGAGGTGAAAAATGATTGACCTTACCCGACACGCCCAAGGTTTTCTCAAAGGCCTTCAGCCAAAACAATTCAAACAAGTAGCCAATAAGATTTTTTCACTGGTTTGTAATCCTTATCCTGAAGACTACAAGCATTTAGCTGGACATCCTGGATTTCGTAGAATTGACGTTGGTGAATTCAGGGTGTGCTACGAGGTGTACAATGGAATTGTTCGTATAGCTGTCGTTGGTCCTCGTAATGATGCTGCTGTTTACAAAAAGCTTAAAAGAGTAGATGGCTAACAACCGGCTTCAGCGGACAGCACTACTGTGTACCGCTGGATTGATAACCATGATATACCCACTTATCGCATGGGACGTCTTTGGAAGTTCAAGAAAGACGAAGTAAATGAGTGGGTTCGAAATGGTGGAGCAAGCGGAGGAAAGGCCGGGTAACTAAGAAATGAAAAACTTTAAAAAAAAATACAAGTTTTCCGGTCACCAAACCTTTGTTCTAAGGTTTGGCTGGCTTGAAAAGGGCTTTTCATTCATTTCTGCGGGAAATAAATTCTCTGACTCAAATGCAATTGTTGAGCTTGGTGTTGGGAAAAATATGGTTGACAGCATCCTTTACTGGTGTGAGCTGATTGGCATAGTCGAGGACGGGAGTCCAACTGACTTTGGACGTCGGCTACTCAATGAAGATGGTGGCTGGGATCCTTTTCTTGAGGACAATGCTTCCTGGTGGCTGATTCACTGGCGTCTTGTTGCTAATCCTGTTTATCAGACTGCCGGCACTGCCCTCTTTTCCTTCTTGAGAAAACCGGAATTCTCAAAGCATGATGTGGTGGAATCCGCTTTACGGCTCTTACCACTGGAGAAAAAAGCACCTTCCGAAAATATCATCATGCGTGATGTTGATTGCTATATCCGCTCTTATTGCGGGCCAAGGCGTTTTAAAGGGAAAGCAGCCGAGGAAGAATCTTTTGAATGTCCTTTGCAAGACCTGAATCTGATTCAACCGATGATCGACGGCGGGATGTTCAGGTTTGCTATTGGCCGCAAGGCCTCACTGCCCCCGGAGATTGTCGGCTACGCAATTTGTAAGTACCTATCGGGGCGAAACAAGCAAGCAGCCACAATACAAGAACTGTTATACAAAGAACGTAGTCCGGGGCAAGTTTTTATGCTGGACGAAAACGCCTTGGTGGAAGCTGTACAGGAACTTCAAGAAAACCCTCTCTGGGGAGACAAGTTCAATTTTACCGAATCTGCGGGGATTGCTCAGGTTCATTGCACCGTCGAAAGAGGAGAGGCCAATCTTTTGCTGGATAGTTATTACCGTCGAGGAGAGGTTTGATGGCGGATACGGTAAAGCGAGCACAATTCACTGCGGTCGCCCCGCGTTTTCAACGTTCTATAAACTTGCATAATGATTGGTATAAAGATGATGTTTCTTCCGGCTATATAGTCACCCCAAATGTTGCCCAATCATTGGAGCGATTGTTTCGAGGAGTTCTCTCACCGAAAGGGCAACGTTCTTTTGCTTTGACCGGGCCGTATGGCTCCGGCAAATCAGCGTTTGCGGTTTTTGCAAGCCAGCTTCTGGGGCGCGATCAAGTCACCCCAAAAAAAGCGGAGAGCCTGCTTCCTCCCAAGCTTAAATCTACGCTCAAGAAGGTTCGTGGATCAAACAAAAATGAGAAGGGGTTCCTGGTAATCCCGATAACAGCAAGACGGCGACCGATAGCCCAGTTGATCCTTGAGGGAATTTCTACAGTTCTGGGTAAATTGCCTCAGGGTAAATCCATCAAAAGCTTACAGGCCCAGGTTTCAGCTGCGTTAATCGATGATGCATGGCACGATACTTCCATCGTTGTAAAGTCCTTAACCGCATTATTGGTTGAGGCAAAAAAACAGGGCTTTGGAGGTGCTCTTCTGATCATCGACGAAGCAGGGAAGACCTTGGAGTATGCCCTGCAGGACCGCGGTGGCGGAGACGTCTATATCTTTCAGGAATTGGCTGAGTTTGCCGGCAGGCAAGAGGAACTACCGCTTCTCTTTCTCATTCTGCTGCACCAGATGTTTGATGACTATGTCGAGTTGTCGGACCGGACACTCAAAAACGAGTGGAACAAGATTCAGGAGCGCTTCCAATCGATTCAGTTTGCCGAGTCAGCGGCTGCCACTATCCGGATGGTGGCCTCCGCTTTCCAACCGCAAAGTGAACTACCTGATTATGTTTGCGAGGAAATCGATACAGCTTTGCGGCTGATACAACAAGGGGCGATGACCTTGCCCGTGGGAATCGAGTTTACCGAATTTAAAAAGATGGCGCAAAAAGCTTGGCCTCTACACCCAAGCGTCCTGCTTGCCATGCCGTATTTGTTTAGAAGACTGGCCCAAAATGAACGTTCGATATTCTCATATCTAACTAGTCAGGAACCGTTCGGTTTGCAGGACCATCTTGAACATCCCATGGGAAAAGATGACTTCATTCGCTTGCACCATCTTTATTCCTATTTCCTTTCTAACTTCGAGGCGGGCCTGGCCCGCTTACCTCATGCCAAGCGTTTATTGGAGGCCAACGATATCATCAACAGCAGGCAGCATCTCTCTTCTGAGCAACTCAACCTGATCCGTACCATCGCCATGTTCAACGTGCTGTCGGAAATCTGCCCGTTGCGGGCGATACCGCAGGCTTTGGCATGCGCCACCTCGATCACTGCTGCCATTGAAGAGGAACTCCATATCCTCAAACAGCAATCCATTTTGACCTACCGCCGCTTTGACGGTTCATACCGGGTCTGGGAGGGCAGTGATGTCGATATAGAGGTCCGTCTCAACGAGGCCCGGCGCAGACTGCAGATGGAAGGTATGTCGCCGCTTGAGACCCTATGCCGGCACCTGCCCCAACAGACCATTGTTGCCCGGCGTCACGGCCTCGAAACTGGAATTTATCGATATTTCAATCTGATCTATGTGGAGAACCTCGGTCCAACGGCATTGAAAGAAGCGGAAAAATACGATGGTGGCGCTGGTACGATTGTCGTGGTGCTGCCGCAGTCAGACTCAAAAAACCTTGAGGCCACGGCCTGTGAGGAAACAAAACGCAATAATCGCCTTATCCTCGCCCTGCCTAGGCAGATTGACGCGCTCAGGGGGGTGGTGGAAGAAGTTGTTTGTCTGAAATGGGTGGAACAGCACACTGAAGAGCTACGGGACGACCGGATCGCCCGGCGCGAACTCAGCCTGCGGCTATCCATGGGTGAACAACATATTGCCCATCTCATGCAAACTCTTCTTGATCCTCGCCCTGCTCCAATTGGCAATTCGTGCCGCTGGATCTGGCAGGGTAGAGAACAAAAGCCTAAGCGGCCGGTGGATGTCACCCGGCTTTTATCACGTGCCTGTGATGCCATCTATCACAAAAGCCCCAGACTGCGTAACGAGTTGGTGGTAAGGAAGAAAATTTCCTCAGCCGCGGCCGCGGCCCGGCGTGTCTTGCTGGAAAGAATGCTCACCCATGCCAGCGTAGAATGCCTTGGCATCGAAGGCTATCCACCGGAACGGAGTATCTATGAATCGCTCTTGCGGGCTACCGGCATCCATTCCTACAACTCTGAGCGAGGGTGTTGGGCGCTTGGCCCGCCGCCGAAAGACAACGACCGTGGCTTGCGCCCCTGTTGGGACATGATGGAGAGCGAGGTGTTTGGCGAAGAGATTAGACGTATCCCACTGGTTGATCTTTTCCAGAAACTTGCCGATACCCCTTATGGCCTGCCTGATGGGGTACACCCTATTTTATTCGCCGCTTTTTATCTCTGTTACCAGGACGAACTATTTATCTATCGAGAGAACACCTTTGTTCCTGATATCGAGGCCGCCCACCTGGAACTGCTACAGAGGCGGCCCGATCTTTTCGCCATCTCAGGGGCCCGTCTCACCGGCACTCGCCGAGCCGTGGTGGAACGTCTTGCCCGTGGGCTCGGTCAGCCACCGCGGACTGCCGCCGTAGTCCGAGCCCTGTATCGTACCTTGAATTCCCTGCCCCAGGTCACCTTGCGGACAAAGACGATCAAGGATTCGGTAGCCCTTGCCATGCGTGATACCCTCTTGCAGGCCTCTTCACCTGAAGAGCTGCTCTTTGATCAGCTCCCGGAATGTTTCGGCCTTCCGGCCTTCAAGGAAGGCGATGAGCGGCCGGATGAAATGGATCGATTTTTCTCCACCCTGAATCAGAGCCTGGATGTCTTGAGAAATCATGCCGAGGAACTAGCGGAAGAATGCCGGGGCATTGTCCTGAACGAGTGCGGCCTTCCGGGCGGTATTGATGGTTGGCATGAACTCGAACGACGGGTTGCCTGGCTTTTTCCGAGGGTTCGCCATGAGGTGTTGACCCCCTTTTTGAACGCGGTTCATAACGGCCTGTCGGACAATCATAACAGTCGCCCCACCCTGTCGTTAATCGCAAACCGCCCTTTTGAGCAATGGAGCGACATGGATATTCGCGGCTTTCCCGGCCTTGCCAAGGGGATGGGCGAGCTTTTCCGGCAGGTGTGGCAAAACTACGGAGAGCCTGACAAGGTAACGATGCATAAATTGACCGCAGATGAACAGAAAAAAAAAGAAACGGTGCGTCAATACCTTGCGGAGCATATTCAGCGGTTTACGGAAAAGGGTTTCCACCGGGTACTGGCCGTTGCCCTGCGGGAACTTCTCGCTGAACTGGAACAAGGGGAGTGAAGATGGTGGATTTTGTAGAGAAGAAAGAAAACACCAACAAATCACCTAAAAAGAAAGTGAGACATATCATCGCCCTTTCCGGCGGCAAGGACAGCTCGGCCCTAGCGGTGTATATGCGGGATAAACTGCCCGAGGTTGAATATGTTTTTTGTGATACAGGTGAAGAACTACAGGAAACATATGAATTTATCAGTAGGCTTCAAGATCTTCTAAGCACACCGATAACCAAACTAAAATCGATCAAGGATTTTCAGTACTTCCTTGACCTTTACAATGGTGTCTTGCCAGATGCAAGAACTCGTTGGTGTACGCGGATGTTGAAGCTTAAACCATTTGAAAAATATATCGGCGATGATCCTGTCATCAGTTATGTGGGCATCAGGGCGGACGAGCCGCAACGCAAGGGGTATATCTCGGCTAAGCCGAACGTGACCACGGTGTTTCCCTTTATCGAAGACAATATCCGCCGCGAAGATGTCTTGCGGATCCTGGAAGAGGCTGGGCTCGGCCTGCCGGGGTATTACAGATGGCGATCCCGTTCCGGTTGTTATTTCTGTTTTTTCCAGAAGAAAAGGGAATGGGTTGGACTGCTTGAGAATCACCCGCGCCTTTTTGAAAAGGCCAAGGCCTATGAGAAAACCGACCCCCTGACCGGAAAGCGCTACACCTGGTCACAGGGGGAGAGCCTTGAAGAGCTGTCCCGACCGGAGCGGATTGCCCAGATCAAGGCGGAGTTTGAAGAGAGAAAGGAAAGGGAGGCACAGGCTTTCAAGGGCAACCAGAAACTTATGGACCTGTGGGGAACCGGGGGGAGGTTGAGGAGGATATAGCTTGCGCCATCTGTCGTCTATGAAGATGATCTATTGGGACAATAACGCCACCACCCCCTGCGTGCCGGAGGTAATGGCTGCCATGCAGCCATATTGGAACGAGGAATTTGGCAATCCGGCCAGCGCCCACCTGATGGGACGTCGAGCCGCGGCCTCGGTTAAAAAAGCGCGCGAGCAAGTAGCCAGCCTTGTCCATAGTCAACCAGGGGAATTGGTATTCACATCTGGGGCCACCGAAAGCAATAACCTGCTCTTTTTGGGGATACTGCTGACCAAGGAGCTTAAACGAAAACGTGTTGTCGTCTCGGCCATTGAACATAAATCGGTCCTTAAGCCAGCCCGGTTGCTCGCGGAACATGGTTTTGAGGTGGAACATCTGCCAGTCCTGCCCAGCGGGGTTGTTGACATAGACGCGGCTGGGAAACTGATCACGGGTGAGACCTTGCTGGTTTCCGTGCAGGCGGCCAACAATGAGATCTGGACCCTGCAGCCTATCCGCGAGATTGCCCAAATCGCCCATGAACATGCTCTTTTTCATACCGACGCGGCCCAGTTTTTAGGCCGCCTGCCCTTTGACATCCAGGAGATTGACTGTGATTTTGCCTCGTTCAGCAGTCATAAGATGTATGGGCCGAAAGGGATTGGCGCCATTTATGTCCGGGGAGGGGGCAGACGCTGGCCATGGGAACGTCCTTTTGGCGGCGGGGGGCAGGAGATTGAGTTACGTCCAGGCACAATCAACGTTCCGGAGATTGTTGGGTTTGGGACGGCGTGTGAATTAGCATCTCACAACATGAGTAGACGAAAAGAGGCAGCAGAAACTTCAACCACGTTATTTATTGAAAAGTTACAAAACATTGAACCAAAAGCTCAATTGATTAACGAACCTGGCAATAGCTTGTCTGGAACTATTAGCGTTGCTATTCTTGAAATTCCTTCAGATGTCCTGATAGCGCATAGCAAAATTGTGAAATTGGCAAATGGCGCAGCCTGTAGCAATGGGGAAATGGGCTCATCTCACGTCATCAAAGACATCGGTTATGATAATTATATCATGCGAGTTTGTTATTCGAATATCATTAGGGGAAAAACTCGTCCGCTAATGATTTTAAGTCTTTCTTTGATGCATTACAAGAGGCAAGAAGTGTCCTATGAATATGTTTGATAAAGAAATTGATAATATTAAAAAGATAAGACCTGGGGCCAATAAAGGACAAACAAATCCGCACAAATTTGCCCTGCTGCTTGCTATTATTGCCCTTTACGAGAACAACCCAAATCGAGAGAATAAGTTTTTTATAGATTGTGAGCTCGAATCTCTATTCGAAAAGTATTTTAAGATACTTGACGCAAGTAGAAATTATATTTCATCTATGATCGAAATGCCATTCTTCCATTTGCAAAATGATGGTGTCTGGCGACTATTTATAATTCCTGGAAAGGAAGATGAATATAGAAATATCGTGGCAAATCATAAGAGCAGGTTCACGAAAAAAAGGATAAAAGAGATATTTAGCCATGCATCTATAGTTGACGATTTTGACGTGATGTTTCGCAGCGAAGAGGGGAGAGAGTTGGCTCGTGATACCATTTTGAAAATATTCGAGGGGCACATTTCTGAAAACAAGGATGATTCTGCAGAGGTCAGTTTAATGCCTAACGACACCAATCATCAATTTGTCCATTATCTCAACTCGCTTCAACGAACTGACGGCAAAAACGAAAACGCCCTCGCCGAATCCCAGGCCTGCAACAAGCAGTTTGCCGCCATCCATGTCCCCCATCCCCTGACGGATCTTATTCTCTCCGAGCTTAACAAAGAGGGCGGCGACCACATCATCCTGACCGGCCACGCGGGGGATGGCAAATCTACCATCGCCCTCGATCTCTATAAACGGCTCAAGGGGATCGGGGCGGACCAGCCGTTGGATTCACCGCCGAAGCCCCGTGAGGATATCGGCGCCATTGCCATTATCAAAGATTTAAGCGAACGTGACAAGCAAGAGGACCAGGCCCTGCTTGAAGAAATGGCAAGCGGATCTCGCAGGTTTCTGTTGGTTTCGAACACCGGTACGCTGATTGACCTGACCCGGGACAACGCCGCAACATTCGCCCTTGATCCCACTACCATCGAAGAGCAGGTCCTGCGGGCCATCAGTGCCGAGAGTGGCGAGGCCAGGCTTGTCCTTGGAGATTTCCGCTTCCGAGTCTTTAACCTTGCCCTGCTGGACAACCTCTCTCTGGCAAAAAAGATCTTTCACAAGATGCTCGACCCCAAGCATTGGCAGCCATGCCAGGAGTGCGAAAGACGACCGGCCTGTCCCATCGCCTTGAATGTCGCCCTGCTTACAGACAATGACGCAAGGGCAGTGGAGCGTATTTTTCTCGCCTATCGCAGGATGTATGAATATGGCGCCCGGTTGACCATTCGCCAGTTTACCGAGCACCTTGCCTCCCTGATCACCGCAGGTCTGGAAGGGGAAGATATTGCCCGCCTGTCCATTGGTGAAGAGGATGCAGGGCTGGCAGCGTATCTATTTTTTAACCGTTTTTTTGGCGACAACGGCAAGGAGCGGGATGCCAACGCCCAGGAAATGCAGGCGATAAGGGCCGTTTCCCGGCAAGGCTTTGGTGACCGACCCGTCTCCTCGTGGGAACACCGGTTGTGGTTGCGGGGTGCCGGGCAGGAATTTTCGCTTAGAATACCGAAAATAGAAACGATTTTCCAAAATTTGCGCCGCATAGGGGCACGGGTCCAGGATGGCAGAGCGGCGCGGGAACAGGTCCGGCGGATGCTCTTCTTCCTGTATGACTTCGCTACCGAGGAGCAAGGTTTTCTCAGCCAATATCTTTGTTCGCCCACTCTGCTGCAATGGCTTACCTGGCAACGGGAAGGAAAACTTGTCCTCAACGAGAGAGACCAGTTGGACGAGCAAATTTATCCTGTCTTGCAGGAACATTTTACCGGAGTACGGCTACCGGAGGGGATGACGAAACAGGAACGTCGTCTCTATGTAACCCTGAGCAGGCACCGCAGTCACATCCGCCAGAGCGCCCAGATCGTCCTCGCCCAGGTAGACTGGAGCACGGCAGTGGACCTGGTATTGCGGCCCCGGGAAACCTCTTTAGGGCGGCGGCGGTATGATCTTGTCTTGCAGGGTAAGGGGCTCATAGCGGGGTTGGAGCTTTTGCTGCCGGTACCCTTTCTTGACTATGTGATGATTCGCCGCTTCGGTGAACTTGGCGAGGTCCTGGACGCCTCATACCGGCAACGGCTCGACCATTTCAAGGCCCAGGTCCAGGAACGGGCGGCCGCGGACAGAGAAGAACGCTTCATGCTGGTGCGTCTGCGGCCTGACCACACCTTCCACCGACAATATTTTTCCATCGAACAGGAACATCTGGAGGTGCGCGATGTCTTGTAGCCATTTCCCGACCGGGGCGGTGGAGACAAAACCGATGAAAAATCCCGCCATCCAGCTTTTCGGCAACCGGCTTTTTTCCGACCAGACGGTCAGTGAGCTGCTGGTGGAATTCCTGTTGGTGGTGTTTTCAAGAAAAAAGACCGGAGAGATCGAGGTTCAGGACCCGCTTCCTACCTGGGAACAACTTGCCCGCTGGGAGGCCGATCCCCTGCGCTATGCTCCCAGGGCCAGGCTCAACCTGAAACTTTTTTCCTTTATCGGCGCTTCCCGGCTCGACTCCCGTCACCAGACCCATCGAGAGCATTACCGGCACCTGATCAACACCTTGCGTGACCGCATTCACGCCAATGACGACAACCGGGATGAGGTAGTCCGCACCCTTGAGAATCTTTTCCTCGGTTTTCAGGGAGCGGGTAGCGGCCGGACCTGGTGCGCCCAGAGCTTTTTGCCGGTATCGCCACAGTTTTTGGCGAGAGAAAGTATTTGGAAAGAGAAAAAAGCAAAACGCGATCAAGTAGAGGATTGGGACAGTTTGTTTAATAGAAGTTTTTCCTATTTTGATATGAATCAACACTTATTCCTCGCCCGAGGCGGGGAACTCCTTTACCTGCAACTCTGTCAGGCCCTGCGGCAGACAGCAGAGAGAATCGCTTTCTGGAACCGGAAAAATGACCTGGGCCTGACCGATAACGAACTGAATCCGGCCTGGCTGCACGAAGAATTAAGCAGATCCCTGACGCACTTAATGGACCATTGTCCCGCGACCTTAAACAAGCTGGCAGACTTCATAGACCGGGGCCTTGACCTTCAAACCGCGCGACGCACCGATTACGACGGCGATAAGCGCCGTTTCGTAAAGGCCGGCTGGTGTCATGCCGAAAGCTGGCAGGAAGGTTATCTCTTCGGGGTTGCATTGCGTCGGCTATTGCAAAACAGCCTTGATGTAGTGGACCGGGTCCATCTTCTGGAACACCTCTGCGCTATGCAGGCCCTGCGCACCCTGGCCCTCCGAAGCGCACAGGTCTTGAAAAAGGAAACGACATGCTGGCCGGGTTACCGCCTGGTGGTTTCCGCGCCTGAAGAAAAACGGCCCGCGATCCGCCGATTGTCCCAGCAGTCCCTCAAAGCGGTGGAGAAACAGATCTTCCGGGCTCTGCGCGGCCCGGAAGTTCAACTCCCTGATGATCCAAAAGAGCGGGATAAATATCTCAACCAGGCAGACAAGTCGTACGGCGGCAAGCTGTTCATCAGTCTGGCCAAACGAATCGGCCTGGTGGTGCCGAAAAGGGGCGCCGGAGCCCGTTTTGTGATGAACGAGCAGATCCTTCGGCTATTGGTGTTCACTACGGTTTCACCGGGAGAACGCCTTACCTTTGATACCTTCAAAAAGCGCCTGGAAAACTGCTGGGGCATTGTTTTTGACGCCTCTGGCCTCGACAAGGCCAATCAATGGTTAAACAGCAAAAGCCTCTACCTGCCAGCCGACACCGATGAATGGCTGCAGGAAATGCTGGCCGCAGCCGGCTTTTTGATCCATCTCTCCGATTCATGCGCCCTTGTCCATAATCCTGCCGGCATCCGGGAGGAGGAACGATGAACTATTTTGCCCGCACCGTCAGTGACCACATCCTGCCCCCTAACTTTAGCAGTATTGACCGGCGGGGCCGGAAACGAAT